>Ga0126343_10001624_pt1 | contig 10822 bp, 7 predicted proteins | sample Cyp2metagenome_FD_92531 | JGI IMG/M metagenome (GOLD analysis project Ga0126343, IMG submission 92531) | Coral microbial communities from Lord Howe Island, Old Settlement Bay, Australia - Cyphastrea 2 metagenome | ecosystem: Host-associated > Invertebrates > Cnidaria > Coral ... | reverse complement strand
GATGAGCGGCTATTACCAACCGTTCCAAATATTTTTTGGCAGCGGAGTAAAACTACTGTTTCGATGAGTCGTCACGTGTATATTGGAGATTCATACTTTTTTGAGTGTATTTCTGAACTTTCAACTTGCTTATCTTTGTTTCTTATTGCGTAAGAAGCTTCTAAAATATTAAAAGCTCGCGTTCCCACGTGACAACACAGTGCCCGCATCCTTAGAGGCCACCAGCTTGGATCAGCTTGAACACGATAACAGTCCACACATGGAGATGTTTTGCCGGAAAAGCTACGCTCAATCGTATAAAAAAAACCACCCACATAAAGATTGTTTTTTTAAACTCTTCGAACTCGTCACAGATCAGTCAGTTGTCGGTGCAGGAAACTAGGACCCGTCATATTTTATTTTATCGGTTTTGCGGTTTCCGAGAAGTCATTCTTGTGGTTTTTGCGAAATTAAAATGTCGCCCACATTGAGTCTATTAACCTTGAACCGTGCGCTTGTTTCAGAATGTTTGTTCATTTGTTGTCTGGTGGGAAGCTTTCATTTCGATAATACTATATAGCTCCTACTTAACGAGACGACTACTCATCAGAAAAGCCTCTCTCCTGACCAATAACTTCGGTTGTTTTTATTGCTTTCTTTTTTTAGAAACAATTTTGTGAAATTTTAATCAGTTGTACTATAATTGACAAAGTCTGAGACAGCTGGTTTGACAGTGTTTGGCGAATGACGTTCTCTTTGCACTGTTTATAGTTGCTACCGTCATTACTTGGTCCTACGGATTTTTTTTTATAAAACTCAGTAAATCCTAAAATTACGCACGTCATCTGACTAATTTCACTTTCTCACCAACTTCCTTTAACTTTTTTTACTGTTCTGCCATGATACTATCGAATCTCAAGACTATCGACACTGTCAAAGTCTTCCTTGTTCCTCAAATGTTCCTGGCTGCCCACACTTAAAATAAATTTCCTCACAACGGAAGTTAAAAATGAAAAAAATAATACTTTTACTATATTCCTTAAAATGATTCTAGATCTGTGGATTGGTTTTCCCAACCCAGAGCGAGGACTACGAAGTAATCGATTTTCAGCTCACCATAATCATAATGTGCTGTATGCAATGTTTTGTAATTGGAACCGGAAAGACTGGTAACCGAGAAACGTAAATAACGTTTTGAAGAGCTTCGCGTGCGTCAGTGCGTGCCTCCATTTCAGCCAGGATTTTTTTCAACTCACGACAGTAATATCTTGTCGTTTTAAGAAAAATATAGTTTTAAGGGTTTGATATTTGCTAAAATCGCAGTTATATTTCTTATGTAATAAATTTGGATGCTCCATCGAGTGCCTCTTCTGTTTATTACGTAAGGAGAAACCATGTGACATGAAGGTGTCGCAAATGAGTCAGTTCAGCCTGAGTGGCTGATGCAACCACAGGGATGTCATGTGCTTCATCGCATGTGTCTGTCAGCTGTATAGTTCAACTCTGACCAATCAGAGCTCTCGCTCGATCACGCTTCTTATACAGTAGCCAATCACACGTGGTATTATATAATACTGTTAGACACTTGAACCGGTAAATAGCTCGGCCGAAACCGATTGTCAAGGAAAAAAAATTGGCGGTGGCGCAGAGGAAGTGCGTGGATGGCTAGTAAAGCGCGTGTACCCTTCTAAAGGCAACTCATTCTCTACTTGGAGCCTTGGTAGTGACTTCGACTCCTCAAAGATATCCACTATGTCAGAAGAAGGGAACTCGGACTTTCTTAGCCCGAACTTCACGAACACGAAACTTGTGGGAACCGGTGGAAGTGGCGCGGTCTATTCTGCCATCGACGTCGAAACAGACCAACGGGTTGCTCTGAAAAGACTTAGTTTACGGGACCGCATGAACAGTAGAGCAGCTCTTAGAGAAATCAAGGTATTAAAGACACTCGAACATGAAAACGTCGTGAAGTTAACGAAAGTTGTGGACTCTGAGGGTCTGGAATTACAAGAAAGCTCGACTGAATCTTTCAAAGAAGCGACTGAACTGTTTCTTGTGGAAGAACTGGTCGACTCTGACTTACATCATATCTTACAAAGTAAAGGCAAGCTTAGAGAAGACTATGTCAAATTATTCCTGTATCAACTGTTACGTGGACTGAAATATATCCATTCTGCAAACGTAGTTCACCGCGACGTGAAACCAAGTAATATTTTAGTTGACACTGAAACATTGCTCCTCCGTGTAAGTGATTTCGGGCGTTCGCGAATTCTCGACCCGGCTTACTCGCACAACGGCCATCTAACGCACAACATCTCAACCCTGTGGTATAGGTCTCCTGAACTGCTGTTAAATTCGGCAAGTTACGACAGTTCTGTGGATATTTGGGCTGCCGGTTGTGTTTTCGCCGAAATGTTGTTGGGCAAACCCTTGTTCGAAGGCCGGCACGAAATCGATCAGATGGAAGTTATTTTAGACTCTGTTTGCCTAACCGAAGAAGAATGGACTGTACTTGAACCTCAAATTCCGGAAAAAACAGCTCTTAGGAAGGCGCAGAATCAGGGAATTCCGCTAGGGAGCAAGTTTCCTCACATCGATATCCAAGGTAAGGCCGGCTTTTGTGGACGACTTGAGTCGATGTAAACAGTGAAATTCATTAGTATGCTCGCAAAAGAGAGCGCGACGCTATGACGTAACAGTTACCATTTTTCTTTTTTTTTAGCTCTTCGGAGCTTAAGTTTTGATTTTACACACCATTTTCGAAAGCAATAGTTGTGTCCTTGTTAAATCTTGACCTTATGGGCTTATGTATTTCCCAGTCGTTCTCAATACCGTCCTGCCTGATATTTCGCATGTATCGCGACTTCTAAGGCTGTACTTTGACACCTCATACATATTTCAAGACCTTTTTGTAAGTGGAATGTAAACAAAAGATTATTGCAAACGGACCTTTGCCATTTCAGAATGTTTCTTCGTCGAAATTAATTTCAAATCGATAGAAAGTCATCCTTCAATTAAGGTATCGATATAGCAGAATTTTAAGACTCCGACAAGGTCGCTGGTCGATTTCGATCTATTCCATAATTTTCTCCCTTTTATCAGAACATTTAGCATTCTTATTATTCATGAACGAAACGTAACCAGATCTCCCAATGTCACTTATGTGTGAAGTTCAAGTTTGTTGAAGTGATTGTTTTGTTCGCTTCTGAGCTGAAACGGCTGCAAGTGAAATTCTGTTCTCGATCCTTCTAGTCAAAAATGTTTTCATTTAAATGTTATCATCGCCTAAGAGATACTGTAATTAGAAATCACGCCAGCAGCGAATAAGCTTAATTAGACTAGAGAAGATGGCGAAATTATATTTTTTTCAAATTATTTATATTCAACTGAATGCATAATATAAAAGATTGGAAAAAGTAGCAGAAGCCGATCTTGCTTAGTGACTGGACTTTCAAACAGAAACCCGTATAATTAATTTTATGGTTTCTCAGGACCACTAGGGAGATGTCTTTGTGGCCTACGTGAACATTTTTCAGCCAATAGGATCGATTAGGGATAACTCAGATTGTAAGCATTGTGAAGATGTTAATAACATGCTGAAAATCATACCCCAAAGGGAACTGATAACAAACAGTTACAAAGGCCCACTTTACACTTAGTAAGCATGAGTCATTGTTGACAGCATATCAGTCATGGCCATGGAAACAAGGAGATTACATTGCTTCTCCAAAACAAATGAATACCACACATGAAATTAACATGAATTTTTCAGTTCACCACCCAAGATTCCAACATTTTTGAAATACTTTAGAGCTCCATGCTATTCCTCATTCACCTTGTAATGCTCAGCTGCTTCTTTATTGATGCAAAATAAGTGCATAAATTTTCCAATACAGTGGTAGTTGTCTTGGGTCTTAATTGCTTACACTTCAATCATATCTCAGTAAAAAGATTTTTAGAGCCTTAGTCAATATAGATAATTGTGCATTGATTTTTAGTTTCTTTTTTTTTGTTTCAGCTCTTGATCTGTTGGTGAAAATGCTTAGGTTTAACCCAAACAAGAGAATCACTGCAGAAGAAGCTCTGGCACACCCGTACTTGCATCAATATTCATTCCCATCAGATGAGCCAGTCTGTTTTGAACCACTCCATATCGAGGATGAAGTTGGAGACTTTGAGGAAGATGCTTTAAAAGGCTGGATATTAGAAGAGTGTTTCTCGTTTGACAGTGATAACAGCTCTTCTGATGTCACTGAACAAGAACCTGTTGTCCTCCAAGAAGTAATTGTGGAGACACGAGACTCTACAGATGAAATTCTGTCTCTGAAGGACATCATGAATGAGCCTGAAGATCCTGTGCTTGATGACTGGAAAAATTGTAATGATGTATCAGAACGGTTGGGTTTAACCAGCAGGAAAGAGGGACTCGAAACTTTGGCTGCTGCTTACAAAATCCAGATGTCCTTAAATGAACCAGTTGCCATTAAAGACCATGAAAAGTTCCTTGAGCTGCAACGTGCTAGCATGTCATCAGCTTTTTTAGATAGTGTAATTAGCAAGGGCTATCTAAAAGAAAATGTTGGTTTTACTTGTAAGAAAAATGTTTTCAATGGTCCTTTTGGGTTGTGTTATTTTTGAGTATTCAATAGGGGAAAATTAATGGAAGGTACAAGGAAAGTTAAAAGTGAGCATTTCTTGGTGTTAGTTGTTTTCTTAGGCATGTAAATGTGTTAGTTGTTTTCTACTGTTGTTGGGAAAATTGTATGGTTTAAGTGAAATATGTTTTATTTGAATTGTTTGTTGGCTTAGAGTGCCGTAAAATTGTAATGCCTAAATGGGATACTTCTTCCTGGTACCATTCTGTCAATTTTTTCCAAGAGTGCCTTCATCCACTCCATGTGAATGTCTGTTTTTGAGACTAGTGGTTTTGAATGATATAACAACCTTGCAGAAGTTGTTCTTTTTAGTTATTTAACTATTACCAAATGCTGTTGATTCCAATTTTTTTATGCTTCGAATTTAAACCATATTTATTGTGTTAAAAAGATGTAACTTTTTTTTTTTAATTTTAGGTCTAGCATTTAGAGCTGCAGGGCTTTTTACATTAACTAAGGTTATGACTAGTGAAAACATAGAAACTTTGTATTACCAGTACATGTAGCTGATTTAATTTCATTGATATTGTCGTCAGCTTTCCATAAGTTTGCGTGCCAGGTTACATATATTTTGACATCACATTGCCATTTTTTTCATATTAAAAAAAGAGAAAAAATAACAAAGTAATGAAAATGACTCCACTGCAGTTTGCAAGGGAAAAACAATTGTGATTTTATTCTGACCTTTTTGAAAATTCTGTACTAATAATGAAAGGAATTATATATGTGTAAAGGAATTGTAACATACAGATCATCAGACAACTATTTATTCAATACATAAATGTGAAATAATAATTTATTTGGGAAGGGGAGGGATAAATAATAGGAAAGGGTTCTTTGGACATGCCCATTTGCATTGTGCAAAGAAATATCCTTCCTGGATTATTTTTTTTGTCCGAGCCTATTACATTGTTGTGTTCTATTTATTGCGCAAGGCTGTAATGTGAAAAATTAGGTGCTATTGTGATTAAAAAGGTATGTTAAATTTATTAAGGCTTAACTTTGTACTTACTGCCAAGAACATTGTTTTTATGAACTGATAAATTGTAAATAATCCAGCCGCAGTGTGTGCCAGTGCCACTAAATGCTTTGCTATTAATAATTATGAAACTATGCTCTATTTGCTATAAATTTAAGAATTTCTTTTGAAACGTTTTCTTAATAAAGAAAAATTGTTGATACTACTTCTGTTTTTGATCTGGTTACCTCCAGTGTTCCTAATCAGTTGCATAACGTGTCCATTTGACTTCCTTTAATCTGAGAGGCCAGACAGATGTTGTCCCTTTTAATTAAACACCTTTTTCAACATGAGCACAGCCAAAAATAAAATACACACGATAAGTGACATTGAAGTAGAAGCATTACTGCAGACTTTTTTTCTTTTAAAGCTCTATGGTTTTGAGAAAGCTGATCATTTGAAAGGAAACCTGGTCACCCAAAAATCACCAGGCTCTGGTTGTTCGAAGGCTGGTTTACGCTATCCAGCGGATAAGTGTTAACGAAACAAACCACGCTATCTGCTGGATAATTTATCCGGTGGATGGCATTATCCATCTTATGAACAACCGGGGCCAGGTGTGTAACTGTCATGGCTGAGCTCAGTGAGGAAAACTCACATGGAGTGAGGCACACTATGCTGCCCACAACAAGGATAAAATGATTTGAGATTGTTGTTGCCAACCTTCACTGAACGAAGATTGAAGTATGCACAGACCTCTATTTGTGGGTGAGGGAGCATTGCGTGACATGCCTAAAAATTGGCTGGGCTGGGGACTCGGGACTACACCAGGAAGTGCTAATGTAGTGCTAGTTGTAAACAATAAATGCTCTCAATTTGTTCAAGAACATGTGGTGGAAAATGTTCACAAGCAGGACGCAAGGAAGGGCAATCCAATTTAATCGCCTAGGATTATTTGATTTGTGCTCACCTATGTTAATAATTATTACTGTCCACACATCCTGTGAGCCTGGAACAGACTTCGAACCCACGTACCCAATTTGGTGGGATTCTGCATTCCATCCCAGACTCAAGTGGACAGATAAATTTTCAAACTTCACAACTGTTATTTTTTATTGTTATTTGAATGCAAAACCACACGTTAATAAATACATTAATTTTTTAGCCTTACATCAACATATGAATTTAATTCATTACTGCAAAAAATAGTAACATTACTGGCTCAAATTGTCCATACTGAAAGTTTTTGAAACCACATTGTTTTCCCATAGGTAATTGACACAACTGAAGGAGAAATTCGTCCATTCAATTATGTTACATTTTTGAAGTTAGCTGTACAGTTATTTGTGGATGGAGCCTTCAATTTACATGTAACAATACTCCACTATCACACATAACTCCATAGAAATACCACACTATATGAATACAGTTGAACCTCTATTAAAGGTGCAGTATCACAAGAGGTCTTGTAAGTTTTTGTGCAAACTATGCTAAAATTATAAAGGTGCACTCACTGATCAACAAAAAGACCTTAAGAGCACAAAAAGACACAATAAAATCAATCTCTAAGAGTTCAATGATTTTCAGTGATTTTTGTCCAAGTAACATTGTCAAACTTGAAAATGTTGGCCCGACGTTTTCAAGTTTTAGACCACTTCTTTCCTACTCGTATATAGCCACATGTTGTAAATAACTTTCGTGACTTATACGGTGCATTTTAGCAAGGTTAGGCAACTATTAGTTGATTTCCAATTAATACCAACACATTCTTTGGGTTTTTAAGAAGCACTAAGTGAGACTGCCCGTTTAAGCAGCCATGCAGTTGTTGAAGTTCTAAAATCATTGTCAGTAAATTACTGCATAAAAAACCCCTTTTAACCAGCCACCTCTATTAAGTGGCTGTGGCCACGTTTTACACAGTTTTAGTCTTCCCAATTAGGGTTTTCGTATTGTCTTTATCCCTATTAAACAGGCACGGTCAAGTAGTTAGTCTTGTTTTAGAAAAGGTGATTACAGATGAGAGTCCAAAATAGAAAGGGATGACTGATTATAACACTGAAATACCTGTTTAACACGATTCTCTTGACATGACTCCAGTTTCACTGAGGAGTCAACTCAAAGGTAAAAAATATTTAAAGTACACCATCTCCTATTCACTGGCCACCTTCCATTTCCCTGAGGATAGCCGCTTAAAAGGGGTTTCACTGTAACAATAACTACATGTTGACTACCATATGAATGTGTTCCTTTGGGGTGATCTGGATGAGGATTAGTGATCCAAGATCTGTCTGGATCATGGTGCATCAAAGGAACTGATGAATCCATGACAAATATTCATCGGTTCTTTTGGTGCACCATGATCCTGATCACCCCAAAGCAACGTACCTTATGTCAATTTAACTCTGTGAATTGGAATACTAAAGTAACCAAGTTCAGTAAAGATGGGAAACGTGGCCAGAAAAGGCAATTACTGGTATAAAGGAATTATAATTTATACATGATGCAACTAGCCTGCACCCAAAATATGTTCATCAAACTAAAAACCAGAGAGTGAACAACATTATACAAATGTAATTATTCGATCATTTCTTAGAAATAATATTAATTGAATATCTTAGTAAAGCTGACCTAATTTTTTGAAAATGGGTGACATGAAAACAGAGGAACAGACCTTTGTCCCTAGACCTAAAAAATGTAAAGCTTTTACAAATCCAAGATGTTGACCTTCAGGTTTTTAAATAAGGGATTGTTCACAACCGTACAATAGAACAATAATAATTATTATTGGTAATAAATTACTGTTATTCTTTTCATTAAAAAATGTACTAAACTGTTCTAAAATATGAAGGTTGATTTAATTAATGACAATATATATATTGAAAACTGGTCATTTTTATATACTTCATAATTTTTTCTAAACATTATTGAGACCTGATGACGTTCAAAAATGTTTTTACCTTAAACAAGGGATTAATACTGCAATTTAATGATAATTATCTATTACAATAATAATGCATATCAGTCAGAGAACTTAATGTTTTCTTAAAAAATTCATAAATACCGAAGATGTTCTACAAAAATGTACAAGTGCTTATAATAATTCAAAAATGCTCAAGAAGTCACAGCCATCTACATTATAACTTGAACATTAGTATAGGTAATCATACAGTTTGAGTTCAGTTTGGAATTAATTTGCACAAGTGAGTTTTTCAAAAAGCTGAAATTGCATGAGCAGCTTCAGTGAATGCAATTTCAGCTTTTTGAAAAACTCACAAGTGCAAATTAGTTCCAAATTGAATGAGAAAAACCGTATGATTACTTATTAATGATATAAACATGAAAAAATTCACATGGAGGAAATGCCGGAAGATCTTTCTTGAACTCATTTTTTCACCTTTGAGAAAACGTTTTTCTCAGTTTCCGCACTAAATTTTCATTGTCATTTCATGTGATATCATTGGCTTGGAAAATTTCCTATTTTCTTTCAGGAAATCACAATATAGAATTTCGATGTGTAATTTGCAATGGTGTTACACTTTTTGCACTGGTGTTACGCTTGAACTGCACTGCTCTCAGCCAATCAGAAACGAGTACGGTAATGTTTTCATGTATATTATTATAACATGAACAAGATGTATTGCTCGTGCTTGAGCTGAGCAGTTGAGGCAAGTGTAATTCCTGGAAAATTTATTATATTAATTTTATAATTACAAATCTTTACCATACCTTTACCATATCACTAAACTGACAAGTGAACAGGTTTTGAGAATGAAGACCATAGGATATTGCTCTCTTCTGAAAACCAGATAACTCGTGTAACACTGGCATGAGTTGCTTAAAACCTCACTAATGCCAATCCTGAATTAAATTTGGTTCTGCAGTTTCTCTGAAAATTTTGAAGTGTTTCATATTGCTTTTTGTTTTGAGGTGATCAATACATATTCAGCATGGAAACTAAACATAAGAAAAAACAAGTGGAAAACTTCAATTACTGAATAGATATTAATAACACTAGCAAAAAAAAAATTCACACTAATCCTGGATTATAACAACTGAATTTTAAACAACTAAGCCCAGGGTTTACATGTAATCATTGTTGTTGTGCTAAACAAACATTCCAGACGCTACAGTCAATGTGCTGTTGTTAATTTTAGCTCACACTAAAAGTACTGTGTAGGCCTTTACATGCAGCTTAATAATAATTAAAAATGAAACAACAGAATACACTTGACTCTCTCTGAGCACATCAGCTCTAGGCTCTCTAAGTGATTTAATCAGTGTCGCTGGAATCTCTTCGCTGCATTTTCCACCCTTCCAAAAAATCTCTGATCGCTTCTTTTTCTTCTTGCCTCGTACTTGGCATGTTCAATGCATGCTCTAACATGGCCAAGTGACAAAACTCGTACTGTTCAACTGTCTGAATAGTTAGGGCCCTCTGAGTTCTAAATTGCTTCACTGTGTTCAACACCTCACATTTGCCCACATCAGTCAAACGTGCCACATTAACATCAATCGTGCAGAAGGTGCCTGTACGACCAATGCCTGCACTGCAATGCACTATTATGGGAGGCCCCTTAGGGTGTCCCCTCCATTTAGGCCCTAAAGATTGCACTGCATCGGTTTGAGCTTCACGAACAAGACCAACAACATGGAGACAGGATTCCGCTGAAGAAGGCACCCCAAAATCAGGCCATGATGTCATTTGAAAATGAACAATTCTCCGCTTTTCTCCTGACTAGGGTAAAAAAAGTCTAGGTGTTGGTGACAAAAAAATTTGATGCTAATTGATTATAACCAAGTTTAAGAGTGAGGTCTTTTCAATTGACTTTGTGGTTAGTGGAGGGAGGAATGAAGGAAAGTCACAAGGTTTGTACCTATGAGACTGAAAGCCTACCCATTCAATAACATATAAGTCTTCTTGTATATGCATAGCCTGCGAATACAGCCGCCTCTCATTCGCTCCCGCTACTACGTGAGAAACGCGAAGACAGACGTCTGCGATTCACCGCCAGAAATTCCATACTGATGACGTAAATCTCCCGGCGTTAAAATGGCATAATTAAAATTGCGAGAGTTACGAAAATACCACACACGAAAAGGATGAAATGCTGAACGATCTTGTTGCTGCTTGAACTGCCCCGTTTGGCAACACAATGGACTAAATCCACAGCCACGCCGATCAAAATCTCCTGATAAATTTCGCTTTCGAGCGTATTTCGCCACCTTTCCG
>Ga0126343_10001623_pt1 | contig 10822 bp, 5 predicted proteins | sample Cyp2metagenome_FD_92531 | JGI IMG/M metagenome (GOLD analysis project Ga0126343, IMG submission 92531) | Coral microbial communities from Lord Howe Island, Old Settlement Bay, Australia - Cyphastrea 2 metagenome | ecosystem: Host-associated > Invertebrates > Cnidaria > Coral ... | reverse complement strand
GGTCGAAAAGTTAAGAATCTCTCGCGCCGGTTGCTCGGAGGTGAATAGTACTTGCTAATCACCTCCGAGTTAACCAATCAGAGCGCGCGAAAAGCACTATTCACTTGTGTGGTATATACTAATACTCATTACGGTAGAGGTGAACCAAGTAAGCGTATGCGTATGGTAACTTTCCTCTCCTTTCTATTCTGTTACATACCCCTGTACAAGGCGTTCAAATATTCATACATAACTGACATACTGACATAGCTGGCTATCAACAAGTGTCATTTTGTTATTGCTTCAGGCCTTGACCAAAACATCATTAAAGAGTTTTTTTTGTGAAGACTTGAGTCGTCTGGAATGCGTTAAGTGTCATCTGTGGTACATTGATAGAATACCCAACTGAATTGCATCAGCCGACCTGTTGGAGGTCTGGTTACACAGACGGTGGAAGTATTTTGGCAACCTTTATCTGGGTAAGACGTGTTTGAACAGTGCCTTTGAATTGTTCCATAGAAAGTGCATTGACATTTTATGTTCGTGTCTGTGTTTACGTTACCAGTTTTCGCTGTTTTAATATAATAAAGTGGGGTATCACTTTGGTACCCCGGGCAGTACGTACGTTTAAGTACAATTTGAAATGCTTCAGAGGAAGCCACAGCATTCTCAGTTAACTTTGTTAGACTACTTATCGATCTGCATTTAGACCCGATATAGATCATATTTTACAACCTCATTATCGAGTGTCTTCCGGTCCATACTTGGTTATATCGCCAAGGGACAAAAAAGACAAACATCTTAACTTTGGGTAAAAATTCGGAACATACTTCTCGGCCGAATGCAACGGGTTAATGAAAACCTGTGAAGATTCACTTACATTGTGACTGTATCAAAGTGACAAATGTGACAGCTCATCACAAACGCACACGTGCGGCTCGAATGCTAATAGGCAAGTATTTACATGCATGTTACTAGGTTCCTCGGGTTTTATTGCATTTACTTGCATTTTTCGTGAAAAATGAAAAGCACAACGTAACGCCGGTTGAACAGCAGTTCTTTAATACTTAAGCTAATAGTACAGTATTGCGACACTGGAATAAGGCGTCTGTTTCGGTAGAGGCTTTTCATCGGTTATATCTGACAGAATAGAAATATCATTGATAAATTATTTTATTCCTTCAATGCAGCGTATTTCCTTTCAGCGACAGCAACAACACTATGGAACACGTTTTCATCTAAGATCAGAAATAGTAATATGTATCAGTTACTAACTTTTAGTTATTTAGTTTCCGCGTGCTCTGATTAGTTAACTCGGAGGTGATTAGCAAGTACTATTGACCTCCGAGCAACCGGCGCGAGAGATGTTGATCAAACCGGCTATTTCAAGAGGAAAGCAAACTTTGAATTGCTTTTAATCATACTATGCAAATTCGCCATGTCTTCAAGACCTGCATTAAAGAAATTCAAAATCGATTGCATTGAGAGTTTTTCTTCCGGGAGCTTTTTTAGTATCCAATTTGTCGAAAATAGAGAGGTCAACAGTTCTTTCACCGAACAACAGACACATCCGTCACGCAAACTCATCAAATGTATTATCAACCGCGCGGCCTTGGGCAGAGCGCGGCTCATGATCCACGCCGAATGACAGTTTTGCCTCGTTCTTTTATATCGTCTTTGACGAAGACGGCAAAATATCTTGACATTGTTTTCAAAAAAAAGTTCCTTCCACTTTCGATAAAAAAGTTGGAACCAGTAAAAACAATAACAAATATCTTAGGAGTACTAATGTAGAGTAGTATTTGTCGTAACTGAAGTATCTATAGTAAGCAGTGGTATCTGAAGTAGCTTGTGTAGTATAGTAACTGTGGTATCTGTAGAAACTGTAGTATTTGTTGTAGCTGTAGAATCTTAAACAGTTGTAGCATCTGAAGTAGTTGTGGTAACTGCAGTAACTGTAGTATTTGTAGTGACTGTAGTCTGTAGTAGTTGCAGTACTCGGTGTAGGATCCTTAGTACAGTACTATGTTTACTACGGTTACTACAACTCCATAACTACTACAGCTCCAACAGTTCTACAGATACTACAACTACTACTGCTACTACAATTTCTTCCGTTTTTACGGATACTAAAGCTCCTGCAGATTCTACAAGTAACAGGTGTAGTATCTGAAGTAGTAGTAGTATCTGTAGTAAATGTAGTATCTGTAGTAGCTGGGTAGTGTAGTAATCTTGTGGCATCTGTAGTAGCTGCAGTAGCGGTAGTATCAGGAGTAGTTGTAATAGCGGTAGTAGCTGTAGTTGGTATCTGTCCGTCTGTCAGTCCGTCTGTCAGTCCCTCTGTCTCGGGAGACAGAGATCTGTGTCATGATTTAGTTGGTGGTTGAGTAGTAGCACTTGCCGTGGCTGTATAGGCAGGCTCTGTTGCAGTTGTCGCAGGTGAAAGCTGCGCCTGGCTTTGAGGACAGGAAATCTGCCCTCTACTGTCTGCACTCTGTCCTCTCTTCCTATTTCTGTTCTCTCAACTCCTCGCTCCTCTAAACTCATGCCTTCACGGTACTTCTCCACTCACTGCAGTCTTCAGCCATTGCCTCCCAGCCCGCTAAATGACTGTACCTGCCCTTATGTCTCGTTTGCAGACATCCTTGAATCATAGGATAAGCCTTCGTGCGGGTCTGGAACCAGTGGAGAGAACTCCGTACGTGAAGTCTTCGGGGACTCGCTTGACATCCATTCATCTGACTTGGCTTAACCACTAAAGGTGGTACTGGTTCAGGAGTACAAACATGCTGGCGATGCCTGCCTGGTAGAGTACAGTCCTGCTTGGTACACGACCTTGCCATATGATACCCAGAACTGCCCGAGGTTGTGCGGGTAAAAGGTGTTTAGCCTGTGTTCTTGGCATTAATAGGGAGTCCACGACTTGCTGCCATAGAACAGAGTACTGAGCACACAAGCTTGGTACTCCTGCATCTCGGTGTTGTTGGTCAGCATGGGGTTGTCCCAGGCCCTCATTGCCAGGCAGGCCATGGCCGTTGATTCTTTGCCGATCCACTTGGTAAGTTTGACATTTAGGGAGAGGTTGCTGGAGATCGTGGAGCTTGGGTAAGGGAAGTCCTCGATGACCTCGAGTGTGAAGTCACCGATGGAGATATTTGGTCACGTCTTCACCCATGTTTGTCTTCCTGAGCCAAACCAAGGCAAACTCTCTACATGAGAGCGAAGCAGTTGATGAGTTACTAAAGCTCCTCCGTGGAGTGAGCGTTCAGAGCTGCATCATCTGCAAAGGGCATCATGCATATATTAAGATCCTGTCGCACTTTGGTGTTGGCACAATAGCGGGCCAGGTTGAAGAGACTGCCATCGCATCTGGTGTGTAGGTATATTCCATTCCATGACTGGCTGAAGGTGTAAGATAGCAGCAGCAAGTGAAAGATACCGAAGAGAGCACACAGCCTTCACTCCACAGTTGTTTAGGAAAGTGTGTGAGGAAGATCCATCGTGCTGGACAGTGCTCTGCATCTCTTCATGGAAGGACGTGATCATCCTAAGGAGCTTGGAGGAACAACCAATTTTCAGTAGCAGAGTGAAGGGACCTTTCCTGATAACCAGGTCAAAGGCCTTGCTCAGGTCAATGAATGTGACTTAAGCAGCCGTCTCTGCAGCCGTCCAGCATCTCTCCAGCAGTTGCTGCAAGGAAAAGACCATGTCAATTGTTAATCTTCCAGCTCTGAATCTGCATTGTGCCTCAGGGTATATACGCACGTAACTGCAGTCTGTTCGGGACTATGCAGGCAAAGGCTTTCCCAACAATACAGAGGAGTGAGATTCCTTGGTAGTTTTTGCAGTCACCGCAGTCACCCTTGTTCTTATGAAGAGTGATGAACTTGGTGTCTCGCATCACCTGGGGCTCGATCAGCCCCTTCCCAGCACTGTAGTGGCAGCTGCTACAGGTGGCCGAGGGGAACTGTCTGTTTCAAGTCTTGATGACTTCAGGTGGGATGCCATATTTCCTGGAGCTTTGCCACAGGCAAGGGAATCGATGGCCTTGCTGAGGGTGGAATGTCGAGCTCTACTATGACTGGCAGGTTTGCAGTGCCCTCAACTGCCGCATCTGTTTGCTCCGGTCTGTCTCTAGTAGCTGTAGTGGTGTAGTATCTGTGGTTTCTAGTATCTGTAGTAACCGTAGTATTTGTAGTAGCTGTAGTATCTGTAGTAGCTCTAGCAGTGTAGTAGCTGGACTAGGTGTGGTAACTCTAGTATCTGTAGTTTTTGTTGTAACTGTAGTATTTGTTGTAACTGTGCTATTTGTAGAAGCTGTATTAACTGTAGTATCTCTAGTAGCTGTGGTATCTGAGGTAGAATAGTATCTGCAGTAGCTGTAAGTCTAGTAGTTTAAGTAGTGACTTTTGTGTCTGTAGTAACTAGTATTTGTAACAGCTGTACTAAGATAAAACCTCATGTTTGAGAACTTAGTGGTTTAAGAACTTGCTGGCAGAAACCCAAACTGTGAGAACCTGTTTAGCCAAGGAGGATCCAATAAACAGTTATTTATTATTATTATTATTATTATTATTATTAGAATTAGAATTAGATGACTAAATGAAAATACACGTGATTCGTTGCGACTCTGAGTTTCGTGCGTATGCACTCATCAGGCAGATTTAATAAAGAACAAACTTATCAGCTAGCTCTATATACATGCTTATGATAAGTGGAACAATGGGGTTCTAATTGCAATGGGTGAGAAGGGCGGAACTATTACATAATAGGGGGGTGTGATGTAAAAGTGTCTAGCTATTGTATTGCGCTCCATTAGTGTTTTAGCTCAGACAGTTTTACATCACACCCCCTATTATGTAATATAGTTGTTATTGTTATTGTTATTGTTGTTGTTATTGTTATTGTTATTGTTGTTATTGTTATTGTTATTGTTATTGTTATTGTTGTTGTTGTTGTTGTTATTGTTATTGTTATTGTTGTTGTTGTTGTTATTGTTATTGTTATTGTTATTGTTATGGCCCTATTCTCCCAGAGGAGAGTGAGGACTAGTGATTATGACATTTAAATTGACAGTTGAACTCTTGTTAATCAGTTGTGTTAGGCTTATCTTAGATACCGTAACTTTAAGGACCAAACTTAAATTAAATTATATTTTGGTAATCAACAGCTATATCTTCTTCACAGAAATTAACAACCTAATTAAGAACCTAAATTGCCAATAGCCACCCCAAAATACAAGAGACTGCTTTGACCTTACTGTATCTGAAGTAGCTGTAGTAGTGTAGTAGCTATAGTAACTACAGTATCTGTAGCAGTGTAGTATCTTGTGGTATATTTGGTGGCTGAAGTATAAAAGTAGCTGTAGAAGTGTAGTATCTGTAGTAGAGTAGTATCTGTAGTAGAGTAGTAGCTGTAGTAGTGTAGTAGCTGAAGTAGAGTAGTAGCTGTAGTAGCTGCAGTAGTGTAGCAGCTGAAGTAGTGTAGTAGCTGTAGTAGTGTAGTAACTGTAGTAGTGTAGTAACTGTAGTAGTGTAGTAACTGTAGTAGAGTAGTAGCTTAAGTAGAGTAGTAATAATAATAAATAATATAATAATAAAACTTTTATTTAAACAAAGTGGCAACAGAATTAATGTGTTTTTACAAATATAGTAAAAATGTATGTATATATATATATAAAATATGATAGCAAAATCTAAAAGTTAAAAGTTACTATGGCCTTAGTGCTCTTGGGACAAAAGATTGCTGGTGTCTCACTGTACGTGATTAGGGCACTTGATTACATCTTTAGTAGTAGCTATAGTAGTGTAGTAACTGTAGTGTAGTAGCTATAGTAGTGTAGTAACTGTAGTAGTGTAGTAGCTATAGTGGCGTAGTAGCTGTAGTAGTTTAGTAACTGTAGTAATGTGGTAGCTTCAGTAGTGTAGTAACTGTAGTAGTGTAGTAGCTGTAGTAGTACAGTAGCTATAGTAGTATAGTAGCTGTAGTAGTGTAGCAGCTGAAGTAATGTAGTAGCTGCAGTAGTGTAGTAACTGTAGTAGTGTAGTCACTGTAGTAGAGTAGTATCTGTAGTACAGTAGTAGCTTAAGTAGAGTAGTAGCTATAGCAGTGTAGTAACTGTAGTAGTGTAGTAGCTATAGTAGTGTAGTAACTGTAGTAGTGTAGTAGCTAAAGTAGTGTAGTAGCTATAGTAGTGTAGTAGCTGTAGTAGTGTAGTAACTGTAGTAGTGTAGTAGCTACAGTAGTGTAGTAACTGTAGTAGTGTAGTGGCTGTAATAGTGTAGTAGCTATAGTAGTGTAGTAGCTGTAGTAGTGTAGTATACTATACTATAGCGCTTCAGCTACTTCAGTCGCAGCTGCTACACGTACAACACTATTACAGCTGCTACAATTACTCAAGCTACTACAGCTATTACAACCACCATATTTACTACAGTTACTACAGCTCCAACAGTTCTCTAGATACTACAGATACCACTGCTCAGCTACTACAGCTTCTTCAGGTTTTAGAGATACTACAGCTCCTGCAGGTGCTACAAGTACTAGCTGTAGTATCTGTTGTAACTTTAATAGCTGTGGCTGTGTAGTATCTGTAGTAGCTGTAGCAGTGTGGTATCTGTAGCAGTTAATATCTGCAGTAGCTGTAGTAGATGTTGTATCTCTAGTATCTTAAGCAGCTCTAGTACTTGTAGTCACTGTAGTATCTGTAGAGCCCGTGGTAGATGTAGTAGTAGCTACTGCAGGAAGTGCAGCTACTACAGCTACTAAAGGTCCTAGAGCTAACTCAGTCACTACAGCTACTATTTAATAGTTCTGCGATTCTACTGCAAGTGATCTTATATAAAATTAGCGAAGAACAGTGTAGGTTCCAGTTCCACATATACATCACATCTCAAAACAAAGGAGACAACTTTTTATTAGTCATGGCTCCAATTACAACAGAAATCCGATCGACAAAATAAATACTTATTAATAAAACAATAAATATCTGCTATGGCAACAATGTTTAAAGGGCATCTGGTATCTGTGGAAAAAAATGTGCATCTTTTAGTACCAAATGTTACTGCATTTGCTTATACAGCCACTGTGACTATTAACTAACAACAATAGTTGTCAGAATCACAGCGTTGTGGTGATATTTGTGTTGTAGTCTTCCCAATTTTACCAAAGGCTATATAGTTGAATAGAAACTTTAGAGATTCGGGAAATCATTGTTACATAGGTAGAGCTTGTAACCTTTTTCCTATTTTGTTTAATACGTTATTACGTTATTTTTATCAAGCAAAGTTTTGAGACATTCTGGGATCCTATATAGAAGTTGGTTTTTCATGAAATCAATTTCAAGACGTTCCATTTCACGAAGTTATAATATGTTAGACATTTTGTCTCGATGATAAACTTGAATTATACTGCCTAAATTAAAAAAAAAAACTAACTGCTCACAACAAGGCTCAAGGCTCCTTTCATGTGGTATCAATGTGGTCACATAACATGCCTATAAAGTAATGTTTTCTGTGGTATGTGAGTGGCTAGCAACAATGAACAAATACACACGCTTCATACACTTAATTATTGTCAAACTTTAGGTCACAAATTCCATTGTTTACTTATGTAAGTACACATTTTTAAGAAACACACAAATATACGTACATATGTTTGAAGTCTTGGCTGTTCTTGAATCAGTCTGTGTCAAGAAGTAAAAGCGTAAGTTAGAAACTCTTTTCAATGGTATTAAAAGAAACTCCCAAACGATAACATAACAGACTCCACTGGATCCAGCGGATGTTCTTATGGCATTGTACGCAATTGCCTAAATTAGAACCGAAGACTGTGTTAATATTTGATGTTTTGACAAGTGTAAATGAGACTACAATACGCTTTTAATCTTAAGCATGCAATTTACATTTAAGTAGCATAAAATGTTATTAAGAACTAGCCTCAATTTTATTGCCCGGCATAATATAACCAAGAGGTGTGACGGGTTAAGTGAAGTGTGATCAGGAAGTGGTCATACTGAAACTACTACAAACTTTGACCTCAGTGTTTTGAAACAACGTTTTTACTAACACGTGATACTGAACAAACTTTGCAGTCAATTTTATAAGTTCAATAATCAATTGTGTTGATGTGTTTTTCGTAATATTTTGAAAGCAAGAGGTCGATAGAGAGCATATACGTAACGAAAAAACATACTATGCAAAGTGAAATCATGTGAATTAGCTTCTACATGTATACAGTGACCTTTTAATGGCGCTTAATGTGCATCCAATAACAATAAACTCAAAACTATACCTGATGATGACCATAATGAAGATTCTCCCTTCCAGGGCAAAAACGAAAAACAAGACTATGAGCATCTTTGTCGCTTATCTAGTCAAACTGTAGGGCTAAATTAAAAGAATGTGTTATTTATATGATATATAATGCCAAAGGAGCACCGTATGCCTGGTGTAGGTGTCCTAGCAGTTCAAGATCATTGCAGAGCAAATTGAGCAGAGGACCGACGAACAAGCGCACGGAAACAATCATGATGCAAGCATTTCGACGAACAAATGCACTTTAAATGTGTACCTACATCAGCTCGCGAGGACGCTTCGAGTCCTTGAAAAGTTGTACTGACCACGCTCCGTTTTCGTCGCCTTCCTTTAAGACAAAATCAAGCATTTTTCCAATTGTGAGCGTCATCATGAGAGAAAAGAACGAATTGGAAATTAAGAATATTAGAAACATTCTCGTTTAATATTTCTTCTGGGAAGGAAAAGTGGTTTTCATGACATGTGTGCTCTTTGTTTTTGCTCATATTGTAATGCACCTCAAGCCATTGGTAACGGAAATACAATTAGTTTTGCGTAGAAATGTGGCAGTATAAATTGCACCGCAAGGTTGGTTTTCATGCGCATATGTACTTAAGTTGTACGTACCAAGATGAAACTTAAAAGGAGCAGCTCCGTCACTTCAGGGCTAACTTTGCTTTCCTCGATACATCAGCTGTGACAACCCCGACCTTCCTTTGTGAAACAGTTTGTTTCCAGTCTTCTACTTCTACTCTGCCAAGTTTCATTTTCGGAATAGCAAATCAGATAGATCTGACTTGCATGTATACATACCTTTTGTGACAAAATAGACCATACACCATACTTTTCTTCCATCGTGTTCACTTTTCTGAAAGATTTGTCAACTGAGCGAAGATAAATGAAACTTATTTCGTCCTTGTTCCTGTGGGAGAGGTGCGTTGCGATAACCATTACATTGTCCATGATTGTCGCAAGGAATATCATCGTGTCAGACATTGTGTCCTCTTCAACTCGTGACCGATTTCTGAGCACGGAAATTCTGCTACACTTTACTCTAGCCACCGTCTTACGATCGATTTGTACACCGGGTTGTTGACTTAAAGGACCACTGCTACCACTGCGGTGGGCTCACGGTCTATGGCTTCAGAATTTACACAGTTTGTACTCTGGGAATCGAATTTAGGTTAGGTATCTGCGTTGTTAAGTGATTCGAGTTTGTCTCGGAAATTCAATCTGTCAAACATACTTAAAACGCCCACTGATCCCATTGGTTGTGCCTGGCTCAAATAGATGACCTCATAGTCTCAGACCTGGGTAAAGAATTGTAGCTGCTTATATGTGGACCTGGGAGAGTCTTACAAATATTTGGAATTTGTATGAAGTACAGCCAACACTGTGAGAAGAATTGGTAAAGGAAATTCATAAAACAAAATCGACTTCAGTTTTATGTCTGCTGCTCGAAAGAAGCCATGGTGACCTTGAGCTTTGTTTTGTTATCACTGAAATGATAACCAATTTGCATAAGCGGTTCCGCATGAAAGAGAAACCATTGGCTCATCACACATTTTTGCGACCTTTGGCCAAGATAGAAAAAACTACTTAATGCGGCTTTGAAGATAAGTCACTTCACTTTGACGCAAAGTGTTGATTTGAACCAGGCAGAAAAACTTGTTAGCGGCTGTGTTAGCGGCTGTGTATTGTTAACAGCTATAAGTTATATGAGTTCAGTTCATTTGTCCAGAGAGGGAATGCAAAAGATACCAAGGTCTATTTTAAACACGGAGCGATCCTATAAATGGAGGCTGAGCGGCTCAGCCCGTCAATCAGAAATTGGAATACTCTGCTTTGATTGGCTTATTCACCCAGGCGTGTCGTACTCCCGCGAAATTCGCGCGAAGTAATATTTCAGGCGACCGCACAGGAGAAGGGTTTTCGTTTGTTTGCTTTCTTTGTGAAAGGTCAGCGAAAACAACAAGAGTGGCATCCACAGAGGAAGAATTTAGACAGGCATCGTACTTCATATACATGCATTTTAACTTCTTATTTTTGTTGTTTCACTTGTGAAAGCATATCGATTATTTTCGAGTTGTTTACTCAACGTAAATGCCGTGTTTTAGACAAAGTGCAAACCGCTGACCTTTTATAGGCTCGCTCCGTGTTTAAGTAGGCATAATTTGCTGTTCAGTGACAATTGCGTAGCAACGTGCCTTCATGGCGAAGAATGGCTTTGTCATTAAGTGCCACTAACCTGGAAAATGTTTTCTCTAATATAAATTTCCTTTTTCTCCTCACCACTGCGAAAAAACCATTGTTGCTGGCGAGCGATAGCGAGACAGCACCCTATTTTGTACAATAGGGCGAAATCGGCAAAATCTGTCGGATGTAAGATCGGAGACATGCGCAGTCGATTGCGTTTTTATATCCGAGCATTCCGGGATGCTTGTGAATGCACGTACTCAGCAGGCCCGCTCCGCTAGAAAACAAGGACGAGGTGAAATATAAATGTGTCTAATCTTGGTTGTGGAAGTATTCATCAAGGTCATGAACGG
>Ga0126343_10001622_pt1 | contig 10826 bp, 8 predicted proteins | sample Cyp2metagenome_FD_92531 | JGI IMG/M metagenome (GOLD analysis project Ga0126343, IMG submission 92531) | Coral microbial communities from Lord Howe Island, Old Settlement Bay, Australia - Cyphastrea 2 metagenome | ecosystem: Host-associated > Invertebrates > Cnidaria > Coral ... | reverse complement strand
TGAATGTTTGTTTTTATCCACAGTATTCCGATTATGAAAAGGTTGTGATCGAGGATCGTGTTGCTAAGGAACAAGCCAGACGAAAGGCAGAGCAGGAGCTAGAGGAACTCAAGGCTGCTACCAAAGTAAGAAAGTAATCGATGGTGCAATAATTTGGAAACTACACTCATTTTTAAACGAATATATTTTACAACAATATCGAGGCCGAAGTTTGCGAAATTTTACGAGTATTTTACGAATAAATCCGAAGCTGAGAATTTTAAAAGACTACAGTGTTATGTGTTGAAAATTTGTAAATGGAATACAATTATATGTTTTTAACGAAACCGTATAATTTTTTTTCCGTTTCCTAAACGGCAAAAGTAGCCAAAAAACAGCAAACTCAGGGATAGCAGAAGTTATGTACGTCATACCAGGCTTAAATGCCCGCAGGCTGGCTCCAACATTACTTTAACGCCATTCAGACACCAAGTAGATTCGAAAACAAAAATGCCATTCGTTGAACATGTTTGTAATCTAGAGCGGTTTTCAATTGAATGTCGTAAAACCAAAACCAGAGTTATCACTCTAGCCAATCACAAAGGACACAGATAATCAAGTGAACCAATCAAAACGCGAAGTAATTACATGTAGCTGACGCGAAGTGCGGGAAAACGCGTGCGAGTGAATCACGATTGGTTTTGGTTTTACTCCTGATTGGATGAAAAAGGGGGCGCGAGTTTTTTAAACCAATCGCGTAGCGTAGTAAACGCAAAACCAATTACTTTTCGACACTCAAATGAAAACCGCTCTAAGAATATTCACCAAAAACGCACGCGAACGCACGTCCCCAAAAACGCACGCGCTGTGGGGACAAGACTGGAACACGAATGACTTACTACATTTAGGCTCGACATGCTCAAACATGGTTTTCCTTTTTTTTTTAGTTACAGTCCTGGTGGAGGGGAACCATGGTGCGTAAACAACTGGGACCGTACAGTAAGAAAAAGAAGAAGAAAGGAAAAAAGGGAAAGAAATCCGGAAAAAAGGGGGGAAAGAAGAAGAAGAAGTAACTCAAACCTCACCATCAAAACAACGCTGTACAGTAAATTGTAATCATTTGTATAAGATGAACAACATTTTGATGACATCTCAAATTTATGTAAATGTTTCAATAAAATATTGATTTGAAAGGAGACCTCTATTTACGTGATTGTTTAGAATTTGTTTTCGCATAATGCATTTCTAGAGTTCTGATTGGCTCACGGAATCTCAGCTACCAGCCGTTATACCTGTGTTTGACCGTATATGGGAAGTGAGTACGGGAAGGACGGGAAGAGCCGCTTAGTGGAAGTTCTGTCGAAAAAAAATGGCTGACCACAGCTTATTTGGTACGCATTCATGGAAATATCGGCCATCCTACAAAAAGTCTCAACTTACTCAACCAAACAGAGTTTGATAGAAACATTTAATCGATGTACAAACAAAAATCAACGAAGGAATGAAGATGACAAAGCGCAAAAACATTCACGAGATGATCCAAAAACAGAGTCGTAACCAGCCAAAAAAACATGTGACAGAGGCAAAAGATTGTTATAACATTTTGGCTCTTTTTCAGAGTCATGTAGCTAGATCAAAAACAAGTCGACAACTTACTTATCGAGGCTAGTGCGGCGCACAAAGAAGCAATGACATAACGTTGTGTATCGAGCTGGTTAGGTCAGTGATAAATGAAGACAGAGCCCTCTGGCATTGTTACGAAATAATACAAACGCAACAGTAGGAGAATGATGACGTAAATGAAGTCATCTTAGTCATGGGTCCGAGACGGTCCCCAAAGAAAACACCACTTCCATCTGACCACCAAAGCTAACTTCGCTAACTTAGTAGACCTTAGTATTAGGCGCGTGACCAGCTAATAAAATCTTTGACCATACCTGTACTGCGGTTTCCCATTTCATTTTCTATTTTAATCGTAAAACCAGGACGTGCATTTTAATTATCCACTTCCTTATATTAAAACGAAAATGAACTGCTTTTTCGTACCAATAAAGTTCAAGTTAGAAAAAACGTGACACTTCCCGCTCTATTTACGTCACGTTATGCAATATTATTCTTACACTTAGAGCACAATTTGCGTCACTTATTCAGATTTCAAAAAGGTCAAGTGCAAACAAATAGAAAACAAAACTAATCATTTGGTGAGCGGATTCGCTACGGCCCTGAAAACCCAAATCAATCTTTCAGCGAGTGAAACCAGATTTCGACGTAAAATTAAGGCGTAACCCTTCACTTAAGCTTGCTACCAGATATTTCGAACTTATCCTTTGATTTCTTTAATGAACTCGATTGATTCTGAGCCTCTCAATAATACAAAGAAAATCGCGTAAACAAACACTGAATTCTCGTCCCATAATTTCAGCAAGGCTACTTCGTCACAGTTTTTTTAGAATGAAGACAACTTTGGAGGGGAATTTGCGGAAGATATGCCGGCGAAGAAAACTATCATCTTCTCAAATGATGTTACGGTCTAAAACCTGTTTTGTAGGCGTGAATTTACGTTAGCTAAGGTCTAGCAACGTGTCCGCAAATTGTGTTCCAAATCTGTCCGAGATCTAAATGAAATGTCCGAAATAAAACGTACGAAATTTTAACGTTGTAATATTTTTGCAAGTAATGTAAAAACCATTAAATTGAAGAATTCATAAAACAATTATTCCATTCTCGTTAGAAGACGTGATTATAACAACCTTTTATAGATCAGCTGGTATCCAACATGGGGTCATAATAATCGTAAATTATTCATCCGATAAGCTATTATCACCCAGAGGAACCGCATGGACTAGATATTTCCTGATATTTTCATGCCTGGTACATTTCTCTTTTTCCAAAGTCAGATATGAATATCTGCCTATTGCATGCTCTTCAGAGTGTCTAAATTTTTAACAACACGCAGGTATTTGAAAATCACATTAACCTTTTGAAAAGGAAGATCATTTCAAATTCAGGCAAAATTTACTATTAGCATAATTTATCCGTATGACTTTTATTCAATCGTGACAGGTTATTTGCTAAGCTATTGAATTTCTGAATCGAGTTCAAGGTTTTAACATGAAAATGATATGAGAGGAATATAAATCTTAATGTGGCTGATGAAATTGTATCGAAATCGCATTATTCTAAGGCGTGTATAGCTTCCCTATTGCGTGTAGGCTTGCTACGTGATAACTTAACTTTACCGACGTCAGAGAATATGTTTCCTTTCGGAAAAAGCTTCCTTGCATGCAAACATGGAGACTGTACATATTCGTAGAGAACACGACTAATATTAGACAACAATCACATCATACTGCTTAAAAAGTTAACAGCAACTAGTCACGAAGGTATATTTTGTTGTGAATGAAAATTTATTCGTCTCACGTTCTGTTTTAATAATTACTCAGTAATGGATAAAATCAGCTGCAGTAGCCACCTGTCTTCTACACTGAAAAGGCAGAAGAGCAAATGAACATGTCAATGGAGCAAAATTGCTCGCTAAAATTGACCACCACTTCTTCTGTCATTTTAGCCTCGTTAAATGGCGTTTCTAGCTTCATCACAATAATTGGTAACTCGATTATTCTTCTGGCATTGTACAAAACACCTTCTCTTAAGAAGACAACCTCAAATTATTTTGTTGGCTCGCTGGCTTGCGCCGATCTCTCTGTGGGTCTGTTTGCCAACTCGTTGTACGTGGCTTTAAGTGGCTTTGTTTCTCTTCAAGAAATTCAAGGGCTAAAGAACGCTGAGACGTTTGTTTGGCTGTTAACTACAACTGTTACAACTTTTAATCTGTGTTTTGTAGCAGCTGATCGTTATGTCGCGATTATTCACCCTCTGCGATACCCAGAGGTGATAACCACCAAACGACTCTTCTGGGCAATTATTTGCATGTGGATTTTCGCTCTTATATTTGCTACCATTCCTTTTTACCTTCCGTACAGCGATTTGCCGAAACTGTGGATAGCTGGCTCCTTAGTGACATTTTTCTTTCCTTTAGCAGTACTTTTCTTCTGCTATTGCCGTATTTATTTGGTTGTTAAGGAGCAAAATTCTCGGTTGAAAAGACAGCCCACCTTCGACTGTTCAAAGCCATCTGTGGAAAAATTGAAAAACAGAAAAGTAGCCATAACCTTTGCAATTATGACTGGCGTTTTTGTTGCGTTATTTCTGCCAACGCTTGTAGTGAACTTTCTTAGCATGGCCTTACAAAGACAATGTCATATAGTAAAACTGAATATCGCTTGGTTTTGGGCAGCAGTTGTGTCGTTCTCTTCTTCTGCGATAAACCCTTGGATCTACGCAATACGTATGACAGATTTTAAACGGGCCATCACAGCATTATTCAGCAGGGCATTGAAGACTCGGCACAATATCAGGGAATGATATCAAAGGCGCAAAGAGCAAACCTTGATTGGTAAAGATGCCGACTGGATACTTAAAAGAGAATCTTGCGGGTCCTGCTTAATGGAGTTGAACTGTTAACTGAATACTGTTTTAGACTTTAATATCAGCTGAGAAATAACAAGTTTATAAACCGATGGCTGAAGCCTCTTCCCTAATACCTAGGACTGAAAAATTTGAAAACGCAGCCCTCTTTCTACGGTTAGGCCTACCGTCCACACTAATCCGTGACGAAAACGGAGCTTTGCATTTTAGTGCGCACGGGAAACATTTTGAAAACGGTGCTTCTCGTTGGAAAACAATGAAGTTTTAATAACAATGTGATTCCCGTAACCGAGTTTTACTCAAACCTGAAAAGTACAATGTGACCGGTGAGACAGAGCTGAAAAACGATCGCGCATGCGTCACTAGCGACCCAATCGGCGAGACAGTTAGCGCGAAAATATCGACTTGAGCAACACATTCCGAATGAAAGGCACTCGAGTCTCTTGACTTCGCAGTAAAATTTCAGTCGGTGTTCAGGTATGAAACTGTGGTGTTCAGGAGACATGTCTTAGCACTCTTACTGGTCGTTCAAAGTCTTATCTGAGGTAAAACCCTTGGCGCTTCTCATTTTTTCAAAAATTCCTCCATTTTAGTTATATGTTTCCCGGCGCGAATTAGTGACATGCGCAATCGTTTTTCAGCTCTGTCGAGCGGTGACTGTTGCGTTTTGAAATTTATCCGGCGAAGTCTGGACCGGGTCTGAGTCTCGAGATCAACAAAATTGACAGCTAGCCGAGAAATAACGGATAGCTGGTAAATCGCAAACATTTACTAGCTAGCAACTGAAATATGATCACTCCATTCAGATCCTCTACAAGTGTAGTATGGTGTAACATTGAAAATCTTTAAACTTGGCAGCAGTTCTTGAAATAGAATTAGAAACATTTGTAACAAAATTTGAATCTGTCTTAGAATCTTAATTCTCCTTCGCAAGGCCCTCATATTAACGTATTTTTTAATTCTTTGTCGGTTTTTAATTTTCACTGCAAATTATTTTTAAAGTCAATCTTATTGTATTTGATAATGGTATGACACTGTCAGCTTTTAAATGATATTGTTTTGTGCGTATCTTGATGAAAAAACAGAGTGACAGGTTCGATAGATGGGGAAAATTTAAATACGGTCCGAAAGTGATTGAAATATTTTGGAAGTTGCGTTCCCTCACCTGAATATTAAATTTCATATGCCACAAGGTTCGTCGGAAACTACTCTAAGTTGAAGTTATTCTCACTTTTTAAACGCTACATGTTTTAGCCGTTTGACATGACATTCCCGTCTACAAGTACTTAACAGTGCTTTCCGGCTAGTGGCAAGGCTCCGCTGTTATCAAAACTGGCCTTATCATTTCGCGTCACAGGTAATCTCATCTGGCAAAATTGCTTCCAGACTTCTTGATTGCGCTGGCGGCAATGGTAGAAAACTGTTCGCAAACCTTAACCACCGAATCTTCCGTCGTGTTAGCTTCGTTCAATGGCGTTTCTGGTATTTCAACTATTGTTGGTAACTCCATTATTCTTCTGGCATTGTACAAAACACCTTCTCTCCAGACGGTCTCCAACTATTTTGTTGGCTCGCTGGCTTGCGCTGATCTCTTTGTGGGTCTGCTTGCCAACTCGTTATACGTGGCGCTAAGTGGTTTCGTTTCTCTTCAAGAAATTCAAGCGCTAAAGAACGCTGAAACTTTTGTCTGGTTGTTCACGACAACTATTACGACGTTTAGTTTGTGTTTTGTCGCAATAGATCGTTATGTGGCGATTATTCGGCCTCTACTTTACCCACAGATTATAACAACAAACCGCTTCTTCCTAGCCACTATCTGTATATGGACCTTCGCTGTGCTATTTGCAGCCATCAGTTTTTGTCTTCCGTACAACGACTTGCCGAAGTTGTGGATAATTGGTTCTTTTGTGACTTTTTTCCTTCCTTTAGGTGTACTCGTGTTCTGCTATTGCCACATTTACCTGGCTGCAAAGGAACAAAATTCGCGGTGGAAAACAAGGCAGCCCACTTTCAACGGCCCGACTCAATCTGCCGATGAGTTGAAGAATACAAAAGCAGCCTTGACATTTGCAATCATAACTGGGCTTTTTGCTGCATTGTTTCTGCCAACGCTAGTTGTAAACTTTGTTGGAATAGCCTTACAAAGACATTGCCATAGAATCTGGCTCAATATAGCATGGTTTTGGGCGGCAGCTCTGTCGTACGCTTCGTCGGCCATAAACCCTTGGATTTACGCCATTAGAATGGCAAATTTCAAACGGGCAATAAGACAGCTACTGTGGAAGACACCAAATTCTAAAAGGAAAATCAAACCGAATTCAGTAAGCCTTTCCGCGTCCTAAATCCCATAGGCCAATGTACATACTAAGAAAATTCAGGTAACTCGTGGGAATTTTCATGGTATACCACTCGAAAGCGTTGTATAAGCGTTGCAAAAGGGTTGCATAATGGTGTTATGTACTGAGGAAACAGCGGGGGATGAATTTTGGGGTGTAAAAAGAAATCAACAACTCTGTTACGCGACACTTTCATGTTTTATCACCAATCGATGAAAGAAAAAACAATTGCCCGAATAATTGACATGTATTGTAGTTTTGTTTACAAACGATATATTGCATTCGGAGACACTGTAAAGTTTGCGTGACACTCTTCTGAAATACGTTTAAATATCTTAAGCGTTAAGGATGCTGGGTAATAAAGGGCATGACATAGTTGAGTGAAGCATGGCGTGCTCAAATGTTGTTTAAATATTGTTGTTTATAGTGTTGGATGCGCTTAGCCACACCTACAATCCCGGCCAAAAGTGGTTGGGACACTTGAACTGTATCCCCCTTCCCCCCTACTCAATGTTGGAAAATATCGCGTTTTTTCCAAGAAAAAGGGAAAAATCATCTGATTATCAACATTGAAAGTGGGGGAGGGGAAAACTTGTTTCGTGCCCCAACTCTATTGTCTGGGATTGTAAAAAGTTCACAGGTACGCCACTTAGACTGAAAGCAACTAGTATATCAACTATAAACATAACAAGCCTTAAATCCCAACAGGGGGAGGCAATTTGGTTATTTGAACTTGGGTCTACCGACAAAGAACTTCAGCTTAGTGGTCAAAGCGGGACCTGAACCCTTGACCTCCGGATTTCAAGTCCGGCGCCCTAACCACTCGACCACGCTCCCTCCTCTTTGACGGTAAGTTCGTGACCTGGGATCAGAAGTGAGTGAAAATACATGGAGATGGTACGCGGTCAGAGATACAACACCAGAACAATCAATGAAGTAAACTCTTTCATTTATTCAGGCAGTTATCTTCTTAAGCAAAACACAAGATGTTGCCCAACATATGTCATTACAGGTACTGAAGAGAAACGGTATCGAGGCATCATGCCTGGAGATGGACATTCACTTTAGATTTATTTTGGTTTTAACTACAGTCAAACCTCTACTGACGGCTATCTCATATTTTCATGCCCTCTCCGCCCTCCAACACTGTGGCCAGCACAGGGAGGCCTTTGTAGAGAGGTTTTCACATGTTACCCGCCTTCAATGTTTCTTTTTTCCGACCTTTTGAAAGTGATCAGAGTTACTAGACAGTATCATTCACAAGACAATACGCCTTCAGCCTCCTCTTTCCCGACTCAGGCCAAAGACAGACCGAGGACTTAATTCAGTCGAACCTCTACCGAGTGCCTTCTCCTCTATTCCCCAAAAGGAACCCAGGCTTTCTAAGCACAACTTTCCTTTGGAGCTTAGCTCTTTGGGCTGCACGCCTGTCATGTCGTAGCTTGGTTGAATTCCAAGCTCCAACCTCGTGCCAGGAGCAAAAAAAGATGTCCCTCCGGCTAAACACAACGGCAACGAGAAGTCGGTATTAAGAAGAAACACTGGAATGGAATGCACGTGTGTTTTACACCTTGACAAACACTGTAAGGTTCTGAAGAAGACAGAAAAAGAAAAACTCGAGAGACAATTTTCAAGCCTTCGGCGTGGAATAATTCTGACAAGGCACGATTTGAATTTTAATCTAGATAACTAAGAGATTCGAAAGAAAATTTAATTTCCTGCTGGCGCTATCTCAGAAGTTGCTGTTGTGATATTATTAAAATAGAGTTTACAACTTGTCTGTCCGCTTTGCTTGCTCATAAAGGATAAAAGTGTGCCTGATTTCCATAGAAACATTCGTTTTGTTACGAAATCTGGGCGAAAATTGACCAATATCTAATGTATAGCGAGTTGTCTGGAACGAATGCCCGAGAAAAATCTGGTTAGCGTGTTCTTTTTAATCTTTTTTTCAACAGCGTTTAGGCGTATTTAAACTGTCGGTTTGTGTTGTAATTGTCTTAAGGAGCTGACCGAGCACAAGTTTATTTGATCTGAACTAACTTCTCCACATCTTTGCACAAGACTTTTATTTCCATTGGTTAAAAAGCGGGAAGCTACAAACAAAGTCAACAGAATCTCACCAAATGTCAACCGCATATCGAACTTGTGTGATGTTTATAGTAGCTATGCGTTTATACTGATAGCGAAGACGTCATGTCACGGCTTTAAATTCTGGAGAGTAAATGTCTAATGGCTCGTTTGAAATTTGTCATTCGCATAGCGTAGATCCAAGGATTTATCGTAGAAGAAGTGTAAGACAAAGTTGCCGCCCAAAACCATGCGATATTAACTCTCATCAAGTGACAACGATCTTCTAGGGCAATTGCAACAAAGTTTATGACAAGCGTTGGCAGGAAGAGAGCAACAAAAAAGCTTGTGATGATTGCAAAGGTTACAGCTGCTTTTCTGTTTTTCAACCCCTCGGCCAGTTGAGCCGAGCGGTGAAATGTGGGCTGCTGTTTCCACCGAGAGTTTTGCGCTCTCGCAACCACGTATATACGAAAATAGCAAAATAAAAGCACTCCGAAAGGAAGGAGAAAAGTCACGAAAGACCCAAGTATCCACAGTTTCGGCAGGTCGCTGTATGGGATGTAAAAACCGATGGTGGAGAATAAAAGAGCGAAGATCCACATGGAAGTGACAGCTTTAACAAATCGCTTTGTGGTTATTTCTAATGGGTATCGTAGAGGTCGAAAAATAGCGACATAACGATCAACTGCGACAAAACATAGGTTGAAAGTCGTAACAGTTGTAGTTAACAACCAAACAAAAGTTTCAGCGTCCTTTAACTCTTGTATTTCTTGCAGAGAAACAAAGCCGCTTAAAGCCACGTACAACGAGTTGGCAAAAAGACCCACAAAGAGATCAGCGCAAGCCAGCGAGCCAACAAAATAGTTCGAGACCGTCTGAAGAGAAGGTGTATTGTACAATGCCAGGAGAATAATTGAGTTACCAACTATAGTTGAAATACCAGAAACGCCATTGAACGATGCTAAAACAATGGAAGAGGCCGCGGTTAAGTTTGACGAACAATTTTTGTCTTCCATTTGAGACGCGTTGCGTGTTTATCGCCTCGATGAGTGAACAAAACCTAATTTTCCCTGCCTTTGTAGTTAAATAAATAACAATTCCGTGGGTTGCACCTGTGATCACAACTGACACAAAAACGAGTGGATCACGATTAAAACCTGTGGCAATAGGCTGGAAAACTGTTTCTTTTTTCCAAAAACTTGCTTCTGTCTTGGTGAATCCGTTCAATGAAGATATTCTTTTAATTGAGAGCGTTACGTTGCAACAACTTCAAATTTACACGGATACAATTCTCATCCAGCTGAGAACTTGAATGCAAAGACGTATACAAATCATCCACTAATTCATTGTTCAGCCTCCAAGTAATTTATTTCGATTATTTGCTTTAGAGTCGAGTTAGAATTATATGAATTTTTTTCTAAAAATAGGCATTGTTTGCCCTTCTTTAAAATTTAATTTTCTAGCTGTTTTGTTAGTACAACTGACAAGCGTGTAAATGTCAGTAGAGCAGAAAGGCCTGTTTCCCACAAAATTAAGGTTATTTTCTTTAAGAACTGTAACTAAAAAAATGGTTTACACCAATAACGAATTTTGCACCTGTTTTGACAAATAATTAGTTCGTTCGATTTATGATTTTACAATAACTGCAGAAATTCACGCGCGCTCATTGGTTAATTTTTATAGTCAATATGCGGACAGACACATGAATTTGAGATTCATGAGACACCTCAGCGAGCGAGAGCGGGAAATTCGACAAATTGTTATCGTAAAAAATAAACTGATATCAGTTTTTAATGCGCCTGTCTTGTTATTGACAATGAATTTCGTCATAACATTGTCAAAGTAGTCTGCAGATCCACAGCTACTTTGGCAATGTGATGACGAAATTTATGGTCAATAACAGGTCAGACGCATAAAAAACTGGCGTCAATTTGTTAATTCCACACTTTATTT
>Ga0126343_10001621_pt1 | contig 10829 bp, 5 predicted proteins | sample Cyp2metagenome_FD_92531 | JGI IMG/M metagenome (GOLD analysis project Ga0126343, IMG submission 92531) | Coral microbial communities from Lord Howe Island, Old Settlement Bay, Australia - Cyphastrea 2 metagenome | ecosystem: Host-associated > Invertebrates > Cnidaria > Coral ... | reverse complement strand
TTAAAGATTTACGTATGCGTTGATTTTGTTTCTCGCTTTACCGTAGAACACTAAATGAAACTGGGCCGTTTCTCGAAGCTCCCGAAAAGGTTTCGCACCCGGAAAGTCATGGTTGTAAAATCTCAAACCTTATGATTACAGAGCTGTTTTATTCACATGTTCTTAATATGAACAGAGGTTCTCTTCATGCAAGGAGTTTCAGGCTTATATACCTCTCTGTTTTTAGATACAAATTATCTAAAAATGACTCTGCGGGCCCAGAACGTTTCCGGGGATTTCGAGAAACGGTTGGGGACGTTTTTCACTTCCATATTCATTTATCGGACTGTTTCTCACTCGTGCTCGCTGTCCAGACGTTTTTATTTTTACTTTGAAAAAATGTCAATGTCTCCTTTAACGGTCTTAAGCTTTGACGCGTACCTGTACACAGAGAAAATTATAACGAGTCAAATCCTTTGTATCCAGTGAGTGTTAAATCAGGAGGCATGCAACATCTGTGGCTCGGTTTGAATGAGGTCTTTAGATTCCTATACATTCACAAGACAGGTGATTTCGTAGACTACTCCTACCGACTGTCCTTTCGGTGTTCTTGCATACTAGAAGACATTGTGATTCTCGTCACCCATTCAGGACTTAATGAGTAGCATGTTAAATGGGGAATTTGCATTCCGCTTAGCAAAGCTGTGCTTCCCAACGTGACAGAAAATGACTGTGAGATGTGGACTTCTCTTCGTTTCGCTAAACGAGTCGGGCTTAAGAGGGGAACCACCCGGACTCTAATACTTTCATTACACAGAATATTTTCCAGGTTGTTATGAGGCAGATTAGAGGGGCAACAAAGGTAAAAGTGACTTTATTAGTGGTAAAATGATTGCTTTTCTTTCTTTTTAACTCGTTCCCTTTCTTTTCCTTTTCGTCTGTTCGTTTAAGGAAAACGACTGAATGTGCAATGCACTGGCACGAGCCATAGTACTGCTCTTTTTTTTTCCGTTGTTTTTTTTTTTGGTTCATTAGAACTGACATCATTTTCGAAATTTACATTTACGATCGATGAAACATTTAAATCGAGCATCTTGTTGAACTCAGATCTCTCCCAGACATAAATAGAGAAATGTTGGATCGTTTTGCGGGAGCTAGTTCAAATAGGTAAGCACCATTTTTCCTTCCTTTGAATTTCACCAATTGAACGCACTTTAATATTATGCAAAATTAATATATTCAATTTAGTGCATGCGTGAAAAATGCCCTTCAACAACCACGTTTGCTTCGATTTAGTCGAAGTTGTGCAGTAACGTTTCTACTAGACGCGTAGTTGGAACGTTCGAGCTAATAGGGACACAAAAGCAAGAAACGCTTCCCGTTTGGTCTGACAAAATGCCGTTCTATGAAACTGAGAGGGAAACTTGAAGGTACTTGAGGTAAGTTGTTCGCCTTCAAACATTGTGAACCGCTCGTGTAGCTGGTGTGTGTTGAATGTCTCTTCTTCGAGAAGTAAATTGTTTAGTCGTCAGTGTTTTAATCTCTTGTAAGCCTTAAGTATGTTGTTTGGGACTAGCTCAGTTATCCAAAGGTTTTGAGCATTTATATATTGGAGAATGAGTTCCATAATTTGTCTCGATCAACTCGGAGTTTGCCTCGTTCATCAATATTTGCCGCCCTTATTTAAATCACTGAGTCTTATCTCTGCCTAATAGTAAGTTCAAAAGTCTGTGTGCCGTCTGTGGTTTTACCTTCACATGATCTTTGACGGATCTGTGTATACTCCTATATATCTGTGTCATGATATTTTTGGGCTTCTGCTACATGCCATGCATGGAGGACTCGTTTTGTTAAGTATTTCTATAATATTTCTCCATGTTATATAGCCTGTAGCTAGCCATTTTCAGATCAGATCGATCCCACCAAACATCTCCTTAAATTGGAATAAAACGATTGGAACAATTAATTAGATTGAAATCAAAAGTGCAAACACAATCTGGGGTCATCGACTTTGTTTCAGAGATTTTAAAAAAGGCGTGGAAAACTACCCTGATTTTGAAAAATTGGCGCACGTAATTCAGCATTTAGTCATGATCATTATTTTCGTGTTTATACGAGCAAAACATCTTCAATATTTTCGTGCGGTCACTTTTACATTTCATTACACATTCCCAGCATACATTAATTTGGTTCTCGTCTCTGTCAACGCAGATGTCAAGTCTATGGGATGAAAACTGAAGCTAGAAATCGCCAACGGACAACTTCAACATGTTTGTTAAAGAGGTGAGTTGATTGTTTTTTTATTGTTTATTGTGGTTCAGGGGGTTAATCAATTGTGTATTGTTATCCCCTTTAATTATATTGAGTTAAGTCGAGATTCAGTTAAACAAACCATTGTAGACAGCAATCTATTTGCGAGGAAGAAAAAACGATTAGCGAGGTCGATTTTCATTGTTTTTCAGGTTTTAGGTCCTTAAATTAAGATAGCAACCCTGTAAAATGTTCGCTTGAGAGGGATTTTCGCTCACTTTTTATGCTAGGACCAATACAATATCTGAAGGGGATTCCCACAAAAGATCAGTCAGTTCTCTTTTGTCACGCACGAGATGTAACCCGGAAATGATTTATCCAGAAGAGAAAGATATACAAATAGACCATTTTACAGTTGTCTGCTTAGTGGCCCGGCCTTTGGATGGCGGCGAGGCTGAAGGTGTAAAACAAGTTTTTCTGATGCTAAGTAGCCCGAGGCACATTTCCATGACAAAATTAGTGAGGTCTGTAACAAAGTCAACTTTAGCCTCACTGCCATTCAAACGCCACGAAGCTGACAACTGTAAAATGGTCTATTCGCAGGTTTCTTTGCCAAACGTTATGAATCAAACGCGGTACATGTAATAAGCTTTATATTCCGCCTTTTACCTTTTGAAAAATTCCAGTTTGCAAAACATTCAGGAAAATGTGATAGAGTCCAGGCACAATAGTTGTCATGACTTATTTGCATTGTCATGACGTATTTTCCAGCTATATTTTGTAAATTCTAATCTACCTGTTGCTGAGAACAAACGAGGATATCTGAATAATTAATTTTATGATTTTATGTCCCCCGCAATGGATTTGAAATTTGCGAAGGACAATAGTTTTAAAGAGCAAAAATAAAATGTTAATTTCTTGGCGTAGACAGTGTGTGGGTCATTTTTTTATGTTGACATATACACCCTGTACCCGCTGAATAGTTTTTTTTCCCAAGTTTGTTGGTTGCAAGGATCAAAATGTTTGCCAAATTTCTGTCAAAATAGTTTCGCTCTCTAAGACACAACTGCACGCACCAAATGCACTAAAACTAAAACTGCGCGTGTTTTTGAGTGTCAAAGCCATCGACAGAAATAATGCGCAGGCCTCCTTAATTTCAGTAGCCTTCGCTGTTATACTGAATACAAGACTTAGCACGAATATCAAATTTCAAAAAAGAACTTCCATTCAGATGAAATCTTGCTTTAAACTATCAAGCTGAGTTGAGATTTCAACATCCAGCCGCTGGCTTTTCGACCTCAATTTCATTTTTTCTCGCTAGTCGATAAGGGTTAACGGCTAAGGAAAAAATACTTCTGTACTGTCTCTTAGGTTAGAATGACTGTGTTTACTGATTTCTTTTCTTTTATTTTTTGCAGATTGCCCAGTTCGTTTGGGGCTCCATGTCAGAATCAAAAACAAACAAAGTGCATTAGCCATACCGAAGTTTACGGCAGTAGAGGTAGAAAACGAAGTTAGCTAAGTTTCAATTTAAGCGAGATTACACGTAAACACTTGCAGCAAAAATTGTCTTGCTCATTTCCAAAACATTTCTTGCTAATGTTAAATCATCAGCAGTCAGAACAAGTTTATGGCACTGTTCAAAACAGCAATCGCAAATTTCCTCGTTTGATTTACTTAAACCCTGGCCTTTTCACCAGTTTCACGGTAACAAGTTTGATGTAAAGTAAGACTAAATGAGCTAGATTTCAACTGATGGAAAGCGGAGCATATAAAAATGTTCCTTCAAATCTTTGAAAACCACTCGCGAGTCTACACCTTTTTGCGTTAAGAGCCTTTCTAGTTGTTTGTAAAATATAAATGTCAGTAAAGTTCAAGATCTTATTAGCGAATTTTGTCTCTAAGCTGTTTTTCTTGTAACAACTGTTAAAATTTTCCATTTTCCCGCCAAAAAACTTACAAAAAAATACGGGCGCTCAAAATACGCATGCGCCATTTTTCTTTAAAAAAATGTTGCTACAATTGCTGTAAGTAACATCTGTTTAGTGTTTATTTTTCGCGCCAAAATACTTAGAAAAAAATACGGGCGCCAAAAATACGCATGCGCCGTTTTTTTTTTAATTTTTTCAAAGTACTTTATTTAGTTAGTCTTATACACTCTTAATTATATTGTCAATAAATCTGAATGCAATTGTTTATGGTCTGCTCTCTTTGTTGTAATTCAGTCATTAAACACAACAAGTTGTAAAGCTTTCATTGTATTTTTATTCTCTTAATATATATTCAATAAATAAATAACAAGTGTTTTCATCTTTTAATTACTTTTATTCCTGCTCATTATTCAATTAAAAAGGTGTCAAGAAAAAATGTTTCCTCTATATAATAAGACTTTTGGCGGGAAAATTTTAAAAAATTTGCACAGCGTTTCCTCTGACAACTTTTTGGACAAAAAATTCAAAATAAATTCCCTTGAAATTTCCCGTCAAAAGATGTAAACACCAACTCGTGCAAAAAAAAAATTTAACTTAAAAAATTTCTTATCAGTTTCGCACATTTTCAACCCAAAATAACGTACTTTTGACTCTCAATCTCGAATAATGTCCGCCAAAACAGTTTAAAGTTTGTACATTTTTGCACGAGATAGTGTTAACATGTACTATGAAGATAGGCAACATGGCAAGCTATAAGTTCGCTTTGCCGTGTTGCATCAGATAATTGAGAAGACCCTCTCAGCTGCCACTTCTTGTTTGTAACACAGGTTAAATTTAACTCGAAAACGTAATGAAAACTATTTCGAAAACCTGGCTTTAATACGTAGTTTGTCTTTACTGGAACAATTTCACGGTTGTGTAAACAATTATAATTCTATATTCTAATCTTTGAAAGCTATAGCAAATATGTGAAAGAATTAAATTTTTTGCCCCGAGGGCCCAGAAACATGACAGTTAAGTTGCTTTGCCCAATGTTTGTAAAGGCATGCGACATTCTTGGAACAGAGTTCAATTAGTGTTATTTTAATCCAACTTTGAAATCATCTTGAAATTATTCAGTTGTTTTCCAATTCTAGTTTCTCATCTTTTCTTCGAAAGCTGTAGCGACGATAACATGAGCAGATTCATAATTTTTGCCTCAAAGGCGTAGAAACAAGACAATTCAATAGCTTTGCTCCATGTTTTGAAAGTCTTTGCCTCAATATTCTAACGGAGTTTAATTAGATTTATTTTAAACCAACTTGAAAAAAAATCAACATGGAGTTTTCAGTTGTTTTTCAAAACATTCTGTGTTACATCGAGTGGCGGCAGAAAAAGGTCTTTTCCTACTAGATAAAACCCAATGCCTGATTTAAGTTCACTGTGTTAAGCTTAACCCACCCTTAAACTCGACCTATCGCTTGTCAATACACAAAGTAGCGATGGAACTTATACAGACCAGGTTATATAGACCAAAAAATACTGTGGGAAATTCGTTTGGTATTAAATTCTTTTTTTTCAACTTTGGCTTAATTTGTACATAAATCTGTGCCAAGAGACCATAGAAATCCCAAAGCATATAGAATTTTGTAAAATTAGTCAGTTGTAACGGCTGTTTATAAATCAATTTATAAATAATGTTTCGATCGTAACTTACTCAAGATAGCAAAAACCTCATATTAGTAAATGACTCAGCCAACAAAATATAATATCGAAAATTTAGTCCAAATTGTCATTTTTAAATCGTTGATGTTAGTAGGAGAAAACGAATCAAGTTTGTTTAAATGTTGCTCCACATCTGTAAAATTAAATGCAATGTTTTGAACATGAAAACGCATTCTTTGTCGAGTTTGTTTGTAAAATCAAAATGTTAAAAGACAGAAAAAAACATTTAGTTATTTTAACAACAATTGCGTTGTCTGTTTGGCTGCACTTTTTTTTCTGTCTCCCTCTTTTCATTTCTATTCAGCGATGTTTTTTTCCAAAATAAACCGATTGATTACATTCTCCGCTATGTTGGCGCGAACAGAAGACTGATTTCACAAAACCCATGAAAAACGATCCAGGCAGGTAGTTATTTTTATCAAGAAATGCGTTGATTGTTTGTGTTTTGATTTTTCCACATGAAAAAAGAGAGAGAGTTTCGTTTTTGCTCTATAATTTAAAAAGGGAAAAACGGACAGTAATTATACAAACATTTTAATGCAACCAGTCAATTAGGCTATTACATTGTCCAGTTAAGTAGTTTTCTGTTCATATAATAAATTTTCTCTGATAAGGAAGTCTCGTAGGTTATTAAATTTTGGTAAAATTATTTGGTCTGTATAACTAAAGGTCCTGACTTCATTTCGGCGGCTTGTTGGTTAATATCATTGTAACCAGGCAACAGGGTTTTATCTACAAGCTTTCCCACGGCAAGAGAATACAACTAGACTGAGAGGGCTTCCTAAACTATCTCCTACCAATTGCTGTATCAGCTGTGAAGACACGTGAATGATCTTTTGAACATTTTATCAAATTGCTGGTATTCTCTTGCCTACTAAACTTCAGCAGATGGAACAAAGTTAAACATATTTTTAAGGTAGCACTGTCGAGTTTACTGTGCGGCATGATTTTGAAATTCTCTTCCAGAAAATGACTGTAGGCCAAAATAAATTCTTTTGCTCAAGGGTTGTATTAAATAGAATTGAAAAGAAACAAACAAACAAACAAACAAACAAAAAGAACACAATTTTAGCTTTCAAGACTATCAAATATTGGTACATTGTAAAACACGAAAACGTTAATCCCTAAAATTTTGTTGCTCAAGTTATCTTCTTCCTCTTAATTAAATTTAAAATACAAACAAACAAAGCAAAATAATCGTGATTTTAGCTTCCAAGTCAAGTCATACATTGGTGCATCGTTTGACTAAATCCGCCAAAGTTTTAAAAAGTAATTGTTCAAGTTGTTTGGAATCCTCCTTTGTCTTACAGTGCCTCCTTAAAAATACAACACAGCTACATCGCCTGAAGTTGTAACCATACTAACGTATAGCTTGTAGCTTATGGTACTGATTGTTGGAAAATTTTTCGTGTACCGACTCTAAGCGATCTTCGCGTCAAAAATTAGAAAACTGATCTTTACTTTGAATAACCCGCCAATTAGAATCAAAGCGATCGAACGATTTTTCACCAAATAAAGTGCATGAAGTAACTGAAATTTTCAACTCCCGACCGGTTGCACTAACCTTGTGTCAGATGTGATGTCTCCACTTCTTTTAAGTAACTAACGCCAATTTCAGATCGACTTTCTGGTATTCATCAATTTCAAGGTTTGTTCAAGACAATCAATAAATGCGATTTGGTAAAACCCCGAGAGAGAATTTTGCTTTGAACTGAACTTAGATGTTTTATCAGCCACCATTTTTACTAGAATATTTAATTATTTCAAAGTTCTTAACTTTGTAGTTATTCCTCCTTATTCATTGAACCCAGTTTGTCCTCGTCTCCTCTTCACGTCTCCTCGCAAGTCTTCCTAAAATAAAAATCATTTCGGTTAGATGTAAAATCGCTACGTAGCTCACAATCTCGAGTTACCGACAAGTGAATTAATCTGAAAGCATGGTTAGAGTTTAACCTCTTGGTCAAGAAGGCAAAATTTCAATGTGACACTTCCAAAGCTCTTGGCACCGCAGCATAAATTTCCAACTGAAATTTGCAAAGCACTTTCGAAATGCCACATGAAACTCTGCGCGCATTCTTTGTGGCTAACGGTAGCTAAAGCGGAGCTCAAGGCTGACACACGTGTTCGATAACTTCGCTTCGAATTGTTGTAGCTTTTTGAACAAAATTTAAGCAGTAACTTCCAAACAAAATGTTCACCTTTGGCTGAACAACCAGAAATACGTTATTCTTGCTTCATTTCCCTCTTCTAACAAGCATCTGCTTCCTTCATGAGTATAAACTTTCCCTCAGACGGGCGATACATCTTCACACCTCCAAGACCTGTTTGATCTGAAGCACATGCTACAAGAATTTGCATGAATATGGATTAGAAACTCGAACCAATCGCTGACAAAAACGCCACAAATTTTTTCGCCGATTTTTTCAGTTTGCACCCTTTTCAGTGAACTAATCACAATTGACGATAAAAAATGTCATTTCACATAGTTGTTACGTTTTGTTTAAGTCAGTGCTTTGTGTTCACAATTTCTGCATGGAGATTTAAGAAAAGTTGGAAATAGAAATTTACGGCGCTTTCCACTCAACCCAAAATTACGAAACGGGGCCAGTGGTATAAAAAATTCCCAGGAAAGTTTCCAAGAAATCTGGAAATTGTCGAATTTCAGAATATTGATGGATTCAACTAAGCATTTTGAAAGTGGCGGAAGGAAAGTCAAATGGAACGAAATTTCCGAAAATTTGGGTATACCACGCGAGGTTGTTTTCTTTTCCACATTTACAAGAGAAATTTCCTGAAATAAAAAGTAGAATTCAATTCGAATGGTAGGCGCTTGTGATTTCGTTAAAATATCTCGGCAACATTGGCCGGAAAACAGAAAGTATTCTTGCAATAGCCATGAATCAAGTTTCCCTTTTGAAATGTCGAGCGACACATCTCTTCCTTTCTCTGAGGTCGGAGATTTTTATGAAAGCAACTTTGTGAGAAAGAAAAATAAACAACGGGCGAACAAAAATCCAAGGAATTAGATGACACCAAAAGCTACATGCCAATTCAGCCTATTTATACTGATCTCGTTATTTTTTTTATCTCTGTATTTACCCGAGAAAAGGATTGTTAAAGGATCCTCCTTTTTAGAACTTCATAGCAACATGACGAACTAAACTGCGCGCGCAACATTTGAACCCGCCATGATGAATATTAGGATTATGACGTTTATTGACGTAACAAATGATTTTTTCAAACTGCCGCACTGTCTTGAACTTCTGTGAATACGTACTGTCTTGAAATTCTGCGAGTTCCTGCCGAAAGATGCCTTTTTAAAGTTACTTTTTGGTGAGTTTATACAACAAATTCAAAGCATGGAAAGGATCTTTTCTTTGCAGAATAAAAGGTACAACTGATATAGCAGAAGCGCAAAAGGGTAAGTTTCGGTTTTTGATTTACAATAACGAGTGCTAAGAGGCGGACCTTTGCAAAAGACAAATCGACAAATGATGAACTTGCATAACACATTGATAAGCTGAGTTTTACATGAAGGAAAGAAACGAAAAGACAAAACTTGCATTTGTCTCTCGGGGTTTCTTCTTTATGTAAAGTTCGTTTCTTATGATTGTCCCTCGTTTGTTGTTCGACTAAAAGACATTAGGCAATATCAAAATAACTCAAAAGCCTGGTGGAACGCACGTGGGACATATGAAGGAAATCAAGAGAAGGAGGACCGGAAACACTCTGAATGTACAGGAAAGATAGCGGGGACTCATGGTGAAACCCTGGGGCTCCATGTGGCGAACTTCCCGCGTACGGGAGTGTAGCGCGCGAAAATCACCGGAAACGCATATGAACGGCGCACGGCTAATGATAGTGAAAGATAGTACGGAATCAACCGGAAACAACAACAATTTATATACCCCATAAACTTACTTACATGCAGATAAATTATTCAAATAGATAGAGATAAATATAGGGGGTCTGGCTGCCTGAAATAACTAAAAAGTTAAAAGGGGCAGGCAGCCAGTACTACAATTTGTTTAGGATAATTTAGGTCGGACACACATACACACATACACATCACAGTAGAAAAAAGAAAATAGAAGTAATAAAAAAGTAAGACATTCAAATATAAAAGGTAAAGTATAATAGGAGGAATATAAAAACAATAATGAATTAGAAGATAGAGCAAAACAGTCTTAAATATATTGAATTGAGGCGAAGCTAGTATTTTTTTAAATACTGGGCTTGAATTTTTTTCTTTAACATGGTAAACGTAGGGGTTCCGTTTAAAGACACGGGGAACACATAGCGGAGAACATGCACGAGAAACGTAAGGTTACACAGGGCCAATTTATAGGAAATATAATTGGGAGACGATGAAACGCATAGGTTCTGTATAGTGAAACGTAACTGGATCAAAAGACGGAACTCACGGCAAACGAAACGGAGCATATGGAGAATGTAAATAAATAAAAAAAAGACACCGGGAACTCATGCACGCGAAGCAGATGTCGGAACTCCCGGGAACACGCAACGAATGTACAGGAAAGATAACGTGTAACCCAAGGGGAACACATGATGCATTCTCGTAACCAGAGGCCTCGCTACTTTTGGTCAACACCGAGAATCGCGATCCCTGCCGGTTCCAACACTGAAAGTCCGCGATTAACGGACTTCTCGTCTTTCTGAGCATGCTCAGATTCGAGTCGATCCGATTAGTTCCTTTCTCATTCTATTACCTAGTCTCATAACGTGAGTTACTGGGTCGAGTATGGACTTTCACGGACAAAAAAAACATGGCGTCCGCCACGAAATGACACTGGAGTTGTGCCTCAAAATATTGTAAAAACCATTGGAGAAATCCAGAGATATGGTATCACCTTATGACGAAAGTGCAACTGCCTTCAAACGGTGGACGCCATGTTGTTTTTCTGAGTTTGTCCACGAAAGTCCGCACTCAACTCAGTACCTCAC
>Ga0126343_10001620_pt1 | contig 10833 bp, 9 predicted proteins | sample Cyp2metagenome_FD_92531 | JGI IMG/M metagenome (GOLD analysis project Ga0126343, IMG submission 92531) | Coral microbial communities from Lord Howe Island, Old Settlement Bay, Australia - Cyphastrea 2 metagenome | ecosystem: Host-associated > Invertebrates > Cnidaria > Coral ... | reverse complement strand
TCTTTTGATTAAAAGATGGCGGGTTGCTAAGAAGTCTAACACCCCCGATACAAGGACACCTTCCAAATGAACCGAGAACGCGCCCCCATCAATCCTCCCAACGAACTCCTCTTTGACGGACACACCACCTACGGATACGACCTCAGAGGCAACCGCATCTTTAAAAAATCAAAGTCTAAGCAACACCTCTTCCACTATGATCCCTTAAATCGACTCATCGCCGTCGAGACAGACACAGAAAAGACCCAATTTCTCTACGACCCACTCGGAAGACGCCTGGCCAAAATCACACAAACCGCAGGAACGACCCACTATCTCTACGATGGCGAACAGGAAATCGGATCCTTTTCGAACCAACTAGACACCTTTAGAATGCTCAGCACCCACTCCCGGCCCACACACACCCTCAGCATCGAACTCGCAAACGTCCCCTTTGTCCCCATCACAGACATCCAAGGAAACATCCGCCGTCTCACCGAGATACGCTCGAAAAACATAGCCGCGCACTACGACTTTAGAGCCTTTGGAAAGCTGCTCACAGCCAATGCTCCAATACACTGTAAACCCTAGCAATATGCCGATAAAAAAATCAATGACGATGAATCGCATGAAACTTAAGAAAAAAGCAGCTTAAGAAAGCGATTTTCAGGATGATCGTTCCTTAGTCGTTGTTCGAATTTTTCAACGCAGCCTGACCAAAAGTGCAATACAGCTACGATTCCCCATCCTTATGCACAGTCGAGAGAAGATCGAGCACAGAGGCCACCTCGCCCAATGTAAAAACGAAAGCCATCGCATTACTCCTTTCTAGGAAGTCTAGAATCATAATTAATTTATCGCAAAAATACTTCACGGAAAAGGGTGCGTTTTCAATATTTAAATATCTGATTTAACTCTCAAAGAGCCCAAAAGGGTGTGTATAAAGTTGCTTTATTCACATTTCTTTGTTAGGATTTCCTGATCGGATGGTTCTGCTTGTGTGTGTGTTGCTTTAGAACGAGCAGTCCATTTTGCTCAAAGCCTCTTTTCTCAAATTTTAATTTTGAGCAGGAAATGATGTCTAAAACTCGAGGAGAATCTTGTAAAACATGTCCAAAGAATTAAATTACAACTGGAATGAAAGCAAATTTATTGACGATGTCGATTATGAAGAGGCAGATGCACAGCTTTTTGAAAGCCTGTTGAATCAAAAAGAGAAGGACGCAGGAGGAGGTTCAGTTGCCTCGATGCAGGTAGGACAAATTCTGAAAGGAGTCATTGTCGAGTTGACTCCTGATTTCGTCGTTGTCGATGTCGGGCTTAAATCTGAAGGACTTATCTCTATAGATGAATTTACCGATCCAAGTGCACTCGCCCTCGGGAATGAGGTTGAGGTCTATCTAGATCGAACCGAGGGAGATGACGGCCAGATTGTGCTATCTCAAGAAAAAGCACGTCGTCAAAGGCAGTGGGAATACATCTTAGAACACTGTGAGGAAGGCTCCATCGTCAGTGGCAAGGTCATGCGCAAGGTAAAAGGGGGCCTCATGGTCGATATTGGCATGGAAGCCTTCCTGCCCGGATCCCAAATTGACAACAAGCGCATCAAAAATGTAGAAGAATATCTCAATCAAACATTCGACTTTAAAATACTGAAAATTAACATTGATCGTAAAAATATTGTCGTGTCTCGTCGAGCACTTCTTGAGGAAGAGCGCAGCTCCAAAAAAGCGGAACTCCTCGAAAAAATTCAGGAAGGAGAAATCCGCAAGGGCATTGTCAAAAACATCACTGATTTTGGTGTGTTCTTAGATCTAGATGGGATCGATGGCCTGCTACACATCACCGATATGACTTGGAAACGGATTAAACACCCCTCCGAAATGGTGCAGCTCAAAGATGAGCTCGAAGTCATCGTTCTACACATCGACAAGGAAAAGGGTCGCATTGCCCTAGGACTCAAGCAAAAAGAGCCCAATCCTTGGGAAGAACTCGAAAAAAAATACCCCCCCGGCTCCCAAGTAAAGGGAAAAATTGTGAACTTGGTCCACTACGGAGCGTTTATTGAAATCGAGCCAGGGATTGAAGGATTGATTCATGTGTCTGAGATGTCTTGGGTCAAAAATGTGGCCGACCCCATTGAAGTCGTAAGCAAAGGGGATGAACTGACGGCAGTGGTGCTATCAGTGCAAAAAGAGGAGGGAAAAATCTCTTTGGGACTCAAGCAAACACAGAAAAATCCCTGGGAAGATTTCGATCAGAAATACCCCATCGGCAGTACTGTAGTTGCCGAGATACGCAACCTTACCGATTTTGGTGCGTTTGTTGAATTCGCACCTGGAATCAATGGCCTCATCCACATCTCTGATTTGAGTTGGACTAAAAAGGTGTCTCACCCATCTGAAATCCTAAAAAAGGGGGAAAAGGTCGAGGCAATGATCCTATCTGTGGACAAAGAAAGCAAAAAAATTACACTTGGAATTAAACAGCTTCAAGACAACCCCTGGGAATCTATTGAAAAGAGGTTTCCAGTCGGAACAACCGTCAAAGGGGTTGTGACAAAACTCAAGGCTTTTGGTATTTTTGTTCAACTCGAAAGTGGTTTTGAGGGGTTTGTTCACGTTACAGAACTTTCGGATCAACCTTTCAGAAAAGTGGAAGAGTTAGTCAACCTAAAAGATGAAGTCATGGCAAAGGTAGTCAAGCTCGATCCGGACCACAAAAGAATTTCCCTTTCTATCAAAGAGTGGCTTATAGGGAAAAATCAAAAAGATCGAGACGACATCGTCATCGGAGCCGGAGAAAAATCTTCGGATAAAAAGAAAAATGAGGAAAAGTAAGCCCCTAGCTTTTAGCAAACCAAGATATCCAAGAGCATAATAGAATGAATAAAGACTTAGTCGCCATTTTTGAGTACCTAGAAAGGGAAAAGGGAATCAAAAGGGAGACCATTATTGCGGCCATTGAAGAGTCCCTCCAGACAGCCGCGAGGAAAAGTGTTAAAGGATCTGCTACCATCTCTGTCGAAATCGACCCCCGTAGCGGAGACATCCAGGTAATGGCAGAAAAAGAGGTCGTCGATAAAGTCACCTATCCAGATGAAGAAATCTTATTAGAAGAAGCACTTGAAATGGACCCGAGCTGCGAAATCGACCAGTTCATCCGCGTCGCCGTCACCCCGTCTGACTTTGGACGCATCGCCGCACAAACGGCCAAACAGGTTATCTCTCAAAAGCTCCGTAGTGCTGAGCGTGATATCATTTATGAAGAGTACCGCCATCGAATTGGAGAGATCGTTTCTGGGACTGTTAAAAGGGTAGTTAAACAAGCAACTTTGATTGTCGACCTCGGCAAAGTCGAGGCCATTCTTCCCAAAAGATTCTATCCAAAAACGGAAAAATATCATCTCGGCGACCGGATTCAAGCCCTCCTCTGGGAAGTGAGGGATACGGATGGAGGAGGAGCTGAGGTCGTTTTATCACGCAGTCACACCGAAATGGTTGAGCAACTCTTCATTCAAGAAGTTCCCGAGCTTCACGAAGAGACCATTGGGATTCGAAAAATTGTCCGCGAGGCGGGTTACCGCACAAAAATTGCCGTCTACTCAAATGACCCGAAAGTCGACCCATTAGGAGCTTGCGTGGGTGTACGCGGCACTCGGGTAAAAAATATCATCAGAGAACTCAACAACGAAAAAATCGATATCGTCATCTACACAGAGGATCCACTCGAGCTGTTTCAAAGAGTGGCTCATCCAATCACACCGAAAAAACTGCAGCTTGACAGAGAAAAAAACACCCTTTTCGTTGTTGTTGAAGACGAAGATTACCCGATTGTCATCGGGAAAAAAGGGATGAATGCGCGCTTGAACGCGGAATTAATCGGCACTGAGATCGAGGTAAAAAAGGCAAGCGAATACCAGGCTGCACTCCTATTTGAAAAGCAACAACTCTCGATGGAAAATGATCAAGAACTCGACTTCGAGCTCGAACAAGTGGAAGGCTTAAACCAGCTCGTCATTGACATCTTAAAAGAAGCTGGTTTTGATACACCGCGAAAAATTCTACATGCCCCCACCGAAGAGATCACAAAGAAAACCGGAATAAGTATTGAAATGGCCCAAGATATTATTGAAAAAATTCAAAAAATAAGGACTTGAATATTGGCAAAAAATCTCAAGCTCAAAGTCAAAAATACGCAGCTTGCAGAGGCTTTGAAAAAGAGCAAGCTTAAAAAAGCGGGAACCACAGCAGTGGCTTTAGAAAAGCCAATAGAAGCTGCCAAGCCAAGAAAAAAAGTTGTGCAATCCGCGATCAAACCACCTCTTACAAAGAGACCCAGTCTAAGAGTCCAACCTGAAGAGAAGCGTTCCGATTTCTTGCCACAAAAAGAGCACGCGGTAAAACAAGAGATTGAGCAGTCTAAACCCATACCACTTTCTCACCGAGACACCCGTCTAAACAAGGAGAAAGCCCCCTCCCCTCAAGAGCCGAAGGAGGAGGAAAAAAAATCCTCTTTTAAGGAGATCAAGAAGCGCAGCTTTGAGCTCCCGATGAAAGAAGAAAAAAATCAAGAGGGGTATCGAGCTGAATTTAGTCGAGTCACGCGTGATTTAAAAGCGAGCCGTTTTGATTCTCGCGATCGACATGGACTTAGGATTGGTGAGGAGCGCACTTACCGAAAACGACGCTCCCGATTTCGCAATGCCAACAAAGAATTCTCAGAGATCGTCCGCCCTACTACCCTTTCTGTCCGCGTCCCCATTGCCGTTAAAGATCTAGCACAGGCCATGAAGCGTAAATCTTCTGAGCTCATCTCCAAACTCTTTGCGCAAGGGACTGCTCTGACCCTCAATGATGATCTAGATGATGAAACGACAATTCAACTCCTCGGCCAGGAATTTGGCTGTGAAATCACAATTGATACCAGTGAGGAAAGACGTCTTCGGATTACAGATAAGAGCATCCAAGAGGAAATTGCCACCACTAAAAAAGACCAACTTAAGCCTCGCGCCCCGATTGTGGCTTTCATGGGACACGTGGACCATGGTAAAACGAGCCTCATCGACACCATCCGTAAAAGCAACATCGCCGGAGGTGAAGCAGGCGCCATCACTCAACACATCGGAGCTTTCAAGTGTCACCGGAAGCAAGGGGACATCACTATTTTAGATACTCCTGGACATGAGGCCTTTTCCATGATGCGCATGCGCGGGGCCACTATCACCGATGTTGTCGTTCTTGTAGTCGCGGGAGATGAGGGCATCATGCCCCAGACCGATGAAGCCATCGATCACGCAAAGAAAAACCAAATTCCCATGGTCGTTGCCATCAACAAGTGTGATAAAGAGGGGTTTGACCCAGAAAATGTGTATCGTCAACTTGCGGATCGGGAACTTGTGCCAGAGGCTTGGGGAGGCCACGTCATCACTGTGAATTGCTCCGCTTCAACTGCTGAAGGGATTCCTGAGCTTTTGGAAATGCTCATTCTTCAATCCGAAATTCTAGAGCTTAAAGCTGACTATGGCGCGCGCGCGCGTGGCACGTTGATAGAATCTCAACTCCACAAAGGTTTTGGAGCGATTGGAACAATTCTTGTGCAAAATGGCACTCTCAAAATGGGAGATGCACTGGTCATCGATCAAGTCTACGCACGCATCAAGACAATGCACGATGAACACGGGAAAAATCTACGCATAGCAGGTCCTGCTACACCTGTTAAAATCACCGGGCTCTCGGGCGTCCCGACTGCTGGCAATGAGTTTATCGTAGTGGAGAGCGAAAAAAAGGCCCGCAAGCTTGCATCCGAGAGAAAACATGGTACGCTCCGGTTAGTGGCCCAAAAGCGCTCTCCTGAGAAAATAGAAAATCTCATGGAAAGGCACCAACAACTAGCGCAAAAAAAAGTCCTTAATCTCATTATCTGCGCAGATGTACAGGGATCTGTCGAAGCTCTAAAAACCTCTCTTTTGAACATCAAAAGTAAAAAAGTAGAGCTCAATTTTATTTCTAAGGGGGTTGGGGAAATTTCTGAGTCGGACGTCGAGCTTGCCATTGCTTCAAACGCCATTATCATCGGTTTCCACACCCAAATCGAAAGTCATGCAGAAAATCTGATTAAGCGAGAAAAAGTGGTCATCAAAAAACACAATGTCATCTATCAAATTATCGATGATGTCAAACAATTGATGCTTGCTGTCCTCGATAAAGTCCGTAAGGAAACCGAGACCGGCCACGCCGAAGTCAAAAAAATCTTCAAATCTTCCCATTTAGGCCTCATTGCGGGCTGCCAAGTAATGGATGGCGTGATTAAACGGAGCCAACACGCCAAAGTGATCCGCAATGAGCAGCTGATCGGAGAAGGTACTATCACCTCTCTCAAAAGGGAAAAAGAGTACGCCAAAGAGGCGATCAAGGGTCTAGAATGTGGAATTCTCATCGACAAATTCACCACCTTTGAAGTAAACGACATCATTAAAGCGTTTGATGTAACCTATATCCAACAAGAGTTATGACCAAACGGACAGATAGGCTTAACTCACTTCTCAGACAAGTAATTAGTGAAGTAGTAAAAAAAGAGGTTAGAAATCCCCATGTCTCAACCCTCCTCACAATCACTCGAGTGGACATTACCAGGGACTTGCACCGAGCAAAAGTATATGTCAGTGTCATTGGATCTAAGGAAGACCGCAAAAAAACGGTCGATGCACTTCAAAAAGCTTCTGGATTCATCTCTTCGATGGCATCAAAAAAAGTGGCCATGCGCTATTTTCCCTATCTGAAATTCATCCCTGATGCAACCGTTGATCAGCAGATGCGTATCGCTTTCCTTCTCGAAAAAATTGATAAGGAAAAACAATCTAGATACTCATGATCCCTCAAGAAGGTATTCTCCCCGTTAACAAACAGAAAGGCTTTACCTCTTTTTACTTGGTCAGGCTCCTGCGCAAGATTACAGGAGTGCGCAAGATTGGACATGCCGGAACCCTCGATCCCTTTGCAACGGGGGTCATGGTTTTGCTCATCGGCCGCTCTTATACCAAAGTTGCCAACACGTTCATCGACCAGGACAAGGAATACATCACGACTATTCGACTCGGCGTATCGACGAGTACTTACGACTGTGACGGTCAAGTGACGGCAACGAGCCCCCTCATCCCTTCTAGAGAGAACATCGAAGGTGTAGTAGTAGAGCGATTCCAGGGCACTTATTTTCAAATCCCTCCGATGTATTCGGCCAAAAAAATTAAAGGACAAAGGCTCTACGTCTTGGCACGCCAAGGCATTGAGCTCGAGAGAAAACCGGTGTGCGTTCATTTGAAAGTGAGCATTTTAGATTACCATTACCCCAAGCTCATGCTCAAAATCAACTGTTCCAAGGGAACTTATGTCCGCACGATTGCCCATGATCTGGGCCAAGCACTGCGTAGTGAGGCACATGTTGCCGATCTGGTGCGCACGCGCAGCGGCCCTTTTCAGTTAAAAGATTGCATTGACTCAAAAAGACTTCTCGAGCAAATCTAACACTTTGGCCCCTAATCGAGGGAAAAGAGGTGCAAGTTGTCACCAATTTAGCTCAGATCCCCGCAGCGACTTCCCCCATTGCGTTGACAATAGGTATTTTCGATGGAGTGCACCAGGGGCACCAAGCGATTATTAAAGAGCTGCACAAACTCACTCGCAAAGGGGGCACACGTGCTGTTTTGACTTTTTCTAATCACCCCTCTTCTATTGTAACACCTGATCAACCCACACCCCTAATTTTATCCCTTTCTCACCGTCTTCGACTCCTGAGGAAATATGGGATCAATCTCGCCCTCGTTCTTCCTTTTACATACGCACTCGCAGAACCATCTCATGAAGCATTTCTACACGCACTTTATGCCGTCTTTCCCTTCAATGAGCTCGTCTTGGGGAAAGGAGCTTTGCTTGGCAAATATTGGAAAAGCTTCCAACAGGGTCTAAAAGCGCCCTCACAAAAAGATCACTTCAAAATCCACCGCATAAAAACAAAAAGGCACGGCAAACAAGCGATCTCGAGCCATCTCATTCGGATGCTCATCAAAAAATGCCATCTCCAAAAAATCAAAAAGTTAATGGGGCGTCCCCATGCCATTTGGAGACAATTCGATCCCGCCACTATCGGACAAGAAAATGCCGCTCTTTACACCTATTCATTTGAAGAAAAAGGGCTCTGCTCGCTTCCTTCCGGCGTCTATGCGGTCTATTTCGAAGTAGATGACAATACGACCCTGCCCGCCATTGCCCTTTTGCGCTCCGAAAGACGTGGCGTCGATTCTCACCTCTTGATTACCGTCTGTTTCACCAAGCGACCTGCGCGAGGAAGGTATGTCAATATATCATTCATCAAGTACCTCCACTCCGAAATCGACCTCACTCCCCTTCAACCCAAACCCCCTCTGCTTTTAAAAGGTCTTTCTGTCAAGCCCTCTTTATCCTAATTGCTCCCTGTGATAGAGTGGTCAAAAACTTTTACGCTCAACGCATGTCAAGACTCTCTTGTGGCATCGTCGGCCTTCCGAATGTCGGCAAATCGACCCTTTTCAACGCACTCGTCAAAAAAAAAACAGTCGGCGCTTCGAACTACCCCTTTTGCACTATTGACCCCAATGTTGGGGTCGTCGACCTTCCCGATAAAAGGTTGAGTGTGCTTGCAAAGATTTCCAAAAGTCAACGCACCATTCCCGCTACAGTGACCTTTGTCGATATCGCGGGCCTTGTCCGAGGAGCTTCTCGAGGAGAAGGACTTGGCAATCAATTTTTATCGAGCATCCGTGAGACCGACGTGATCATCCATGTCGTGCGCTGTTTTGAAGATGAAAAGACAATCCACGTCGCGGGTAAAGTAGACCCAGTTGAAGATATCGAAGTAATCAACCTCGAGCTGATCCTCGCTGATCTACAGATGGGGGAAAATAGTCTAAAAAAGATGGAGAGACAAGCAAAAGGGGATCACAAGCTGCTGCCTGCTGTCAATGTGCTCAAAAAAATCTGTGCTCATCTCAACACAAGTCGCCCCGTCCGCTCTTTGCCCCTCAATCGAGAAGAGCAAGAGATAGCTTATATGCACCCTTTTATCACACTCAAAGAGGTGCTCTACGTCGCGAATGTATCGGAAGAAGGGCTTGCCCACACTGATCATCACTACGTGCGGGCGGTAAGTGCCTTTGCGACAAGAGAAAATAGTCAAGTGATCATCGTATGTGCAAAATTAGAAGAAGAGCTCGCTCAACTCGGAGAAAAAGAAATGCAGGAATATCTGAGCTCTTTGAACATCAAAGAGTCGGGGCTCGACCAGCTGATTCGACTAAGCTTTGATACGCTCGGCCTCATTACTTTTTTAACCACAGGAGAAAAAGAAACCCGCGCCTGGACGATACGAAAAAATACGCCTGCTCAAGAGGCAAGCGGCGTCATCCACAGTGACATTCAAAAGGGGTTTATTCGAGCTCAGGTAACCCCATTTGAAGATCTGGTTGCCTGCCAGGGGCAGACGAGGGCGAAGGAACTCGGGAAAGCGAGGATGGAGGGAAAAGGGTATGAAGTGCAAGACGGTGATGTCATCTTATTTTTTCATGTCCCCGTTAAGAAAGATTGATAACCCATACGCTTGACATAACTCATCCTCTTGCTTGTTACTTTCTTCATGCTCTGCTGCGTAAAAGGGGAATAGACTGCTTACAGATTGATTGGATTTTTGTTAGAGTTCCTCCCCAAGTCCATTTTTGCATGAGAGGCTTCTTGTTCCGAGTTGATTTCAAACGGTCAGCTTCGTCTTTTTAAGGAGTTTTCGGAAGGTTTTTTCTTCTCATTTTTTCAATGGAGTCCAGACCGAACGGTTTTAGCCGTTCATCCAGATGCCTTTCAACGTAATTTGTGCGCTCAGCTGCGATCTTTTTACTCACTCTACCGTTAGCAGAAGGCGGAAATATCTCTTGTGCTTCTTGCTTTAAGCGCTTTTTCTCGAAGTGCCGTATCGCGTTTTCTGAGGTCCGTTTAAAATGTACTATTCTAGATAATGGCTTTTCGCGCTGAACCTGGCTTTCAAGTTGAAGTTCGACGCTAGATGCAAGATGACCAAACCATGAGACTTGGAATTTCAATATACTTCCCATCGATAGAAGAGAAGCCAGTTTCTCTCCCATATGATCCAAAAGAGCTAGGTCATCAACAGTCGTGCTATGACGTTCTGGATTATATCCATAGAGGAAAATTTCAAACGGTTTACTGCTTCCCAAAACTAGTTGTTTTTTATGTTTCTCAGGAAAAAGACACTTAGTGACGTCAATTATTGTTTCCTGATCTCGAGACATCCTAGCACACAAATCTGAAATTTTTAAATCTTTTCCCGCATGGATCATCATTGCAGTGACTTGCTTAAAAAACATGGCGGGTGTAAGCCCATTGGCTTTCGCTTTTGATACAAAAGCTTGGACGGCCCGCTTTTTTCTTTGAGCATCATCTTTAATGAAGTAGTCATAGTCATAAATTCCCTCTTTCGAAGCACCTGCTCGCCCGCTTGATGGGGGTGAGGGGATGGTGTGAGTATTATTGGCAACAGATGATGTGTTTTTCGTATGCCTATTGTCTCTAGATATAACCCTTCCTTTATGGTCATCATGTTTAGGTTCTGTTGGAGTTTTTAAAAGAGCTGGACTTACAAGTGCTTGTGGGCCATTCCCCTTTTCTGTAAACTGGATCACCTGCGCTTTGGGCTCTACCTCATCAAAGGGATTAGTACTTTTTGCAGCCACCTCCCTGTTGGGCTCTACAACTTTGTCTGCTACTGCTCCGTCCTCTGTAGACTGAGTGGGCTCTACCTCATCAAAGGGAT
>Ga0126343_10001619_pt1 | contig 10834 bp, 10 predicted proteins | sample Cyp2metagenome_FD_92531 | JGI IMG/M metagenome (GOLD analysis project Ga0126343, IMG submission 92531) | Coral microbial communities from Lord Howe Island, Old Settlement Bay, Australia - Cyphastrea 2 metagenome | ecosystem: Host-associated > Invertebrates > Cnidaria > Coral ... | reverse complement strand
CGTTGATTGATTAACGTTCACGGTGTTTACCAACAAGTAAAGAGAAGGCACAAATACATTTGTTTGTGCTATTTCGATCTATGTCGTTGAAACACCTAAAGCATCAATCAACGAACATGAACTCCCATTACCCGTAATATCGTTCGGCATTGTCGCGTACGGTTTTGTTGGACAACCTTTCTCGAAACAGCTGTATACTGGCCTGGGTGGAGAGAGAACGGAACTGCAGTGAGAGTAAGATGTATTATCCAAGGACACAACACAATGTCCCCGGCCATGGCTCGAACCGCGCTAAACCACGAGACCACCGCAACTTCACTCTATGCAACACTACAGCAGCCAGTCCCACTAGATTTGAATACACCCAAGAAAGTCACAAAATAAAAAATAAAAAATACCTCCGCGAAAGCCATTTCAAGTAGCATATTTGACTATTTTTACATAAGTAAACAAGTAAGTAAGTAAGTAAGTAAGTAAGTAAGTAAGTAAGTAAGTAAGTAAGACTTTATTTTATGAGGGTGACACGTGACAGTAGCTATAACATTACTGATGAACTTGTGGCCCTCTAAAAATGCAAAATACAATTTGTAGAAACTACATTAGGAATAAATAGTATTTACAGTAGATCGAAGTAGAATTTAATAACTAGACAGATCGATTAAAAGCGAAAAGTAGGCAAAAACATCTATCTATTGTAGCTGTACATGTAGGTACATACATACGTATTAATCAGTCATACTACCAAACACAACGAGTGTAAAACAACGCCCTTAATTGTAACTCTTTGTCTCGATTTAATTTTGGTATCGAGCACATGAACTATATATACCCTGTCGCAGTAACAGCTAGACGTGCACTTGATTTGATGTACGTGCAGTGTCATCAGCAAAATGATCTAAGGCAATTAAGTATAGTGGGATCTGTGACAGGTTTAGCGCTAATCAAATAAGAGTTTGAGGCCACTCTGGCGCAAGAAGTTAGGTGAAGTTTAACCTACGATGAAGTTCCTATATTTCTATATAATAGCAAGGAGATTAAAACATGCCAAGCATACCATATCGTATGAACAATTTCTCGAGCTCCCGTTGTTGTCAATCCAGGCCGGCGTTTTTTAGTTTTAGTGTTTGTATTATGCAAACTGTTGATTTATAATCTTTCTTATTCTTTTGTACGTGTACATTCGTCCCGCAGAGAAATTTGCATATTATACTGGAATATGGATGAACTCATCCTAAAATTGACTGAATCTCATAACACCCGCGAGTCGTCAGCACGTTGAACAAATAAGTTAAGTAAAAAGTTTCCCTCTGATGTTTGGTAAGAGCTCGGGTAATAAATCTTTTTTCGACTGGGCGGTTTTTGTTGCCCCATGTCTTGAGAATTCTTCCTTTCAAATTTTCAAATAGTCTTGTGCATAAGAATAAATAATTTTAAGATGGACAAAATTCTCTAACAGATACCACGTGGTATGTAATGGGAAAACAAACCGCCACTGAAGCGAAAAGGGTCTACTGACGATAATTTGGCCACTTTTTTGGCCACTATTCAAATTAGCTACAGATCAGTCTTTGTTAAAATCGCAACCACGGTAACGAGTGTAAAATGTAACAATTTTAAGTGATGCCGTTAGGTATACGGACAATCTTGTTTGTCCCTTCCTCTAGAATCAATTACCCAAAATTAACACTGAACACGACCGCTTTTCATTCTTAAATGGTTGGACTTTAATGTGGCAGTTTATTCGTTTTCGACGTTTCAATTTTTTAATTGTTGTGCCAAAGGAAGTTTATATGTCTTATATGTAACCTCCACGTTTCCAATGAGTGTTCGCACAGTTGGCAACTCACGGCAGTTAAAACTGCAATTTCTATTAACTTCTGCCAGAAGTTATTTTACTCTGGTGTCAAAATTACGCTAAATATTTTAAATCGGATCTACGTAAAAAGATAGTGTATTTTAAGGTAAATGTTTGAGACTTTTCAATCAAAAATGGAGACAACAAGTGAACAATATGGGTAAAAATTATTAAAACCTAGTGCTGATTTAAATACGAATGGTATCTGTAACAACGGGCTTTAAGTCAAGTCGCCACAATTAAAATGAGCGGAGCCGAGTTGTTCTGCATGGTCCAAGTTTTGTACCTGCCCCGGTTTAGTAGGGGCGACACGATGCAAACTGATCGAGCAGCAAACCGTTGATGTAACTTAAGTTTCCCTCGGGTTCCCCTGGATGGCTTCGGTTTTATTGAACTGGTATCACAGTGCTGCTTGAATTCATTATACAAACATACGTTTATTCCACGTCCCCAAGGGGCTTTTCGATACAGTGAAATATGCAACAAACAACAAGAAATTACAATAAATTAATTCTATGTGAAGAAAATTTAAAATACACTAATAAATTCAAATCTAATAGAAGCAAAAGATTTGGAAGATTTGAAGTATTCTGGCTAGATAAATTCAGTTAGCTATCCATTAAGAGTCTTTTCCTCAAGGTCTTAAAATAGGCTAACGATCGGACTTAATTAAATATTTTGAGGCAGAGAGTTCCAGACGAATAGACGTTAGTGACTGTCTGTCAAATGTCAAACTAGACCGTTTTCGAAATATTAATTACTTGTAAAATTCAGCTTAGCAGTGAGGCTTAGAGGACACAAACAAAGGAAATTGTTATACTTCCCAACTAAAATACGTTTTCCGATTGGAGGAGAACGTGTCACGTGCCATGGGTCAAAACTCACTAACTTGCTAGGGCGAACAAACCTCACTAACCCCCCAGCTAGGAACTTCGACTCGCACGTGATTATCTAGTTTTGAGTTGGAAGGTATAACAAAAACACGCCTGGTCCCGCAGCGAGTTTTGTTTCCCCTCGACCTCAATGCTCCTCTTGGCTTCGCCTCGGAGAGCATTGAGGCTCTCAGGGAAACAAACCTCACTGTTCCCCTTGGAGCCAGTCACTAAGAACTTATATAGTGGCCTATTGGCAAAGGATTGATGGTTGTCAACGCAGGCTCAAGATAAGGGAGGAAAAAAAGAAAGAGACTGGGAATGAGCTTGGATGGTTGTGCCCGTGATGGCCTCGTGAAGTGTACATGACGGATAAACATTGCCGTACTGAGAAAACCATGGGAGGCGCGGGGGCCGAGGAGTCGGTAGCAATACAGCTTAAATCACAGATCACGCTCAAATTGGGCACAAATGTTGGCCAGGTCGAGGCTATTTGATCAGATCTGCAACAAACAACTCCTACATAAAGCAAAAGAATGAAGAAAACTAAAATAAAGAAAAAAAAAAATTTCAGCGAAAAAACTTACAAAAATTAAGCCCGAGACACACGATGCAACAGGTTGCTGCAACAAATCGCCTCTTGTGACGTGATAATTATTGTCGCTGCGACAGAATTTTGTCGCTGCGATCTGTCGCACGAATTCAAACTGGTTTGAATTCGTGCGACATCGCAGCGACAAAATAAGCGCAAGCAGCCTTGTCGCACCGTGTGTACGCAACCAATGAGGAAGCACCAATTAGTTTGCCGCCATGTTAAATTTGAAGTAGTTTACATTTCCTCTCTTCCAAAATCGATAAGTGCACCTAACAAGTGTCTTATCGCAGCGACTTGTCGCAGGAACAGTGCAGACGAGGCGACTTGTCGCCGCGATGTGTCGCATCGTGTGTCTCGGCCTTAAAAGCCTTCAGTACATTTCCCAAAATGTCATTAAAGGATGTTTAAGGGCGAACTTGTGCCGAGGTAACTTAACCGATTTATAGCAATTTTATTAAATTTCTCCAAAACATTACCACGAAATCGGCTGCTTGATGACCAGAAGGAAATTGAGACCACTAAAAAAAATTATAAATTGACATTGTTCTTTACTATAACTGAGCAGCTTTACACTGAGTGCTACTGTAACCAAATAAAATACTTGATCAATAAAGTTATTCACCTTCCAACCAACTATAGCATAAATATCATTACTGGAAATTTTGTTATCAAAACTAACAAATGTTAGCATGTTCCAGGCTCTGCCATTACTAATTTTTCCGTCGCTGCACATTTTTCAGGTTGTCAACAATCTAAAAGCCTCGAAAACGCTAACAAATGTACGCCAAACGCGTTATAATTATAACTTTACCCAAAATACTAGCCCCTGAAAATGACAACTATTTTCATCTAAGACGAAAACCATGGTGCGGATGAAACGTGAACGACTATTTTCTTTTTTCTTTCGCAAGGTGAGCAAACGAGCTGAGGGAAGGCCAGAAATGCCATTATTAGAGGATGAGATCAAAAAATGAGCGTTAGAGTAATGCAGGATCAAATACGATATAAGCACACGAGACTTAAAGTCAGCACACGAGAGCTGTTGAATAAGTTCTCTTTTAATCCCAACACAAATCGCGTCCCCAGGGCCTGCGAGGTTTTGGAACCCGGAAAGGCCGGCTCCGGTTTGATCTCTTTTCTTATTTTAAGCATGCGTTCAAATTCAATAACGATTTCAGAACATGCCTAGAGGAAATAGCCGCTGTGCCTAATGCTAGCTCACCTCATTTTAACTAACCAAAAGGATCGCGGTCTCTGGGAACGAGATTCTCACGCCGCTAACATGTTATCTTTATGCTATTTTTTTCAAATTTCTTGCCCAATCAGATTGCTTGAAGTCACACGTGCCATATCCTTCCGTGACTTTATAATTGGCCCTTACCCTGACTTAATTCGACTAATCGAGTACAAAGAGAACCACATTAAAAAAAATTCAACGTAAAGACGCCAAGAAGAGATATTCATGTAAACCCATGTCCTATAAATTGTACAGCCTTACAAATGTTAAATTTGCACCTCATTTTAAAATACACCACTATAACACATTTCCCCAAATTTACCAATTAAAACGCACTTATTAAATATATATTGATTTACTCTATAATTAAATACTCTTTCATAAAATTTAACCAGCAGTAAGGAAATATTTTAGTTTGCAAGCTCAAAAAGTGCTATTTACAATCCGTTTTTGTCTTTGCATATAAATTGCTGTATGCGATAATTCTTTTAAAATGCCTTGCATTGGAGGCAATTGTGAATAAAAACTCTTAAAATTTGCTACAAATTCGTTCATGGGTAAAATTACCTATTTGTTTTTGAAGTGAACAAGTTACCAACTACAACAGAAACTTTCAACCTCTATTTAAGTTAACAACTAAAATGGCATTGTTGATGAGTGGGATGACACTAAAGCTAAGCCGAATAAATACTTAAAGATTTAAATCTAGGAATCCCGCTACATTTATGCTAGGTAAACTCCAGTTTTATGGTACATAGCACCGCCTTCACAGCACTGACAAATATCTTGCCATATTAACATTATATACCAATACGCAAAACTCTTAAAAACGTTAAAATTTAAAATTTGGAAACTCTTGCTTTAAATGCATGAAGAGTAAAAAGAGTTATTTTTGTATGCTAAAGTAATATTATTTTCCTGTGGCTCCAAAGAGCGTCATATAATGAAGGGCTCCCTTGCATAGCAGTTTACAACTGAGCTTCATAAGTACAATCTAGTGAGCGCCTGCCGTTTAGTAACCCTATGAATGGGCCAACAGGCCCCGTAGGCACGCTGCAGACGGGACTGCCGTTTGGATAGCAGCTCTGTATACTCAAGGAGGTGCCAGGTAGTTCCGTAGGAAGGCTATACTCAGGGGCTGCCGCTTGGATAACAGATCAATTAACCGCCATGGAAGAGATGAAGAGCCGAGGTGAACCTGTAAGAGAAGTGCGAAAAGAAACACAATAAAGATGATTGAAACAAGGTCATGCTGCAATCGCTCTGTACACGCGGGCAGTAATCTTAACGATGAAGGCACCCTCTTCAAGACTGCGCAACATTTATTCCAAAGAAACCCGCCAAAAATGTTGACGGCAGTTTGGTTGGAATGATCAGGAAACTTTCATGACATTTAGACCAAATTCTTGGCTTTTGTTTGAAAAGTCAATGGTAAACCTTACTTCTGTCGATTTGTCGTAAAAAAAGGAACGCCTGATCGCAGCTGGTTAGATTGTTTAAAACTAACGCTAGTAATAAGGTGAAGTAAAATACACGACGCCACAGCGCGCTTCCGTCATCAGTGCGAAGCTACTGTTCAAGCGTTGAATGCACAAGCGTTGAATGCGCCCACTTCCAAAAACCAACATCTCTAAATTCCAATTCGACCAGGATAGAGGACCCGCATATAAATCAGTTAAGGCTGATGTGGCTTTCTCTCTAAATATTGAATTTTTTTTTTGTCACGGTTTGAGCAGCTTAAAAATTAGTCAATCGTAATCCATGTTAAATCTTTACATCCTTGAAAATCCTTGGTCCCCTCTGGTTTGATAAGTACCTCTTTGATGCTTTCTTATCTACGTCAACTAGTATTTTCAAGTTTCCTTCAATTTAAAGGTAATTTTGTACGAGTTCAAAATACCTCAAAACAACATACCTTGGTGATGTACCACACAAGGGAACAGTCCTGGCCGTTAACACGTACTGGTTCCACGATCCATCCACTGGACATAATCTTAAGGTAAAGTAACAAAGCTTTGATCAAAACAAATGTTTCAGAACATCAAGTGTAACGGCAACTGATGCAGGGTTTACATATTATCTCAGCAGTATTCCCGATCTGTATCGCCACGGACCACAGGATGGTTAGGAAACATTCCTTGAATTGACAAAATCTGAAAGTCGTTATGGGCACTGACGAGTAGACTAGGAGTAGTCCCTCTTTCGCTCTGTCCGTCGCGCGTGACCCGAATGACCGCGTGAAATCCGCGGCCATTTTTTCCTCGCGGATTTCGTTCGCGTCACCCGCGACGGACTGAGCGAAAGAGGGACTACTCATAGTCTAACTGACGGGAATTTCTGAAACACATGAACCTAACTTTCAATTAATTACGCAGGCACTTTGTACTAACCTGTCCGCGGATGATCGACGTGGACAGTGGACACTTCGGATGCTCAATCGATTGAGATGCGAGCACATATTTTTGACCCTGAAAACAGCAAACAGCAGCATTGAAGACGCGTCAAAAATGCCTCAGTGACTGACAAGTACAATCTCATCGTTGATTATGACCGTTACCGTCACGCTACCTTTAAGGGGTAAGTCACGCTAGTTTGCGTGATTCCTATTTGTTTTATCATATTCGTCATTCGGACCTGGTTCATACTAGCGACATAACGACATAACATCCTAAAGACTTGACGACATAATAGCTTATGCCGCGATGTGAACATCGACATTAAAGCATAAGGTAAAGATCATTGTTTTTTCTTATGTCGTTCAGTTCATGCTGTTGTGTTACTATCATGTCACAATGTTCACACTGCAAACATAACTTGGACATAATGTCCTTCACATGTCGTAATGGTGCCAGTGTGAGCTTGGCCCTAAAGCGCTTGCATTGAAATATATACACAACAATTCATTCACAGTACAGGTTGCCTTCATCCCGGCGCCACCAGGATGCCCACTCGAGGAATACATGAAAAGAGAAAAAGTTTTTCCAAAGCCACTTCTTAACCACTCTGCTCTCAACTCATTGCACATCTTCAATATGTATGTTTTATATTGACCGAACAAACTTGGTCAGTAAAGAATTTATAATATGGATTTTGGTTAAATGTTCCTTGCAGGACACGGCGGGTAGTCCCGAGCGGGCAAGACAGCTCCATCTTCCCTGCTCGGGTAGCCAATCACAGCGCAGGATTTGATTCATCTTTCCCGCTCACACTAAGCGAGCCATATAATAAGTGATACTCGTGCTTCTCGATTTAATAAGAAAATAGAGAAACTGTAAACAATCCATTAACTTAAAGCTCACCTCGACGCGTTCTTTGGATACGTAACAGAAGTCACGCGAGTGTGTCATAAAGCACTGTGATGTCTCGTGAAGCATGTACACTGAAATGAACAAATCAAAGAAATGTCACGGAAATCAAAAGAATCGAAATGCATCTCTATCCTTGCCATCATTAGCCATACTTAAAATTCTAATTGCGTCCTGTCATTTGTCGAATACTGCTCTTCAAAAGAAAAACATAATTGTTGTATTTTATGCGACCAAGGTATGTTTAAGAACTCTTCGAAATCATACCAAAACTAGCTGATAGTGGCCTTAAATTTACGGTTCATGTAGCGCTCCTAATTTTCTCCTAAAATTTACCTTTAATTTACAGAGGAAGCCACATCAACCTGGTCGAACTGGAATGTGGAATGTTGGTTTTGTGGAGGGAGGAAAACCAGAGAGCCCGGAGAAAAACCCTCGAAGCAAGGCTAGAACTAAAAAGTCTCAAAACACATATGGCACCGGACTGGAATAGAATCCGGCCATATTGGTTGGAGGCGAGCGCTCAGGCACTGCGTCATCCCTGCTCTCGGACACCAAGTCAGTAAAGCAGACCACTATACTGAGAAGCTTGCCGATAGTGATCAAGATTCCTCACTGAAAAAGCTGCATGAAAATCAAAATTCTCGATTCTTACCCACTTTCAATCCTTCCTCGACATGTTCTACGATGTTTATTTTCTGGAAAGGAATAATAAACAATTATTTTAGTTACAATACATGGTAGGTAGTGGTCGTTTTCCCGCGAGAGAACGTGCACGAACAAGAACGAGGAATGGAGGCGATAAACACGTTGGTTTATCGATTAAGTCGACTAACTTAAACAGTCTTTGTACCTTGAGCATATTGTCATAAATATATCTGGACAGCGGATTCTTGACTGCTTCCCAAACGGTCAGCGGTGATGCTTCAATGACTCCTCGCCCCATAAAACTGAAACAGCAATATACCAGCAGTCACATGGTGGTGCACTTTATACTTCATGTTTCATAAGCCCAGAGCAGGGATAAAGTTAAGATTTTTCGAAAGAAAATGTTCAAATTGTTTTCCAATTTTTCGATCTGGTTTTAAATGGATGCTTCTTAACATAGCGCTCGTGGAAAAATCGTTCATTATCTGGAATTAAAAAGCTCTTCTTGTCTGTTAAGAAAAGTTCATTTTTCTTCCGGTCATTTAAAAAATCAACATGAGGTAATCTAATAAGTCTAATCGTATTCTCCTTCTCATCTCAAGACAAGCCCGATTCACTACTGACAACTCGCACAAAGAACGTTTCCTAACCAGTGTAAAAGTCCTCCGCCTATTTCTTCTCTTTTCCGCACGATTGTAACGTCTTTTTGAATACTGTGAAACCTGCAAGGATAAAAAAGTAAGTCAAATTACTCAAAATGTTTACGATCAACGGTGGACTATAAGTTGTCTCTTTTTCGTGCGTGACGCGAAAGAAAATCGCGAGAGAAAAAAATAGCCGCGCAAAATCTTGGGGCGAGAAGCGGGTTCCCAGGATTTAGCGCGGGCCTTTTTTACCTCACACGCACGTCATGCACGAGCGCGCGCTATGTGATAAAATGGGCAATGATATGGGAAATGGCTATTGCTATAGCTTTGGCTGGATTTTGCGGTCTTGGACGTTCGGTGATCCCTACTTTTCTCCCAGAATCAGATTTTATTTACAATTATAATGAACAAAAAATCAATGTGGGAAGTAAAAAAAAGATTTGTGTCCACGGGACATCGAATCCTGCCATCTTGCGGCTGCAAGGCGCGTGAAGATGTGGTCGTTAAACACGGAGCGATCCTATATAACGAGGCTGAGGTGTTCAGCCTGTCAATCACAAATCCCAACGGACGGCCAATGCTCCCATTTGATTAGCTTATTCACTCAAGTCTAATTTTAGTGAGTTACCACAGGATTCTGTTTTTCTGCCGGTTTTCTGCAGTTGAGAAATAAAATTTGAAAACTAAAATTCGTAAAACAAATACAAACAGACTGCGAAGGTGATATATTTTATCTACGATGATATGGTTATTCTTCAGCCATTTATCTAAAAGAGATTCCGTAAGGTCAACATTCGCTGCTGTTAGCTGCTGTTGTACTCTAGATCTTGCAACTAAAATTCAGTCGACCTTTCACGAACGTAATCAGTTGTATGGCATTCAGCCTTGAGTGTCATGTTCCATTTCCTTTCTAAGGTCAATGTTCAGGCGAAATCTCACTTTGCCATTTTTCAAGTTCTGTTGTTTCTTTGTAGCACTTATTGTTTCCAATTTCTTTGCTCTGAATATGGAACAGTTTGAGGAATAATTCAGTGTTGTTCAATTTGCATTTTGATTACACCATCATAACGCTCATAAACCCGAATAATTTTAACTTTCCCACCAAAATCCATCTGTGTTCACAGGCTAACCAAAAGCACCTCCTACGATATTTCATTTCGTCCTCAGCATGCTGAGATAAATGAAAACAGATAGCTCGCAGACATCAGCTTTGTTATCTTGGTTAGCGGCGAAATTTGAATGTTCCGCGTGCAGCGACGAAGATAATTCATCGTTTTTGGTCTTCCAAAGCCATCATCTAAAGTGTTAATATAAGTTTTATTTTCAATGTATTTTTATTATTTACCTTATATTATTCTACGTAAATGACTCCGTTGGTTTGACGAAAAAAACGCTATTTCTCCACGACTTCTATGTTATGCGACCGTTATCCTGGCCTTTCCACCATTGCACAAGAAAGCCAATAAAGTGCTTCAAGAGGGCGTGTCCTTGCCTTTTATAGGCTCGCTCCGTGTTTAAGTGCAAACTTGTTCTTTAGGAACCTCACCAGTTGACTAAGGGTGCGTTTCTTTAAGAAAATCCAAGATTGGATTCTTTAATCCGAAAGAATCCGAAAACGGATTTTGCGTTTCTTTACTAACCAGATTAATCCAAGATCTCTCGGATCATGATGCAT
>Ga0126343_10001618_pt1 | contig 10834 bp, 9 predicted proteins | sample Cyp2metagenome_FD_92531 | JGI IMG/M metagenome (GOLD analysis project Ga0126343, IMG submission 92531) | Coral microbial communities from Lord Howe Island, Old Settlement Bay, Australia - Cyphastrea 2 metagenome | ecosystem: Host-associated > Invertebrates > Cnidaria > Coral ... | reverse complement strand
TGTTTTTACAGAAAAATCTATATATTTGTGGTCATTACAGTTTACATATGTGAATCATGAAAACAATGCAAAAGGAAAATCAGATAATAAATTATGAACATACAATTCATTGAGTGAAAATCAAAGGCATCAATACTAATTTGAGTCCTATTTATTATGATTAAGCACTTGAAACGTAGATACTACTATATCCTAATTCAAACTTATTATATATGTTACAATAATTGATAATAAGGAAGAAAAGTCATCAAAATATAAGTCAAAGTATGATAGACAAGAAAGTAATATTAATTTATGTTTTGCTGTCAGAATACCATAATCTTGATGTAAATCTTTAATTTCATGATACAATGAGCTGACAAAGTCTATTCGTGCATCTATGAAAATAATTATTTGCACATTATTTATTAATGCTACAAAACTTCTGTTATTTTGTTCCAGAGTAATATGCAATGATGACTACACTGAGTATTTTTAATGTGTCTTCTATCAATCAATTACATCATAATATAATACCATGAGAGGATTTATTCAATTAAAAGAAATAAACCCTTCAAGCCTGATTACTTTACTAATTGCACAGATTCACCCTACTAGTCTCTTTGTTTCCTTTAGTACTAGTTGGGGAAATTTGTTAACAAAGTTGAAGGCAGTGTTGATTTGCTGATACCTTCCTTAATTCTCACAACCTTTCTTATGACTGTGCCGATACTGTGAAGACAAATTTAATCTTGATCACTCCTGGGGGCTTTAAGGGTTTTAACAACAATAACACTCTATTTGTAACTTTTAGCAATCTTGCCCTTGATGCAATGATATCAATTTGGTGAAAATACAGATAATTGAAATTAACAGACTTTGTCAGTTTCCTTCTCAAGCCATAGTTTTTCACATAGTGCATTCCTGACTTTATTTGCCTCCAGTGAGACATCCCTGATGCTTGAGCTATTGCTCATCTGCAACAGCTTTCTTATTTCTTCTTGATTTCTCTTTTGACCATTCGAATCCAAACTCAAGTCAAGCTTTTCTAAAATTGCATCTCCTTGTGCAATACATGTATTATGGATAACCATGCATGCCAATGTAGTGATTACAGACATTATCTTGACTGCTCTCACTCTTTTGAAGTAGCACCCTCCACCTACCCTTGAGTTGCCCATGAGCACTCTCTGTAACCATACGGGCTCCCCTTGAGCGGTAATAGAAGTTACGTTGCTGGGGTGTCAGAACTGCATTCGTGTATGGTTTCATTAACCACGTTCGCAATGGGAATGCCAAGTCTCCTACTATATGTGGTGGGATAGTAACATCGCCTACAGATTTGCCAATTACTGGAATGAAGCCTTCTTGGATACAGGTCCAAAGGTCCATTGATCTAAGAATAACTGCATCATGAAAATTTCCTGGAAACCCACAGCTGCCCCACACAAATCTGTAATGTGAATCTACCATTGCCATCACGCCAATAGAGTAGAAATTCTTAAAATTATGATACCCTTTGCATGCCTGAAGTCCTCCAGCTGGGTATTTCACGGGAATATGACAACCATCTATAGCTGACGAACAACAAGGAAATTGTCAAAATTCCTCCATGTTGAGAATTTTTTGTTTTAACTCCTCTTCAGTCTGAGGCGTGTGAGTTGACACAGTCTCATTCCATAAATAGTCCACCAGGACTTCACAGACTTCCTGACGGATAGAGGAGACAGTGGACACTCCTAGTCCAGACATTTCTGAAATGGTATAGAGAGAGTCACCTCTGCCTGGTCTATACAAACAAATAGCGAGCCTCTGGTGTTATCGGTTCTTTCGTTACAGTTTGCGAATAAGAAAGGGTGCATACGGTTCAGGATGAAATTAAAGGTATCCTGAGAAACTCTGAAGGTTTTCTTGAACCTTGCATCTGAATAGGTACCATAAATGTCCATGTCTAAGCCGTACTTTTTTTCACAAAATTGAAGCCAAAAATCAAGGGTGCGGCTTATCCACAGATACATCTGTGTTTGGAGTTCTCAAAAACCTTATTAATATTCATGAAACTTCTTAAGATGTCAAGAAATAAACATAAAAGAAACTTAGAGCATGTTGCTGTTGTTCAATGACTTTTTCATGAGTGGTGGCTCCTAAAGGAGACATTTGTGTTGTGTGTTTGTCAGCGAAACTTGCTCTCCAACAGTTCTTTGAAACAATTAAGTTTCAATTTACTCAAACCTACAAGGAATCTCCATTGATACGCACAGACGTTTGCAGTAATTTTTCCACCACGTGCAATAACTACAAAATTGGCGAGTACTCGCACGGTATATGACCAAACTGTTTCGTTATTTTGGACCACCTTCACGGTAAATTTGTCAACTGCATTATCAAGCTCGTGCCCTGCATGAAATATTTCTCTGATTGCGTGTTTTCCAAGCATCTTTCTAGACGAACGTAGCATCCCCAAACATCTGAATAACATGTAAATTTCGCCAAGTTTGAACTGACTCCCAGACTCCTCCCGACATTTAGAGCTTGGCTACTAAGCATTCGTTTGCTTTGTTTCAATGGCGGGTCAATGGCAAAGAAGTTTCAATTTAACGGCGTGTTTTGAAGTGATAATCTTGAAAAATCGGATCAAGACCATTTAAAGATAAAGAGGTTGTAAATTCAAACAAAGGAGAAGGTGCAACAAATGAAAATTTCGCTTTCTTTAGAATTGATAAATGTGAAAGATGGCAACAACTTGGTGTTGGTGTTTCGAAACCGCGATTGTTGGTCCTTCTTTGTTTCTATCAATGCAACTCTACTGGGACTTCAAACTCTATTGTTTTTATTTTTTTACAAACTCTGCATTTCCAAATTCCTGCTGGGTGCAGCTTATCAAGGATGCGGCTTATACACGGATGTTTACAGTATTCCAAACATCCCACCAGCCAGTACTTCTTTTCAGCCAACAACACGAACAAACTGGACCAGGAAGCGTGATGTTTCTTTGGGAAATCAGCAATACTAGCAGGCAAGCCAAATTCAAAAACCACTTTCTCCTGGCAACGAGGTCGTTTAACTCTAACTGCATCTGGAGTTGCCTTTTTCTTCCCTCCTTGATAGCACACGCAAGAAAAATAAGCTCTTCGTTTCCACAATTTGTCTTTCCCGCACTTCTTTCTGCCATTTCGGAAAGCAATAACCGCTGACTGCAGGATTGTCATGTTCACTTTTGCAATTAAGTTTGACCCAATTAGGTTCGACGTTTGAATCAACTGCCAAACTAATTTATTTGGGTCGGCCCTGATCACGTAAAGTTCAACGTTTGAACTGGGCCTAATTTAAGAATAAAACTACACCCATGAAGCCTAAAGGGACTAAGCGCATATTTAGATGTTTAACAGAAACTCACAGACTAAGATATTCAGAACTCTATGGAGCTGCTGACAGTAAAAGTCACAGGCAAGTCAAAGATGTGTATTCAAATGCTGGAACTGAACTGACCAAACAGGGGTGTATTGGACATGTACAAAAGAGAGTTAGAACAGGGTTAAGGAAGTTAAAGATGAAACACCTGGGCTGGGAGGAAAAGGCAAATTATAGACAAATTGCAAAATTAACATGGCATTGCAATTCGGAGCAATGTAGGAAACGTGGAGGGAATGAAGCAAGCACCCCTAGCAAGCCTATTCCATTCTACCTCCAATAAATCATGCAAACTCCACGACTTCTGTCCTGTTGGACTTAACAACTGGTGTGGGTACCAGCATGACAGGGCTAGCTACAAACATGGTCCTGGCCTTTCTCTGGCTGTAACAGCTGAAGTAAAGCCAGTTTCTCAAAGACTCTGTGAAGATGGTCCTCTTCGGGAATGTCTCCATGGAAAAACACAAGATCAAAATGAAAGTTTAAATGGCACGGTCTGGCAGAAGGTTTCCAAAAAAGTGTTTGGTAGAAAAATTGTGCTGAAATTTGGCCTCTGATGCTGTTTCCCATTTTAACATGGGTACACAAACTGTTTTACAGCAGTATGAAGCACTTGAAATTCCTGCTGGGAAGTAACTGACGATGGATGTCAATTCCTAGATGCAGAACGTACTTACAAAGCAGGGTACAAAGACCAAGAACATAATAAGAAGCCAAGAAAGGTTATGAGAGGGAAAAAAAGAGAAAGGAAAAACAAAAAAAATCAATGTACAGAAGGTGTTTTACTGCAGTTGAAAGAGTTATAGTATTGCTTGTGAATACCATACCTTAACTTTAACTCTCTTTTTCTCGAGTATTAGAAATTGACTGTAGGTGCTTTGGCTAAACACGTCTCCTTGGAAATATATTTAACGCAAGACATTCATTTTTGCTGTAGAATTAATAGTGCTTTTGTGATATGAACCTAAATGAAGTCATGCCCTTTAATTTGTTATACATTGTCTGCCCAATGTAGACAATGGGTGTGGCTAAGAATTGCATTCACTTGCTCATTGTAAATTGGGGGCAAAAAGGTTAAAGCTAATGAAGTTTTGGGTTCATATCACAGGTCGATGTATATTAAACATACTCTAAAAATCTCAGAATCAAATGTTTCTTAGGTAAGGAGATGTAGCTTTTGGTGTGGTGGCTATAACACAAAGGTTCTGAGGGCATGGCATGGTTGCCATGGTAACTATTTACGTCATAATTGATGTCAAACAATTTCTCTCGCTGAACTTAATAACACGACATTAAAGACAATTTGCTGACACTTGATGTAAAAATGTCTATGTTTGAGGGTACCATTCCACATGACCTTTGTGACTTAGATATTGGTTGCAGCAGTGTGTCAATAAAAGGTGAATTTTTTTTTCTGTTGGTCCATCACGACTGGAGATGATTAGTCTCCTGTAAAAGCTGGTTTGTGAATTTTTGTAAAAGTGCAGAATTCTGGTATTCTTCGTGGGCAAGGTGTTTGTGAAAGCTATTTTGTGGTCACATCGTCGATGAATTTCCACAATGCAGATTTGTAATAAGGTGCAAGACCTTGCTCTACATTTCTTACATCGCTGGCTTAATGAGATGACTGTAGTTATTTTTGTCATCGATTCGAGTCTGACCTTTACTATTTTGTCAGTTTTGTGCACGACAGTTTGGTTTTATGCTTTGCCCAGTATTCTTCACCTATAAGCAGTTTTTCAAGGGCACACAATGAATCATTAATCAGTGATGTATCTGTTCAGACGGCCTTGGCCACTTGAGAATCCTGGTTGACTTCTGCGAAAACAATTAGATTTCCACGATTAATGCTGAGTCAAATGTTCTGCTTTTGGAAAGCTTCGTGTAAATAATCATATTAAGATATGGTGTGAGAAGGAAAGCCAACTCAGCTAGTGAATTTGACGTGTAAGTTTGTAAACCCTAACCATAATATAAGATATCAGAACAGAACTGGCTAAGTACAATTTGTATAGCTTTCTTAAAAGCTGCTAGCCTCTTATTATGTTTTTGTGTACAATTAATTATCCCACCATCTTTAAATACGTTTTTTGTCCAGGCAGAAATCCAGTTTGAAAATCAATTATGTTGAGAAAATTTAATCATTTGTAATGTTGATCAATATAATAAGACTGAGGTACTGTTTAAGACTGGAATCGGTACTCTTACTGATAACTAATGACGAGTTTGTTGTGAAATAAGTTAGTCCCAGGCTCTATTAAGAGCACATGTGTGCAAGGTCATATTATATATGGCCTCGTTTTCAGTCATAAAGATAGAGTTGTAGTTGTACAGTCATCTTGAATGTGTTTGTCAAACAACTTAGCATATCATGGTGTCAGAAACGGGATAATAATGAATCAACTAATACCACCGAGGCCGCTATCATTTGAGGGAAATGTTGCAGAGAATTGGAGACGTTGTATTCAGCAGTTCAGGCTTTATATCAATGCAACGGGCATTGACAAGAAACCGCTGCAAAAACAGTGTTTGACTTTGTTAACAGTTGCCGGAGAAGAGACGTTGAAAATTTTTAATACATTAGGTCTCACCGACGCAGACAAGGTCAAAATAGATGTCGTGATCAGGAAATTCAAAGAGGTCTGGATAGTAGCAGACATAAAGATATTTTCAGAGACAACACGACACTTTTTAAAAACATGTTTCGACAGAAACTTCTGTCATCTTCAATTTAAATCAGTACAAAGTACAGAGTTGAATATATAGTGCGAGACAAAATGCTAATTAACTACAAGAACAAAAGAAGACATGGCAATGTGACAGATTACAGAGAAAGTTTTAAATTAACATGATAAAGTTGATGACTAAGTGTAGGTTTTTCCCATAGAATATGAATGGCTTCTTTAATCTTGAGTTGGAAGGTGGTGGAAGCGTGATCTAAGATTCTAAAACAGTCATTAGAGCATAAAGTGCGGCAATGTTCAGAATTTTGAAAAACGTGCTGGTGTAGTTTAGAAACAACAGGTGATGTTAGGACTAATTCCAAAAGATACTCATCATGCTAACGATGCTAGTACGCATGCATATGATTTATTATGGTTCTACCACAAGGAAAAGCGCTCAATGTTAGTGTTTGATCTTGTATGAAACGTATCTCTCACTTGATATGTAGTTGACATTAACGCTTAATAATCTGCGCATACGTTAAGCGTAAATATTGGTTTTGTGGTAAAGAGAAAAGTACCACAAGGAGAGTAAAGGGCTTTCCAAATCAAATATATAGCCTTTCAAAATTTACAGGGAAGTAACCTAGGTACATGTACACAACCCATTTTCCGTAGTGCTCACCAGTACCTACCCCATCTTACCCCCTTATTACAAGCCTAATTAATTAATTGAAATTAATTGATCATTCAAACATTAAAGCTAACACCTTCTTGCCTTATTGTCATAGTGCCTTATTGCCATAGTGCCTTATCGCCATAGTGCTTTAACGAGGTCAACCCCCAAACCATCCCAACAGTGCATTCTGCACTAAAAAATGTACGGCCCTCGGCCTGCGGCCTCGGGCCGTACTCAAGACCTCTGGCACAGTTTTTCGCAGTACAGACCTCCCAGCCGGCAAATAACATATATTTACTTAATAATACTTATTCTTGTAACGCGCATTTTACATGACGCATGATAAAATGCGCGAAATAAATAAACAAACCAGATGAGCACTAAGATATACAAATTTACATTAAAATCGCTACCTAATTTAAACAAAGGCTAAGCTAAAAATCCTGTAATGGTTTAAAAATTAAAATAATAAATCAGTGATGTTTAAAAGCTAAACGATAAAAATATGTCTTTAAGCATTGTTTAAATTTGTCCAGTTTATGAATGTTCCTGTTTTCTGAAGGGAGAGAGTTCCATAATATGGGTGCTGCCTTAGTGAACGATCTATCACCTGTTGTCGCCACGGAATGTTATTAAACAACACGTTTCTCTTGTTCATATTTTTACCCGAAACATATTGTTTTAAAAGTTTGTTTTTAGCCGTGGCTCCCGTTAGACCTTTAAAGTTTTCAGTTTTTTAGTTTGTTTATGGTTTTTTCTCGCTTGTAAATAGTTGTGTATAGCCTTTCACAGATGTTTGCAGACAGGAAAATTGTAAATAAATCCTTGGTTGAATATTATCATGACTTGTTTTTTGTTTAGCCACGCGCACGCAATTTACATGCAAGATTCAAGGAAAAACACAACACTAAAATGTGGCGTTTTTGGCGGTGCACGCCTATGTCTAAAACAGACCTTTTCTGACCTTTCTGCCTTCAAAGAAAAAAGATATAATAGATAAATAAACTAAAAAGAAAATAAAGGAATAAAATTAATAAAAGGAATTTGGTAGCTAGCAGAACCCCAGCCTTCTACTCTTCAAGAAGTCATGATAACATCTTGAAAAGGGATAAGCTGAGATAATAGCCAGCTTGTCTCTGTAGATTGCTTTCCAGCTAAAATATATACATATTTCCCGACTGGGAAAGCTGTAGGGATTGTAGCCGATCATCTTTCCATTCCTGAAAACACATATATAATATTCTCCATGGCCATGTTTGAAACCGTGTTCGATAATCTCATAGTTGTCCTCCAGCTTCGGAACCCTAAGTTTTCCGCGTCAGCAAAGCCAAACCTTTTGCTCCTTCATGTATTGGGAACAAATGTCTTTGTGTGGAGCAGATAAGTCTCATTGATTGCTCCAGAGTGGGGTTAGAGTCGATACCTCACACAAAGAAAAGAATGGTCAATTATACGACGCTCTCTTTGAGGGATAATCTATTATTGGAAGTGAATTTTACTTGGTTAATGGAACAATTCCCTGATTTAAAAACAGTGGATCTAAGGAACAATCCAATTTACTGCGAGGAAATCAACGCCGGTGTACCTTTGAAAGTCATAACCGATTGCAAGACATCAAAACCTACAACACATCACAGGATAACCGAGAAGATCATTCCTTCCACAAGGGAAAATAGTACAGTAAATTTGATATTGAAAGAAGAAAAAAAAATTGATCTCATAAGTCTACAAGGCCTTAAAATCACTCCAAGAGATGGACAAAAGTAAGATAGAGGAGAGCAAGAAAAGGGAAATACGAGAGTGGAGGGAAAAGAAGACTGACACTCCTTTTAAGGTTTATATCATTTACTTTGAGACCCTTGATTTCTTTGACAATGCTTTCCTAGACTTAGACACTGATTTTTTCATACAGTCTCTATATTTAGGACTATATGAGCTTTTTTGGTGTTTCCCACTCCATTTTTCTTCAACCTGACATTTTATCCATTTCTTTGTTTTTCAGATGCTATGTATGCATTCTTTACAGATGGACTTTCGACAGGAACTATCAAACAGCTTGAACAAAATAATAAGTGGCCTCGAAGGGGGTGATCAACAGACTGATGTTTCAAGGCTGGAGGTTCTAATGAGACCGCGTTGATTAATGGAGACATACCTTTAGATGTGACTGATTTAATCGACCAAGCGCGCAACAATCAATTGCAAATAAAAATTTTCAACAGCCTTTTCACGGCTATCAAGCACCATTGATGACTGGGGATGGGCGATGAGCAAGACCCAAGTTTTCGATATCCAAGCAACAGTTAACCCTACACCACATTTTCTTGCATTTTTAAAGGATGACAAGCAATTGTCACCAGCAACAATATCAAATCACTGCTGTTCGCTATTGAATGCAGTCAAATTCCTCCTCCATTAGTTTGCTCCAGAGTACCTGAACTTTCCTGTGATCAAGCAGCTAAGAAGTCAGACCACACATTTCCAGCATCAAGACAATTTGGAACATAACAGGACCAAAGAAAAGCTGATGAATCTTAAACATTGGCTTGATGGTAGGCAACAGTAATATTAGTTTACTGCTTTACGATGGGTAACAGTCCATCTTCTTATGATAAGTGAATTTTTAATGTGTCAACTCTCGCCCAAAAACATACACCCAAAACTGACTGCAGCTACCGTTGTTTATAGCAAGTGTATCTATATTAAGGCCTTTGAAACATTTATGGCAGGCTTTGACAGGGAGAACAACTTCACCCCTTCACTTGCTTGAGGCACAAATTCTCATAATCCTACTTACCAAGTAAGATGAATGCAATGTTTACTTATGCATGTATTGTGCCCACAGTAACACTGATCAGCTTTTGTCCTGTGCGTGCTCATAGATGTGTATCAAGATGGCAAACCAAGAGAGAAAAAGAAAAGTAAATGTAAGAGATTATAAAGCACTACGCAACTTCTGCCTGCCACCAAGAATTTTGCACATAATCAACAATGGCCCACCTGCCTAAACTGTTCATCATTTCTGTCAACAGCAAGTGTGTGTTTCTTTCCTTCATCCTTTATTCATAATTTGCCTCTGTCAACCACCTCAACACAGTCATCTACAACCCTCATCTGGGCTTCACCTCAAGCCACTTTGTGGATAACCAACACATCTCCTTCACCTCCTTAATTTAACGAAACTTTACTTTTTGCTACTGTCTCTAGTTCTTTTTGGATTTCTCATTCTCTGCTGCACATTTTGTTTTCATTGTGCACCACCAGTGGACCACCCAAATGCTATTACCTATACATTTTCATCACTTCCTTTAAGTCTTAGCCTCTCTTTTCAGTAGCCTGAATCGGATTCAAATAAGTGATTTGATTTTGGTGATATAGAATTAGACCTCGCTCGCAAAAATGCCCCCACTCTGCAGGCTAAAATTAAGTCAACCTGAAGAGACAAGCGAAACCATTGGGAACGTCCACATACCAAAAGGCCCAGGAAAGGATATTGTGTGGGTTATTTTGTAAATTCAGAGAATTATTTAACGACTTGATCATGATGGTCTTTATTTCTGTTCAAATTTGTCCCTTTTTGTGCCCTCAGGTTTCCAACAATTTTTAAGGGCTTGCCTCCATGTGTAATAGTAAGGTTTTCTGTTCAAATTTGTCCCTTTTTGTGCCCTCAGGTTTCCAACAATTTTTAAGGACTCGCCTCCATGTGTAATAGTAAGGTTTTCCTGTGTGCAGGCCTGTTGGAATTGTATCTCGACTTCTTGTCAAGGTGACTTAATGGCTTTTTGATGTTTGTGCAGGTACTGTGTGGAATTGTGCAGCCATATTGGATGCTCTGGATGTGTCAAATCGTTTGGCTTGCTTATCCATGTTCCTAGTTCTAACACCCAGTTTGTAAACTACCATTTTTTACCTGTTATCATCCATTGCAAATATTTGTGGAATCAACACATACCACTAAACCCAACCAGAACAGCCTAAAACAGGGTTCGACATCTCCGCTCGCCCGGTCGCCCGAGGCTAGTAAAACTAGAGCCGGGCTAGTAAATTTTGCACGTTCAGTAGTCCGTGGGCTAGTAGAAATTTTCTAGGTAATTAATTCATA
>Ga0126343_10001617_pt1 | contig 10836 bp, 10 predicted proteins | sample Cyp2metagenome_FD_92531 | JGI IMG/M metagenome (GOLD analysis project Ga0126343, IMG submission 92531) | Coral microbial communities from Lord Howe Island, Old Settlement Bay, Australia - Cyphastrea 2 metagenome | ecosystem: Host-associated > Invertebrates > Cnidaria > Coral ... | reverse complement strand
TACAACTTCAAACACCACGTTCGAATCGAATGACGAAAAGAACATTCCAAATTCTCTCGGGAAATAAATCGTCTTTAAAGAGCCATCAGCAGCCAAAACATACACTTTGCTTGAGAAGCATGCTACAGACCTGTGGTAACTGTACATGGATGTACGAGTAACACCGATACATCCGCTGTTAACAATCCATAAAAGTGCAGTGATAAGTATTTTCCTCCATTTTGTACATGGAAGATAGCGAACAGCAAGGTCCTGGGATTGAGAATGGGTTGGAATGGTCAAATGGAACGGTCCATTTCGATCGGACCGATCCAACCGAGAAAAGTGGTCCACCTCGAAAGGTGGACCACTTTTTTCAAAACTTTTCCGGTTGGACCGAACCGATCCATTCAGTTTTAGACCGAAATTTCCGGAAATTTTGGTAGAATGGATCGCGCCCGATATTTCGTTTGACGCTCGATCGATTCGCGCATTGTGTTTCAGGTCACAATAGCCGATGTAAACAATCTGTTCCCAGATCTCCGCTTCTGTAAGCTCTGAGATTTGACTTCGACTTTAAACAAAGGCCTTCGTTGGCTTAATATAACAAAGGATCGGCTCGGTTTATCATAACAAAGGCTAACAAAGACGTTTTTTGCATACGTTAATTCTCACAAAGAAAGAGCAACCCGGCGAAAAAAAACTTCAGAGCAATGTTTCTCAGACGAAACGAAACCCACATGCTAAGATTCAGGCCTTTTCGCCACAATTTTTTTTTCCACCCAAATCGTCACTTAGTATGGTTTTGCACTCACCCCTTCAATTTATATTAAGTGTACCCAACTAATGTAGTAACAACATCCATGATCAACTGTCCCTTGATCAATAGCCTCAATCGACATCTTGATTAGTACTCAATGGACACTGCAATCAACACTTGGCCAACACTCAACCATCACTTGATCAACAGTCAGTCAATAGTCCGCCGAGTGTCAACTGACTTGTATGCATCAATCGAAAATGAATCGACTGTCAAACAACTGTCAACCAAGATATCAAGGACTGTCCATCAAGTGTTAACTGAGGTGTAGATAGAGTGTTGATGGAGGTTGATCAATAATATAGTCTATGACATAGTTGCTAATATAGTCGAGGGTATCAATCGACACTTGACCACAGATGCCTTTAGTACCCATGATCCTGGATGTTTCCTCTAAGCTAACAAAAATTTGACATGTTAATGAAAGTTATATATGTATGCATGCATATGTGTTAATACATGCAACCAGTTTTATAAAACAACCCCTGCCACCGTCTCTTTGTATTAGTCTTGACAGGCCTTGAGACAAAAATTTCCAAGTCAGCTGGGTGTGTTGGGGAGAGGGGGCTTGCGGTAGGCAAGAAGGAAGGAAAAAATGTTTAGTTTTTCTGCAGTGCCAATGCAAATTTGCTACCACTTAATCATTGCTATGTATGGCATCAGTTCATATTTGCCTCACTTCATAACAAACATATTAATAAGTAGTACAGTGGTTGTTGTAATTTTCAGCCATATCACTCATCACATCCGATTCTCTCCTGGTAACAAGTAAATGAACACACACATAGCACATCACTCTACATGGAGTAATGTAATTTTCCCCCTGCTCACAAATAGGAGGGAAAAATTGATGATAGTTATCACTCTGAGATATTTTGAAGATCACATAGTTACTGAATGTTGATGTGATATAATTATGAGAAGAATCTTACCCAATGTTCGACCATGGAATGCTTTTTCAAATGCCAGAATTGTCAAAGGTGGTGTACCAGGAACCTGATTAAGTGAACAAAGAATAAAAAGGAACTAGTTGTCTTCTTGTTTCTGGTTAATTTATTCCCTGTCCCATGCTCCTGGCAACAGAATGTTAATCTTTCTTATTATGTTCTTATTTTTTTACTTAAGAAAAGTTTAAGTAACTCTTATCTTTAAGTGCACTTATGATTTATAACTTGTAGAACTCAATAAAAGAACATCCTGAAAATATAGACAGATGCCAAACCTAGAATGAATCCTCAAGATCAACATAATGTAAAATTTATTTGAGAAACAAGTATTTGGAATTCAATGAAAAGGCCCTACTTAATAAATGTCATTTCCCACCATACAGTACAACGCACTTCTCCTTAAGCCTTATCCTCACTAGCAAGCATAAGCGTAAGCAGAAGCAGAAAGGGAAGGGCAAGGGCAAACAGAAGCATAAAAGAAGGTTCATTATGCACTAGTGAGCACGGCCATGATGTAAGCATAAGCATAAACATAAAAATAATATATAGATTTAGCCAAGCCTAAATGCAGAGCTCCTGATTGCAACAACTGAAGTTAAAGAAACAAAGAGTTTTTTTTGGATCGGAAACTCAAAAAAGATGAATTGTGAGCATCTAATTGCTCAGCATGATGTTTTGCTATTTTGTCCAGTTGCATTGTAACAAACTATACCCAAGAGGCCTAACCAAGATTGTAGAAATTACATACACAATATAGCGGGTACGTTCAAAGAGATGATTGTACAAAGAATAAAAATTATGTCAGAAGAAAAGTCAACAACATGGCAGGGGTTAATTTATGCCAAAATTTTGACTTTGGGAGTACTCCTTCCTTCTCTCCCAGAGAAATAATGCGACTTGAACCTGCGATCCAATGTGCAATATCTAATGTGAAATATCCATACCCTGCTTTTGATCCCCTATCCCCTCTAGAGTTTCCAAAATTGACTCGCAAAATGGACCCTCCTCCCATCCAGAAATTCCATTTTTGTCACACACCCCTAGCAATATTATCATTCCTTGTGATCTGAAAAAATTGATTAGTTGACCAAATTTATTAAAAATTAGTTGCTGTTTGGAATAAAACAGAAGAAAAATTTCAAAGATTTCATTTCAAAACTAATTTTCGGAACAGCTCCCATCGGCACATCTTCAAACACAGATCTCCGCAAATATTTCAAACCAGAGGTATTGTAAATGGATCTTGAAATCTGTAAATGAATAACAAAGTGTAAGCTTTCGCTGTAAACCCTCTCTTCTCTGTAAATCTGAGAGACAACTACACCTGCCTATAAGAAGAGTAAAGAGAACGCATTTTCAGATTTTTTGGTACAATTAATTTGTCTACTTTCCAACACATCATCACCACACAGGCTCGAGGTAGTCAACTAGCCACAGACTAGTAGAAATTCCATTTTGGCTGGTGGTTTTTAAGTTTCACTGGACATTTTGGCTAGTGAAAATTTGTGAGCACTGGAGGCCAAGAGGCCCAGAATTATGAGTTAAATTTTTTTTGACAAAACAAAATAAAGTGAAAGCGTGCAGAATTAAAACATTGGCTTTAATAAACAAGAACTTTAAATTACTAAAATGCTAAAGAATGACTGACTTTTTTGGTTGCTTTTCCCTTGGTAAAAAGTGACGAAAGATGAGTTGCAAAGTTCTGTGAGAATTTCTCATGGAAGCAAAAACTTTGGTTTTTGTTGTTGAGTGACGCCTATAATTATAACATCGATACTTATGCTTGCAACGTATAAACCTAAGGTGGACCACAGTATTTTTTTCTTGAAAATCAGGAGTAGGTATTTTGAAAGACAAGAATTTTTTTGGCGGCGCCAGTTCCAAAGTTTTCACCGCAGCTTTGGGTTCAGTCTGGGAGAATTTTTTGTTCATGCTCCTGTAACAAATGTCTGCATCTGGCTAGTGAAAAATTTGTTTTGGCTAGTAAAGTGAACCAAACCTGTCACTAGCCACAGGGCTAGAAAGCTGAAAAGTTAGTCTCGAGCCTTGTGGATCACCAGTCTGACTCTGGCAGCGACAGAATGCCAAGCCTAACCAGCACAAAAATATTAATTTTGTGCTTTAGCAAGATTAATTTTTTCCGTTCCTGACTCAAGAAGCAAAATGCTTCTAATGCGACCGGGAATTCAAGGGCCACAGGTTTGTAAGTCAAAAGACTGCTATGTGTTACCCTTCTTAAACAAGTCAATTTATTTGTTTTTAATACAAACAACAAAGCTTTACATGCAACTGTATAAAAATTGTGACCGGTTTGGGAAAAAAAAAACTCATCGAGACAACCCCCTCTCCCCCTCCAGAAATTCCTGGGCCCTTGACCCCCCTCCCAAAACCCCGGAATTTCAAATCCCTTCCAAGGGAGCTCTAAATCTGAACTGGCAGTTTAGTCATGTGATACTGGTCAGCAGATAGCTTGTTGTGACAGCTGTGAATTAACAAAAGCATGGACCGAACTCACACACAACCACTCTCATGTGGCTCCGATAGCTCAGTTGGTAGAGCATTGCACTGGTAACGCAAAGGTTGTGGGTTCGAATCCCATTCAGAGCCTGAATATTTTTTCAGGTCATTTTCCCAGTAGTGTTAGGCTGCATTTGCATCATTCATTCTGTCATAATTCAATTGCTACTGTTGGACATATATTATTGTAAGGGTAAGACTATCAGTCAATCAACCACCACTTTAGGCTTATGCCAACATGTCCTCACTGAACATAAGCACAAGCATAAGCATAAAACAAAAGCTTATGCTTATGCTTGAGCTTCTTACAGCAGCTTCTTACTGTTTATGTTTACACTGCTTCTTGTGTCACAAGTGAGGACTGGCCTTTACTGGTCCCTCACAGCTAACCATTGGGCCACCAAGACTCCCTATTTGAAAACTGCTTATTATTTGAGTGGCTGTGAAAAACTCTGTCACTTAACATATGCCATGACAAAGAGAACACAATATTTGGCAGTAAATGGGACTACAGGTTGTTGGGTGCACCCTTGCATAAAATGGGGATGGCAGCAACACATCCCGCAAAGTGTGAGCAAGAAGGGTGGCACTGACACACCCTAGTAATAATGAGTAATGCAATGAGGGTGGCAGCCTAAAAGTGAGTAATGAAATAAGGGTGGCAGCCACACACCCTGCAAGGTAACTGATAAGCCAATGAGTGAGGCGCATGCCCCACCCAGGAACTCGGGAGTGTAAGCTAAGGTGGGGTAAGGGCCTCACGCAGCCTGCTACATCCAAGTGAAAGTGGCAGGTACGCACCCAAAAAAATATCCCAAACACTGCCAGCATAACTAAGCAGTTATGGAAAACTACTGCTGCTATGTTCTGGTAGTGAGTTCCATATCCCCTGTCCTGAAGGGTGTGATGTGGCCAGTATCCCAGGAACCTTCTGAAGGATAGAAGGTGGAGTTCAGATATAGAAGGTGAAGCAGTTGCTTGACCAGCGTCCCAGCGTTTGGATAAGCCAAGGTGGAAGTCCAGCTTCGGCTGCTGTCGTAGCGGCACTGATCCTGAAGCTGTGAGATGCATAAAGCTATGTAGGAATACTGAGACGCTGGATGAGAATGCAAAGGGTTGACTTTGGCTCTGGTGAGGTAGACCCCAGACTAGAAAACGTGGAGTGGGGATGCACCACTGATGAAACGCAGAAACAGGTACTTCCTGAGGGCTTGCCCAGCACGGACGGAGCAGAGAGATGGTGCAATCAAGAGTGAGCAGCCCTAACGATAAGGGTCAGTTATAGATGACTTCAGGTGCAAGGTGAGGCATCCTTCAGGGATAAAGGAGACATCAATGAAGCATAGATGATCAGTGGATTGAACTGAGTTGCCGAAGGTCATGTGAATTCGCTGGAACAAAGGAAGCCATAGAAGGCTAGTGTAAATGTTGACCATAGCATCAACTTTGTCAGAGGGGAGGAAGTTGGGAGCTCTAGCTAGCTCCTCCTTGATCTGCCGAAGGAGATTCATAGTGATAGGGAGCTGCTGACGTGAAGTGAGGCCCACAGTGCTCTTGATACCACGCAAGAGAGGGGGAAGGAGTGGGGCTTCCTGAACGGGTCTGTCAGACTGTTTTCACTAAGAGCAAAGTGAATTCCTGTGAGGTATAACTTGATGGTCTTGAAGTTGACCTGGTCAGCAAGGTAGGCTGCAAAGAAACGTAGGGTGGCCTTTGTGGCTGGGAAGCTTTGCTATTTCATGAAGGAGCAGAAGGTGGAGTATCTACGAATGCCTGCCTGGTACAAGCAGCGGATGGAATCAGCGATAACCTGGGACCGAAGCAAGGTGTTCCAAAGGGTCGCTGCTGACACGGGAAACGGAGTTGGTTCTAAGTCTGTTGTTGGGGTGAGGTGACAGAACCGAGATATCTGCAGACGAGACAAGGAATCAGCAATAGGGTTATTAGTACCAACAATATGAGTGACCAGAACTGTGTAGTGGTTGGTAGTGGCACTAAAGAATATGGAACAAACAAGATGCATAATAAGGGGGTCCCAGGAAGTGCCAGAAGCCCAAATGTCCACTACTGTTTGGTTGTCACATTGAAAGAGAAGCTTCTTTCCCGACAACTGATGCCCCCAGAGAAGGCATGCAAGGCCAATGGGGTAGAGCGCTTGCCACTGAATTAATCGGTCTCTGATTTCAGGGGGCCAGGGCTCAGCAAGCAAGTGGCCCATGTAGAAGATGCCATAGCCAAGACTGCCAGAGGCATCGGTGAAGAGTTCCAAATCTGAAGATTTGGTCCAGTGGGGATCAGGTATAATAGCCCGGCCATTTTAAGAAGGAAGAAACCTGAGCCACCAGGCAATATCGCGACAGGCTTCATGATTCCTGGTGACATGGTGATGTGGAAGGCGTGCTGAAGTGGAGAGATTGATAAGGCAGCGCAGAAAACTTTGGCCCATGGGGATGATCTAACAAGAAAAGTTCAGTTTGCCAATCAAAGGCAGAAGTTCTCTTTTGAGACATTTGCTGCGAGCAGACCAGGATTGAAGTTCAGATATTAACTCATGCACTTTGTCATCAGGCAGAGAAATTTCCATGCAGTTGGTATCGATCAAGATATCCAGAAACACCAATTGTGTGGTGGGTCCTTCAAGCTTGTTGGGGGTTAGGGGTATGCCCACCTGAGAGGCCACATGGAGAATAGTCTTGACGTTGTAAGCACAGACGGCTGGGCTGACAAGGTAGTGGATTAAGTCCTGAATACGATAATTGGACTTCAATAACCACTCAAAGCCATCAGCTACGCGGTTTAAGAGGTAAGGAGACGATCGCAGACCAAAGGGGAGGCAAAGATCAACGTAGAATTTGCCCTGCCAGTGGATGCCAAGAAGCTTACAGTCCTCCTGGCAAACTGGGCAAAGGCGGAATACAGGCTCAAAATCTAGTTTGGCCATCAAGGTTTTCTGCCCATAACATGCAACTAGAATAAGAGCTTCATCAAAGGAAGCATAGGGTAATGTGTAGTCATCCTTAGGAATAAAATTGTCAGTTCATGAACCATAAGGGGAAGAGTGGTCTATGATAATGCGCCAGGTGTCATCCTTCTTGTGCACCACCCCAAGGGGGGAGCATTGGAGATTGGGGATGGGTAGTGATAGGAAGGGCCCTGCAGTATGGCCATTAGACATTTCCTTGGCTAGGGCTGCTGAGATGGCCTCTGAGTGAAGGTGGGCTGATTTTAAGCTGGGTGTTATCCTAGCAGAGCGAGGTCCAGTGTAGCCAATGTTACAACCCCATTGGAGGTCGTGGAGGAGGCTTGCAGTGTATTGCTGGTCAGGGTGATGCTTGAGTTCTGCGGTCAGGTTTATGTTGATAAGCGTGGAAGGTGGGCTTAACCTGAAGGGGGTGGGGTTACATGGGAGGTACTTTAGGGTACTGGGAGCCACAGTGGTTTCCTCTGCAATCGGGCTTGTTGTAGGTGTGCCTAATACTTGACAATTGGGGCAGTGGCAGACGCGACGGTTGAAGTCACGGCAGATGGGTCCTTGCTGGAGTGGCTGGGTTGGTGTTGGCTGGATGGGGGTGCTGGTGAGGGTGTGGGACTGGCCAGAGGTGGTAGAGGAGGCTGAGTAGAGATGAAAGGACTGAGCAGACTTTGATCTTAAAGAGCAGGCCAGGGTACAATGGTCATAAGCTTGGCAATTGATGCAGTACGAGAGGGTCTCCTCCCATACTGCAGAAGCCCAGGCCATGGTAGTATTGGAGGCAGCCATGTAGCAGAAGGCTGTACCATACATAAGCCAGGCTGAGGCCTTGAACTTTCTGCTAAATTTGCATACTTGGTCCAGGTATGCGAGGAGGTCTGGGGCGAGTTGCGGATATAGGGAGAGGGTCCATCGCAGGAAGACATTCCAGCTTTGAGCCAGGAGGATAGGCCATCGATGCGGCATTTCTTCCGCTGGGAGGGTACAAAGGCTAAGGTAGTGGCATCCCAAGGGTCAACTGTCAGGGGGGAGTTTACTCTGGTGGGAGGAGCAATAGGGGTGTGGGTACACATTGTCTGACAATAGGTCATTCAAGTCTTCTCACATTTAGCTATCTTGGAGCGTAGTTTCTCTGGCAATGGTGGCAAAGTGAGGTCATTTTGAGCTCCCAGATGCACAAGAGGTGCAGAACCCTGGGGAGCCGATGGAAAACTGGGCACCAGTTGGTGTTGTGATTGGCCGCCATCTTGGATAACATGTGGCAGGCTCTGTGTGATCTGTTGGAGGTGTTGTTGAGGATGCTGTTAAGGCCGCTGACAGGGAAAAGAGGAGGAACATCAGTGGGCAAGCCAGGAGCTTGGTCAGAGTCAGTACGTTGAGGGCCAATGATATCTGCTATGATATCGCAGAGCTGGCTAAGTTGGTCATGCGAGAAGGGTGAGCCCAAAGAAAGCTGTTGGAGATCTGGAGAACAAAGTGGTGGATAAGCGTCCTTGGACACTTCAAGATTCACGTTTGATGCTGGTGGAGCTGGGCGGAGAGGACCAGTGACCTGTGTTTGGTGGCCGTTCACATGTTTGTGTTCGTAAACACGTTGGGCCAAACACGTCTTTGTGCCAGTAGGCACAAGATTTTGTGCCGAAACTAGGAGAACGAGGGAATTCCTTGGGAGAGTGTTGAGCTCGGCCAAAGTCAGTAACTTAGGGTCCAAACTGACAGGACCGTCATGGCGTTTCGATGAGCGAGGAGACATGAGCGATGATAAAAATACAGAACTAACGCAAAGTAAACCGTTAAAGATCACGATACAATTTGTGCACGCAATGTAAAACAATAGTGCATGCAATTCCGATCTAATGGATATATATGACCATTGGTATCAATTATAGTTCTCTAACAATGCAGACTTGTTTATCGAGATGCTCAAGACTCAAAAGTCAGTTTGTGTTGTATATTATGGAACAAGGCAGTTCTTGTAGTAAGCAATGTCACGCAAAGGTCCTTCGAGACATCAGAGCGTTCACGGGCTTTCTTGCTGAAGTATATAGACGCTTGTAAACAATAGTAGAATGAGAGTTTGATAAGCTCCGCTAAGTTAACTACATTTACAGGTAAAATTATCATTTTATTTAGTTTGTAGTGTTTGTAGATGAAATTGCTTCAAGTGCAAAAAGTTTGAAATCTCTTTCATATTATTCTCAAGGGTTAAGATAAAACTTCAATCTAAACTTTCGCTTTTCAGATTTAATTTATTCTGCCTTCCATCTCTGACCAATTATGTTAATTCTTCAATGGTCGCCCAAATAATGCCTATGGTTTGTTCAAGATTCCTTTGAATGATGCTCAAGGGAACAGTCAAGGTCAAGGAGTTTAGATGTTACTGCAAAAGTCATTAGCAATTCATTTCCACTTTTCAATTGTATTTTTTTTCTTACCTTTCACATTATATATTTTGCCTTATTATTTGTCACTCGTCAAAAATTGCATTCATGCTAAACAAAACTATTTGTGCTCCATTTCTGTAATTTTATTGCAAACTTTTTGAACATTAAAGTTCATTTGAAATTGTGTGATGATGATCAATCAAAAGGCAATGATGTAATATCTTGTGCCGGTAATGTTAGTGCAAAAGTTTTGATATTAACATTCATGACATTTGACATTGTGTGATGTTTGGTTCTAAATTAATGCTTTCCTTAAGAGAGGGGACTGAGGCAGGATCCTGTAAGTATTTTATAGATTTTTCATATATTGTGTCGCCATGAAAATCCGTAAAAAACACTGTAAGTATTTGATTGACTTTATTGTTTGAGACCAGTCCAAGTACTCTGTCAAGTCTAGGTGGGCTTTTTTCCAACATGGCCATGCTTTTGTGGGTGTCACCATATTGATCTAATTCGCCTTCTGATTGGTGTATAATGTCACATGTTTTCAGATGCATGTGGGATTGTTATAAAATCAAACAAAATAGCTAAATCAATTAAATTAATTAGAGAACATTAAATACACGATATTATTATACATTATTCACAACAAATTAATTACACAATAGTAATGGTCAAGGTTTTCAGCAAATGGTTAAGACTCCAACTCGCATCACTGAAAACTCTAGTACTCTTATTGATCACCATTACTGCTCTCATCCTGAACATGTCTTACGTATAACATCACCAGCTTTTGGGCTCAGCGATCACAACCCTACTATTTTGGTTCGCAAACAAAATGCAAATTTTAAATCTACCAAGAATGCACACTTTACTGTCACATACCGCCCTTTAAAGAAATTGAATGTTAACAGCCTCATTAAAGATTTAAATGAGGTACCTTGGACTGTCTTTGACACCTTTGACAATGACCCAGAAGAAATGTTGTCAACTTGGGAAGCCCTTGTACTCGATGTGGTGGATCGACACACTCCACTTAAATCAGTCAGAGTTAAATCTATGAACAAACCATCGTGGCTTTCCGATGAAATTCTTACAGCGATCAAAGAGCGCGATCGGCTCAAGAAAGAGCTCGAAAAGGGGCGAATCCAAAGGATGTCTTTTAATACTGCTAGAAACAAAGTAGTAAGACTTATTGAAAAAGCCAAAAAAGAAGCG
>Ga0126343_10001616_pt1 | contig 10841 bp, 5 predicted proteins | sample Cyp2metagenome_FD_92531 | JGI IMG/M metagenome (GOLD analysis project Ga0126343, IMG submission 92531) | Coral microbial communities from Lord Howe Island, Old Settlement Bay, Australia - Cyphastrea 2 metagenome | ecosystem: Host-associated > Invertebrates > Cnidaria > Coral ... | reverse complement strand
CCTTACTGTTATTGTAATACTTTAATTTAAATGCATTTGATATATATGTACGTACTGTTATTGTAATGTGTTTACCTACGCCCCACCTGGAAACCAGCTTTTGTTGTGTGTGGCTAGTGTAGTAAAATAAAGTTGTGTTGTATTGTATTGTATTATTCCGGTTCCAGTTCTTCCGACTTTAACTTATTTTTCCCTCAGAAAGCATGTTGTCGTTTATTATGATGTTTACTCTGGTTTTTGTAGACGAGGTTGAGGACAGTTTTGAAGACGTTAACACAACTGCCTACAAACTACGTAAACATCTCATTGATTCGTTAGTGGATTATACCACAAGCGACAAAACAAACGTCTCTCTGGACCCCCGTGGAAGGGCAATCTTCATTCAAAGCAAATACAGACTGGATCTAGTGTTTGTGCTTGATTCCTCTAGCAGCGTAAAAAGAGAAAACTTCAAGCTTGGTTTGGCTTTCGTAAAGAGGCTTTTTACCTTCATTTCTAGGGAGAGCACGAGGTAGTAATTTCTGTCGTTTCTCCTGTAACTGCATCACCGTTGACATTATTTTATTACCATTTTGCGCACATTTACCTCATTTTTAAACAGGTACAAGGCTAAAAAATACATTTATCAGGGAGCATAATTATGCAATGCCCTATTGTGGTTAACCATAGACATACGAATAGCTGGTAAACCTGTCTTTTATCAGGATTGGTTTGATTCCAGTGGAAAATACTGTTGACCATTGCAAATTTCTATTGGAAATTTTTAGCACCTATATATTATCAAATTCTGTCGGCTCATATAACAGGCAATGGATTCTTTTGGCATCAATTTAAGTTTTACCCCGGGGAATTCCACCTTCCATTTTACATTCGTCAGCTATTCCGAAGAGAAGTTCCTCTGAGTTTAATGTGAGGGAAGTGTTTTTCTTTCCGTTAAACCAGTATAGCACTTTCAAGAGGAGGTCGACGGCAATATGACAACCTAAAAAAGAGTGAAGTAAAGATTCGCCATCTTTGCAGTAATGGCAACTCTTGTCGTCTTCAATTCCTTATATCTATTTAATTATTTTCGAGGTTTTTTTTGTGATGACAATACGATGGGCAAGAAAAAATATTCGTTTCATTTATTTTGCTCGCTGATTGACTTTTTCCGCTTAAAAACAACGTGCTCCACGATGAAGTGAACTGAGAAAAGTCGCGTTGCCATTTGTTAGGATCTGTTGCGAAAGGTTCCTTCGTGTTCCAAAAAAACAGTATGTTTCCTTTGTTTCAGTGGCATGGCCGTAAACTTAGCTATTAAAGCTAGGGATAGTCGACAGAATTTGAAATTTGACTTTACCAAGTATTTCTGACAGAAATCTGCAAAAGGCAAGTACATTCCACTGAGTTCGAGAATGTCTCAGATTGAATAGGCTGCTTTGTCAAACCAATCCTAATAAAAGACAGTTTTACCTCCTATTTGTATGTCTTTGTTGTTAAAAAGTTTGTAGAGGGATCACATTTCAATCGATTTTAGGAAATTTTTATCAAAGTTACAGTGAAGCAAGAAGTATAACCCCATATTTCTTAAAAAGGAATATGGAATGACTTTCCAATTATATCTATTTCCCGGTTCACTCTGTAAGGACCTTTAGCAAACTGAACAGCTACTGACAACGATAATAAAATCAAAATACTAAATTTCCGCCTCCTCCACGCCAAATTCTACGTTCATTTACAGAAATCAACTTTCGTGAATTTTTGGGATGAAATTTATCCTGAAGCTAGTGAAATTATTGTAATGGTAAGTAGTGTACGTAACGATTTTAATTACCGTAAGCACTGTAAGTAGAATCATCGTTGCCCGGGAAGTATACCAGTATAGTGGTTACCCGTAAGTGTTGCATGTAGCGTAAGTTGAGTATTATAACATGTCTTTACTTATAAATTAAAAAATGTCGTAATCGTGTTAAAAAAACACAATTGTATAAAAATGCGCGTTAGCGTACTTATTATTCACAGGGAAGGGTTTAATTAGAGGTTAGGGATTTGGGTGGCCAGCTATCACATATAGGAAGCAGCATGCTAAGAGAATACACAATAGCTAACAGGGCAGTTGTAATATTGTTGTTGGTCTCTGCTAATTTTTAACAAAGTTCAATGTCAATTTGCGTAGCTCAGTGGAAGAGCACAGCAATGTCATGAAATAGACAACCATAGCCTGCGTAGCTGGCAGGATTGGTGAACGGGTGAGCGGAGGGGCCGCCATATTCCGTGTTCACGGCTTCGCTACCAAAGCAAAAGCACTCACGCGCGAAATCCCGCCAGCTACGCAGGCTAAGACACCCAGTGCCACATAATACCAGGACAATTATTTTGTACAATAGTGATGAAAGAGGAACAAAGCATATTTCCAGGATAATAATGAACTATTTTTAAACGCACCAAGCACAAGCACTATAGAAGCAAAAAAAAAAATTAGTAGAACGGGGACAATCTCATGCCCTATTTAAGAAATGTTACAAGTCATACCACCATATAGTGATTACACTTTATGAAAGAATCAAACTCCTGGTGAAAAAATTGAATTTTTTTTCAGTCGACCTGGAATATTTATAGCAGCCGTAACATTTGGAACAACACCCTATTTGGAGTTCAACTTGGACGACCCTAAAGTCGACACTATCAATAAAACTATCAAAGCTATTGACGATATAAAATACATGGGAGGGGCGACTGCGACCACTGATGCCCTGCGTTTGGTGAGGAGGGAAGTGGTCCCAAAGGCTGGATTTCACAGCGACCGGGTGATGATATTCATTACAGATGGAAAGTCAAATTTGGGAGATCCTCCCAAACAATTAGCCCTCGAACTTCACGAAAAAGATCAATTTGAAGTGTACGCCATTGGTAAGATTAAGTGTCATTTATAAACATGTGTATATTGGAAGGTCCAAAAAAATATCAATAATACTAATAACAACCAATAGCGTTTATAAAAATGTGATCAACACTGAGAAGTATTCTTTGCATTCAATGACGCCGATGAAGCTGCTTGGGCATTCTTAAGCGTCATTCCTGTAATTCTTCTTTAAAATTAGCAAAATATCAATCTCGTTCTCAGAATTTTGCGGCAGAATTCTGAAGAACACATCATTCAGAAACCAAAAAAGTGTAAAATCTATTTCGAGCGAGAATAAGGAACGAATGGAAATTTCATGCATAAAATTATTTAGTTCGTCCGGACTTTTAATTAATTTCCGTATTTTTTCCAGACGCAGAATACGTTTTCTAAGACTGCTGCATCATTCTTCGAAACGCATTAGAAAATAGTACAATAACAGAAAAGTAGAATAGAAGGGGCGACCTGATCCCTCAAAGGTGTAATGAAAAACCATCACCATATATTTCCCTTGCCATGGTTGAATTCAGATTTTTGTTTTCCTCTTACTCCGGAAGGAATTGGACCAAAGGTAGACAAATTTGAACTGCTAAGAATTGCGTCGAAGGACAAGCGGCATTTTATACGAATCAAGAGTGAAAAAGATCTAGACAAGGCCCTCGACCGTGCAGTGGACACTTCGATTGGTGAGTTGATCTTATCAAACAATTATTATTTTACAATTTCTTGGCACGTTCATTAGCTAAGTTTCATTGACAATAAGCGGACTGCGGATAGACATATCAATTAATAATTTATGCGATGTAATTGTACAACAACAAATCGGACGGCAGTTTTTTTCAGGCGTCTGCCCTGTTATTGACAAGAAACATTGTCAAAGTAGCGTAGATTATCTGCTTACACCATGAAATTGAACCTGGTTGCACGGTATTATTGCTTAGCATAATTGCTTATACAGATTGAGGAGATGTTTTTCTCCTCCTTATTGTTCTTCTTCAGATTATTCTCCTTGTGGCGAAAGTCCAACCAAATTGAGAGCTCGTATCGTTGGTGGTGATCACTCAAAAAGAGGCTGGTGGCCCTGGCAGATTGCAATATACAGGCTAACCAGAGGTCAGTTATGTAGGTAGCCCTAATATTATTAAGGAATGATCCGACTGAAGCCGGACTCTGTCTAGTGAACGTGGGGCATTCTATATCAAACATTAATAATATATATGTTTTCTTTTTTTTATCAAAAGCCTTTTAACTAAAAATTGAAGTTTTCTGACCCGATTGGAATGAATTAAAAGAAAGGATACCGGTTTATTGCATAGGGCTTAGTAAGTGAGTGTTAGTAATGGATGGCGTGCAGTTAAATAGTATCTTGGTCGATTTTTGACAAACCTAGTAAACACTTTCCAATAATATTACTCGGTTATATTGTAATTTGTTTGGCAACCTTCACTTTCACTGACACTTTGTTTAGCTTTGTCGAAGAACGCATTATGATCCAGGGAGACTGAAGCGAAGTCGCTTGGCTTGTCAGTTTGTATTTCCCGATTTATTTATGGTACATGCGCTCGTTAGACCTCCCTCTTAGAATAGGTTTACACTAGAGGAGATTTTTCCGGACTCGTCAATGTTTCCAGATTCAAACATTTTAGAGTATTCGGATTCGTTGGCGTTCACACTGAAAGTTTATTCGAATTCCTAACCGTTTGCACACGAGGACAACTCCGAGAACATTCATATTCGAATTGTTAACAAGCCGTTTGTTACCTCTGGGCGACAACGAGAAACAAAATGTCCCCAAAAAGAAGGCTAGAGGTAGGTTGTGGCAGTCTGAAGTTTTCTTTCCACTCGCTGACCTATTGGTATGCATAAAAATAATAATAAAATAATAACTGTTTATTCACAATATATACGAAAGTGGAAAGGAGACAAAAGAGGTTATCCTTTTGAAGTTTATCGCTTATCTCTTACCAATCATGTTTTCCCAACAGGTAGGTGTCCTGGTCTTATCTAGAATAACCCAAGTTTTTGATCGTGCCATCGTCATCTTCGATAAAGTGTGTAGGGCGTCAACATTGTTTGCATCGATAATTTGGTTTCTGGGGAAAATGACATTTTAGAAATTAACTAAGGTACTATACGAGCGCTCTCATTAGTCGATCGCTGCGTTTAGATGAGAGTATGTAAACACGGTTGTGACGTGTAGATTCGCGCGTACTTTTAAGAATTATTTTATAAGAGCAATAGAGCACTTTTCCCATCTTTACATATCCTCGTGCTCATCTAAAAACACGGAGGGTAGGAGAATTCTAGAAAGTTATGTAAACCCGAGACTACGTTTGCATAACTTGCATAACTGTCTCGAATTTTCCCAACCCTACTCGTGTTTAGATGAGCATGAGGGCATGTAAACATGAAAAAAGTGCTCTATTGCTTAAATTCATCGCAAAAGATTAACCGGACTTACGACAGAATGAGGCAGCCAGCGACCGCCAGCAGTGGCCATCAATGTGATCCGCCATTTTGGTTCTACCTCAAGCTCAAAAGCTCCCAGGCGGAGAAGTGTCCGAGAGAAAATCGTTTACACAACTGAAAACTCTCCGGATTCAAAAGTTTTCGGATTCAAAGTTCCCACTTTAAATTCCGGATTCAAAATCTCTGGAGACATGATCAAACTGGGGAGTTTTTATTTCAGATTCGTGCACTTGCGTGTAAACACCAGATTCGTTTCTGCTTAATACAGTATTTTAAAATATTCTTAATGTACAGATTTATTTCATTTTAGCCGTTAATTGTAAATATTGTGCAGAATTATAGTTTGTATGTTATTGTATTTTAAGCTGATTTCTTTTGCAGTTTTTTCCCAAAGTTTTTCTTCCAGTCGCAGACCACGCTATTGTTGCCAATTATTTTGTCCTACCGAACCAAGCGTTTGTTCTGGCCTTCGATGATCTCGGTAGAACTATTGAGATTTTTGATCATGCCATTGTCGTCGTCTCAGATTAAGTGTGGAGGACGTCAACATTGTTTGCGTTGAAAATTTTGGTTCCTAAAAAATATGGCATAACCCATAAAAGTGATTGCCGGAACGTATAGCAGAATAAAGCAACTATGCAAAAAGTTTGCGCCAGAATTTACGGAGCGAAAGTCCTTACAAACGGTAAGCAAATATTTTAGCTGTCCTGCGCTTTTGAAAAACGTTCTAACGAGACGTTTTTCTCTTTAATCCGTTCAGTGCTTTTCGAGAAACGACTTCATATGAATCAGTCAACAACAATTTCGTTCGCCATTTTGACGCAAGAAACTTCTCCTTTGTCCCCTACTCAGTAGAAATTTGTCACAAACTACGTCTTTTCTATCAATTTCGGCTAGATTGTCGCAGCGTTTTAAAACATGTTTTAAAAGCCTACGACCATTTTTCTGAAGGTTTGATTTACACGAAACAACGTCGTAGGCCTGTCGTAAATCTGACGCATGCGACAAAGTCGTATCGTGTAAATCGGCCCTAACGATCCAGTTTTTAGAATTCAAGAAAGTTGGCAAAAACAGTAGTTCAGAAACCACGTAAATGATCTATCACAAAAAATCTGAATTTTTAATACAACAGAACATGCAGTGAAAACGGTTTACGGAGAATTACGAAATCGTCAAAGTCAGACCGATTTTGTTAGAGCAGTGTTGACAGAGGTAATTTAATGGCAATTCGTAGTGGCCAAATGATGAAAAAATCTAACGACTGAATTTTTTGGATAAACAAAACCATTTTTAAGCCTCGTTTTTAACCAGCCTCGTTGCTATGGCAAAAACACACACCTTGGCCGAAATGCGACAATAAACCTTTCCGTGGTTAACCTTGACTCTTACAAAAAACAGGCGCCAAAGTTTAAAAGTAATGGTAAATTAGATATAGGCACTTTGTATAGGCACTGTGTTCGGCAACCTTAAAGGGCCCTAGACAGTCACATCTTTGCTTTTGTTTACATGCGAGAGCTTGGCTGGGATATTTCATTCGGAGCATGAGGAAACGAAGGAAATCACTGTTATACTACAGAAGATAATTTTTTTGTTTTTTATTAATTGAACACACTTTCAGGAACATAACTTAATTACAGAGAAGAAATAAGATTTAATTCAAAATGGCGGAGGCTAACTGGGGTCCTTTAAGCGTTCATATACTTCGAGGCAGGCTCAGTGTTATTGACGTCTCTTAATCATGGAGTCATACCCGTCAATTTGCATTTTACTGGCCAAGGCCTATGATCATATTCTCAAAGGTATTTAACCCTCTGGACAAGCAAATTCATACCCCATGCACCTCGGTGGGTTTCGTTTCAATTAGACAGTCTCAGGGTCACAGAGCAAATCCTCTTGTAAAGTCCAAAAACAACTTCACGAGGCCTAGGCTTAGCCTCATCCTCCTTCCCTCTTGTACTTCCGAGAGTTTACTACTAGTTGTTATTTTTCGTTTCAGTTGAAAATAAGATAAAAGCTGCATTTCACTGTGGCGGTGCTCTTATTTCTCGTCAGTGGGTTCTGACAGCTGCTCACTCCTTTTATGATGGGAAGAGGCAACTAAAGAACCCAAAAGGGTGAGTAACTACATTGCTATTCTCCTTTTTATTCATGCACCAGACATCCAGCCATTTCATCACAGTTCCCTATAAACTAAATTAGCATATATAGAAGTGAGCGTACAAATTAAAGGTTAGCCGATTGTTCAAATCGCATTGTTCTATCTAAATACAGGGGTAAGTTGCTAAAGAAACTGTGGTGCGGCGTCGGTGGGAAGTATAACAAGATAGTGTAGTTTATCAACTGGGTTGATAATGTGAATTGGCCACCGCAAAGAGATTCGAAAGCTGACGTTTCGAGCGTTAGCCCTTCGTCAGAGCGAATCGAGGAACTGTGGGTTGTGTATATACAGAAAGATGGAGCTACGCTATTGGTTGGTGCCTGGTAACCTGATGAAAAACAACTGATTGAATTAGTTGAATGAAAGGCGTTCGTTAATACCGTTAGGATTAAGAGAACCGATTTGAAAAATAAATTGATGTTTTAGAGTTTTGCGGCTTTCAGCGCTTCCTTGATGAAGGGAAAGGCCGCAGACTGCCATATGTTGCTTAGAATGATTAGGGAGATTAAAGTGCCTCGAGCTCGCGACCGGTTTAGATGCGTTTTGGTCGTCTTTCTCTACGTCACGAAGGTGTTCTCGGAATCGGTCGCCTAGTCGTGTGCCAGTTTCGCCGATGTATAACTTTTTGTAGAGAGTGCAAGTTATGTAGCAGATGACATTGACTGAGATAGAGGTTTTCAGTGATCTTGACGCTGCGAGTGAAAGGACACTGTTTTTCGGGGTTGATCACCTGTTTGGAATACACTTCTGACAAAACAGTTACCTATGTAAACTAAAAATATTAAAATTGCAGTCAGGGATAGACATCAATACTAAATTTGTTGTGTTTGGCACTGACTCTTTTTAACGTTAGAAACAACGTTAATAAAACTTGTAACCTATGTTTTTGTCGCGAAAATATCTGAACCCAAGCGATCGATCAAGCTTTCGAATCTCCTTACGGTGGCCAATTCACATTATCAACCCAGTTGATAAAACCAAATTATCTTATTCTATCTAAATCTTAAGGGTGCCACCACAGGGCCGACAAGTGTGTGGAGGGGAAAGGCTTCCATCACCTGCCCGCCCCTTGTACGTATGCTCAGGGTGATGTTACTGTGTGTTCGCAAGTGGTAAATGCAAATTCTTCAAAATCGGTAACAAGACAATCCAACCAAATCGGTAACAAGACAATCCCTAAACTAGTTCGGCCCCCCTCTAAAGCTCAACTCCTGCTGATTTATTTGCGCAAATTTGTACTTGCGATAGTCGCACGAGGAATGTCCAAGTTTCAAAATGCTGGCTGAAGGCGCGCTATTTGTGTGTGACGCCTCATCAGTCACTCATCAGTCACTGAGTTTACTTCCAAGGGTGATGAAGATCAGAAACCCATAAAAGTCCTAATATGCGAGAAAGTGTATTGCCCAATGTCAGCTTCTGAATAGCAAGAGTCCAATTTCTTTATACTCTTACAGTGTCACTGTTAAATCTCTCTTAGATATTTCATTAAAGCGGGCGTCCATAATTTGACAAGGAAGGAGAATTCCGAGCAAAGAATGGAGCTAAAGAAAATATTTATTCATGGCAGATTTCGTTATGACAGTTTGCAGAATGACATAGCTCTCCTGCAGCTCGATCAGCCGCTTGAACTTAGACCGTTCGTACGAACTGTTTGTTTACCTGAGAAGGATGAAGAGGATTTGGCGATTCGCGACAAGTACGGCATAGTAACAGGATGGGGAGTAACAAGGGCCTTAAAGATCGGAGACGAAACTGCGAAAACAGACTTGTCAAAAGTTCTTAAGCACGCTTCCTTGAAAATTCAAAATGACGAGCAGTGTCAATCAAACAACAAGCATCGATTCAACTCTACAGTGATGTTTTGTGCCGGAGGTGAACGGGGAAAAAGTGACAGCTGCAAGGGAGACAGTGGGGGAGCTTTCGTTCGAGAAGCTCAAAGAGAGACCGGGAAAGAAAAACGATGGGCATGGGTCGCCGCTGGTCTGGTTAGCTGGGGAAACGGATGCGCACAAAAGGATCGGTACGGATACTACACTAGGGTGTATCCATTTCTGGACTGGATTGAGAAAACAATGAAAGAAAACTCTGCAAAGAAAGAGAAATAGTAGTTTGTTAGTTGAAATAGTGACAAAAACTGTTAGATTGAAGAGTATATTGTCTTGATGATAACAGCATAACCAAAGGTTAAGTTCTTTGATCTAGTGGCCCCTTAATTTTGTATAACGGTAAAAACGGAACTGGGGTAAGAACCTGTTACTAAGCCTTCAACGACTGGAATGCCTTGGACAGTGACTTGAAGATCTCTGATCTCCATATGTCAGTTTAGAAGTAATTTTTTTTAGAACTTTTTAATCTAGAGTTTACTTTTGTATTTTTACTATTTGTAATTTGTTACTGACTTTTAACAATTTACTGTTATTTTGGAACAGGACCTTTCTGTAGATCACTATACGGGCGAAAGAGCTTTCCTGTTTAAATACTATTAACCGCGCGGCCATGGGCCGAGCGCGGTTCATAATGTACCTTCGGTTAATTTTTTTTTTTATTTCTTTTTTGTTGTCATGTAGAGAGGCCTAGACCTCCACTCGGCCGTATTAAAGATATTCGTGAATCACGCGACTAGAGATGTTTATTCGCCAAAAGCTTTTGAAACATGGATACACGGACAGTGTTACGAATATTATTAACCGCGCGGCCATGGGCCGAGCGCGGATCATAATCTACCTTTGCAGGAGCCCATTACCTTTGGTTTATTAACCGCGCGGCCATGGGCCGAGCGCGGTTCTTAATCTACCTTCGGTTTATTAACCGCGCGGCCATGGGCCGAGCGCGGTTCATAATCTGCCCGTGGTTTATTTTTTAACCGCGCGGCCATGGGCCGAGCGCGGTTCTAGGTTTACCCTTGATTTATTTTATTTTTAACCGCGCGGCCATGGGCCGAGCGCGGTTCATAATCTACCTTCGGTTTATTTTTTTAATTTTTTTTTGTTGTTGTCATGTCGAGAGGCCTAGACCTCCACTCGGCCGTATTAATGATATCCGTGAATCATGCGACTAGAAATGTTTATTCGCCAAAAGCTTTTGAAACATGGATACACGGACAGTGTTACGGATATTATTTTCTTTATTGTGTGTAAAATATATTTTAGTTTCTTTTGGTGGTCGATGGAAGGGAATAATAAATACGCTGGAAAAAGTATCACGTCAACCATGGAATCTGTTGACCTTGCAACTTACACTTTCGCTACGTGACAGATAAGATCTTGTTTACTTTACAAGTTTATTTCGCCAGGAGCGTGTCCGTTAAGTTTTCCGAGTATATCTCGCAGTTTT
>Ga0126343_10001615_pt1 | contig 10849 bp, 6 predicted proteins | sample Cyp2metagenome_FD_92531 | JGI IMG/M metagenome (GOLD analysis project Ga0126343, IMG submission 92531) | Coral microbial communities from Lord Howe Island, Old Settlement Bay, Australia - Cyphastrea 2 metagenome | ecosystem: Host-associated > Invertebrates > Cnidaria > Coral ... | reverse complement strand
GCTTACAGAGCATTAGTGAGACCGCATTTGGAATATGCAAGCCCAGTGTGGGATCCATGGATGGACAAGCACATAAAGCAATTAGAAGCTGTACAGCGGCGATCTGCACGTTTTGTAAAAAGTGTTGGGCGTGAACACCTGGAACTGTCACAAATTTACTCTGATGTGGATTGGCCCCCTTTACAAGTCTGGAGGAAAATTGCTCGCCTCACCCTTTTTCATAAGGCTATCCAAGGTGAATCAGCGATAGAACTCCCAAGCTATATTAAAGGATGCAATCGCCAACTTAGATCTACTCATCGTAATAGATTCACTGAATTGAGACCAAGAATGGAGGCGTACAGAAATTCCTGTTGTTGCAGGACAATAAAGGAATGAAACTCATAGCCTAACAATGTTTTAGATATAGAAAAAACTTCATTATTTCAGAAAGCGCTCAGACTAGACTAGATTATGTTAGAGTAATTAATTTATATTTGTTATTTTATCTTTTACTTATTTTATTTCATTTTATTTGAACATCTTGCAGTGATGGGTATCCCCATTGTGGGAATTAAAATTCATGTAGATGTAGATGTAGAATTCTCCTGTGGCTCACAGGTGTGGCCTCCTTTCCATGTCCCGCAAAAATCTAAAATTGGAACCGCACAAAGGCGAGCAAAGCGCACCAAACAACATACTAGTCTCTTTTCAAAATTTGGCGCGCTTTCATGGTAGGCCACGCATGACTGCTACCATTGGAAACCAGGGTGCTCTCCATTATGCCAAACTGACCAGTCAGAGATCACTGGGAATACCCGAGGAAAATGAAATGACATTTTCTGGCTGATTAAACCGGGCCAGCCAACACGAAGGGCTCTCGCCACTTTCTATTCCTTTTTCCAAATTCCCAGTAGTTAGGGCAAAGAACCGGTTCGTCAAAAGTGTAACTGCAAATTTCGGTCGGAATATTCCAACCGAAATAAGTGAACCACCTACAGAGGTGGTCCCGAATATTACAGTCGGAAGAAAGCGAAACGGATGAGAAATGGACCTTTCCATTTGAATCCCGACTGAAATTTTGGGAATCTTTGAACTGTCCGAAAATAAACTGTCCAATAACAAACTGTCCAATTACAAACTGTCCGATAACAACTTGGCAAGTGAATTAGTGGAAAAATAGGAGCTTTTTAAACCAATCAAGAAAATTGTAATTTTTGTGATTATAAATTTAATCGGCTAACCTCGGGTTATTTTATTCTGTTTTCGAACAACCGGGACCAGCTCAGGTGACCAAACTTAGTCGCGCCTTACTTAACTGATAATAGTATACCAATCGAGTTGTGCATGTCTTTAAAGTTTATTTCCGAATAGTTTCGTTTATATATGTTAAAAGTAATCAATATTTTTGGTCACGTTCTTATAATAACCAGTCGTTGCTATGGCCATTGTTATCAAAAAAAAAAACTTATTATACTGCGTAATTTCCCTAAATTTCACACCCATCTAGAAGAATATTCGGAAAGATAGGTGCAAAATCTTTTTGACAAGTCCTCAAGAGTTATCAACTTTTATTGCTGCGGAGCGAGCAAAGCGAGCGAGCAGCATTATAAAAAGGATTTAAAAAGAATATATAGAAGGGAGTTCGAATTCTCGAATTCATCACTTTTTACCAGAATGCATCGCATTTAACCAGAGTGCACTGCGCCACTTTTTTTACCAGAGTGCATTGCGCCACGAAGAATTCGAGGATGTCACGACTGATGTCACACCACCGAGCCGTAGTCCTTTTTCGCGTGGATTTTAGTGGTGATGTTTTGCTCTGGTTTACCTGTAAAACGACGAGAAGAAGATCGTGCTTGACATTCACAGTAGGCTCGATTTCCGCCGCTTTCTCGTGTTCGGTCTACGTTCCTCCCCGAGAGTTTGGGGGAGGAGCGCGGGCTTCTTTCCCGAACAGCGGCTGGTAATCGAGCCTCCTTTCACAGCTCCTGCTTGAAACATCTGGGCGATTTATTAATTGTGACATCTTAATTTTAAACTTAGTATTTCTTTTCTCAACAGTCCCTCCTCCTTGGTCGAATTATTGAATGAAGAGGAATCATCGTTACTAAAGATTGTAGAGTAATTTAAACAAACGCAAATTGTAAAGCACGCTACCTTCATATATACTACGGTCTAGTTCTTTCATCCAAACATGAATTTAAGCTTTTACTCATCGCGATGGACACGTCTCCGACATAGTCTGTAAACATTCTAGAGATACTGCGTATCAGTTATAAGTTAAATGTCTGCTCCTACAGTTTCCACATCTTTCAATTTTCGCTATCTGGTAAAGGGCTGATTGATGTGTAGCGTTTTATGTGCCAACATAATTCAGATCACCATGTGCTTTTTGTCACGATTGCTTTTCACACCTCGCCATCAATGCGTCATTATGCATGAGGTTGCAGATGAATCATTGTGTAAAATGTCACTATGAACGGAATGTGTAAATTGATGCATTTTCACACATCGCATTGGACGCGTGCTTAACACATCTTGATTTTCGAGATCTGGTAAAAGAGAGGTTGATGTAGTAAGAACATGTGCCGCAGCATTACTATCTTTTAGATACGCTAGTGTTTCACTATTAAAAGCTAGCTTTGATATAGATTATCTCCGCACCTGGTATTCAGTTAGGGGCTAATTTGTCACATCATTAAAAAGTCGGGTCAGAGAAAAAAGATCAAGCAATTGGAAAAAAAATAGTTAGGTTTGATAAAAGTCACACCAGGGTAAAAAAAAAAAATTGCGCCGGCGAGGAGAAAAAAAACTTGTGGCTCCAGGGCGATAACGAGTGCGGCTGTGATTAAAAGCCGTGCTCTGCACAAACACCTAACTGTACAATGTCACTCTGTTATGGGACGGAATGTGACATGATTGACAGGGAATTATTTTTCATTCAGTCTTCCACAAAAACTGGAAAAGGTCGAGACATTGAGACCAACGCACAAGCATGGATCTCTCTCCGTCAAAAGTTGTCTTCAACCACATCACTTTCGACTATCAAAATCAAGAGCAGTATCTTTGTGATGTTTGGTAAGTTAAATATGAATAGTGCAGGGAGAATGGATAATCGGTGAAATAGAAAACTGAACACCGGTATGCAGTGCTTTCCCGACAATTAATGTTTTCTTTTTTTCTGTTACAGCAAGAATCCGTTGTTGGACGCTGAATTGGTTATACCATGTGGGCATACCTTTTGTGGATTCTGTGTGAACATTTTCAAGTCAGAAAATTCAGGGAAACAGGTAAAATGTGAGAAGTGTCGCGACCCTGTGGAAACCTTTTGTAAAAACCATTTGGCCAACAATTTTCTGAGTATGGTTGACGGGCAATGTAAATGGTGTAAGGCGAAATTCCCTTTACATTCGGCAAAAGATCATTTAAAAATTTGTCAAGAAATTCAGATCAGTTGCAAGCAGTGCCGCATCGCCGTCAAACGCAAGGATATAGACGCCCACACAGCGACATGTCCGATGGCAGACGTGGTGTGTGGGTGTGGAATCGTCTTTAAAAGGCGAAATGAAGAAAGCCACAAGGAAAAAATGTGCCGTTTGACAGAGGTACCGTGTCCACTTCACTGCGGGGAAAATGTCAAAAGGTGGGTTGAATCTTGATCATGCTCTTTGTTTGTGCACACCACTCCTGATGTCCCATCAATATTGTCTCGATTCAGGGTGAATTTTGTATTATTTCATTGGCCCCAAGTCGGGACGAATCATCGGCAGATGGAAAGTGTTGATGTTGACAGACAATTTTGACTACACAAACTTTTTGCTACTGCGCAACTTGCAAAAATGCACACTTTTTTGAGGTTACTGTAATTTTTTTATTTCATCGACCACTGTCTCATTTAAGGAGAAAAATCGTGGCAATCTGAACCACGGTTGAAAGTAATTAAATCAAAATTGACTTAGTTAATTGATTAATTATGGTCGCTTGCCCTGTTAGGATTTCTTGTCCCACTAGTATCCTAGGCCATATGGCATGTAAATTGTTCTTCAGCTATTGTTTTATTTACCTGGTAGCAGAGCAACACTCAATTTCTGGCTATGTAAAGTTATTAACAATGCAAGTAAAAACAAAAGATATAAGACTGATATAATTGTTCTGACGTTTCGGCGAAAGCTCTTTTCTGACAAGCTTTGATGTCATGATTAGGTCTCGTAATAAGCTCTGTTATAGGCCTAGATACTGGAGAGTATAACGGGACCGGGTGAATTGTAATTAAAGTAAAACAAATACAGAACAATCCGTAAGAGAAATAAAAAAATTCAAACGATCCCCTCTTATCTGTTCAGTAACAGTAAACTTTAAATTCATTTATTCTGGACTAAAAAGGAATATATTTATTTTCTTTTTTAAGATACCAGAAAGCGTAAAACCAAAAGCCACAGGAATGGTGACTGCTTTCACATGGACATTGCCGTCAGCTAGACCAAATACAGTGGTATGCTCTTCGAGCTTCAATAAATGGGATAGAAATTGGCACATCTTAACCGATACTGATGGGACTACCTATCTCCAATACTCTCAGGGAGTTGATCCAGTCCACCTGACTGTAAGGTATCTTGTTCAAACTATTGCAAGTCAACCATGTAGAAGATAAAGGCTAGTATGCCAAGATCACTACAACTCTTAAATTATACAAAATTGCAAGCAACATTGACCAACTTAACAAAAAAACACGTACCAAGCACTCCCGGAGAGGGGGTAGAGAGGGGAGGAGGGAAAAGTTTAATGCGGGGATGGCTTGGCTCCGAGGTCCAACCCTTATATACACCATTTTGGCAGATAAGGTACCCCTTTTATATACCTTTTAAAGCAATTTTATTGAAAAAAACATACCTCTTTCAAATATCTACTTAATGTACTACTTACTCAGACACTGATGCATGCAGACATAAGGTGCATCGATTCAAAATATTTTAATTGAAGGCCCTTTCATACACCTTGACTTATGAAATTCCCACTCTTATATACCAGAAGCCTTACAAAGGTGCCTCTTTTGGGCGGAGCGGTTAAGATGCGCCAATTTCTATCCCATTGAAAGTTTGTTTCAGTATAAAAGAACAACTTCACAGAAGATAAATTACAAGATAACATAGTTTTATAAATGAGACAATTTGCACAGCTTGGCCATTAATAGAACCGTAATGACGATAAATGTTTGTACTACTAGACACTCACAAGATAATTATGTGGAGTGGAAGTAAGGAGGTGGTTTATGTTTTTTGTTTTGTAACAGCTGCATAATGGAAGCACCTAGAAGCATGATCAACGTCGTGGAAAGCAAAATGGTGGAGCTTGGAAGAATGCCTTCCGGTACGACTTCCATCACCATCAAACTAGAGACAATGGAGCCAGAAATTATGGAAGATTAATTTATATAATGATTGTGTAAATTAGAAATAAGCAATTTGGTAATACAGTGATTAACAGTTATTCATCGAAGTGGGGCTAAACATCAAACCCTTTTACTGACACTGAGGAGAATAAATATTTAAGTATATACCACACAAGCTGAGTAATAAGCAAAACAAAACGTTATTTTGTGTGTGATAAGCGGTCAAAAAAATTAAAAATCTCTCGCGCCGGTTGCTCTGTGGTTAATGGTACTTGCTAATCACGTCCGAGTTAACTAATGAGAGCGCGCGAAAAGCACTATTCACTTGTGTGGATAATACTAATTCAAAATATCTCCCTTCTTCTTCGTCTATATACCTTATAACAAGGAATAAGCGTTAAAGATTTTTGAGTGCTTATTTCCATGTTGTTTTATTGAGTGGAGCATTAAGCTCCGCGATATTAATTTCTGTCACTTTTAACCACAAACTCTTGCCTTTTTGACACCTAGGAAAGATTTGCTTTCCTCTTGAACGCGCAGTTTAGGCACTATTAAATGTAAATATATTTTATTGAACGTTTCTACATGTCTGTTTCTCGGTATTTCCAACAAGAGCAACAAAAACATTTCAGCCAGTATAGATTTCTAACATATAAGTTTCATCTATCCATTTGAAAATTTTTTTAATCGAGTGTTTAAAGTCCACCTATGTAGTTGGTGGTTTTGTTGTAGAGTGCATGGTCACTGCAATACTGCAACTATCCCAAAAACTTTGCATGCATAAAATCGTGTTTTGTGTTGACAATGTTAGTTTGGGAAATTATTGGAAAACGAATATGCATGTAAATCTCTTGAAACTTGATTACAGAGAGCTGTTAAAATAAAGATGTGCTATGTTATCCACTAACTGATACTAATTAATTGTTGAGATTTGACGATCAAGATGTTGATTGTGACTGATGTCCTTTGATGTGACATAAATAAATACATTTGTACAAAAAGCATACAATAAAAAGTTACTGTTTTGTACACCTGGTTTCATTTTTTACAGCATATACCAACAATACTTACGTTATGTAGAGGTTAAGTACTTGCATCCAGGGGTTAGAAATCTGAAAATACTTCAATTCAATGGGTATCTAGTGCATCCGCAGAAACAAGTCCGTTTGCAAGGGGTCCGATGAGTCATTGGGAGTTAAAACAGGCTGATTTAGAAAGCCGACGGTTTTAACGAATCTTACATCAGGCGGTTCTAAGGGGCTTTACAAACGGCGGTTTTAAGGAGACTTAAAACTGGCGGTTTTAAGAAGTCTTATAACCGACGTTATTAAGAAGTCTTACAACCGGCGGTTTTAAGGAGTCTCAAAACCGACGGTTTTAAGAAGTCTTACAACAGGTGGTTTTAAGGGGTCCTATAACCGGCGATTTTAAGGAGTCTTAAATCCGGCGGTTTTAAGAAGTCTTATAACCGGCGGTTTTAAGGGGTCTTATAACCAGCGGTTTTAAGACGTCTTATATCTGGCAGCATTAAGAAGTCTTGCAACCGGCGGTTTTAAGGAGTCTTATAAGCGGCGGCTTTTAGAGGTCTTATAACCGGCGGTTTAAAGGGGTGTTAAAACCGGCGGTTTTAAGGAATGTTAACTCCGGCGGTTGTAGAGAGTCTTGTAACCAGTGGTGTTAAGGGGTGTTAAGACCAGCGGTTTTAAGGACTCCTAACTCCGGCGGTTTTAAGGGGTCTTATAACCAGCTGTTTTAAGGGGTCTTACTACCGGTGGTTTTACTCCGGCGGTTTTAAGGGGTCTTGTAGCCGGCGGTTTTAAGAAGTCTTAAAACTGGCAGTTTTAAGGGGTCTTATAACTGGCGGCTTTAAGGGGTCTTATAACTGGTGATTTTAAGGAGTCTTGAAACCGGCGGTTTTAAGGAGTCTTACAACCGAAGGTGTTAAGGGAGTCTTATAACTGGCGGTTGTAAGGGAGTCTCATAACCGTCGGTTTAAGGGAGTCTTATAACCAGCGGTTTTAGGGAATCTTATAACCGGCGGTTTAAGGGAGTCTTATAACCGGCGGTTTTAAGGAGTCTTATATCCGGCGCTTTTAAGTAGTCATACAACCAGTGGCTTTAAGGAGTCTTACAACCGGCGGTTTTAAGGGGTCTTATAACCGGAGGTTTTAACGGAGTCTTCACTCCGGCGGTTTTAAGGGTTGTTAAAACTGGCGGTTTTAAGGAGTCCTAACTCCGGCGGTTTTAACGAGTCTTATAACTGGCGGATTTAAGAAGCCTCATGACCGGCGGGTTTAACGGTCTATTATATAAGGGAATTTCTTTGAGGTAAATTATATAAGAGTATTCTTGTGATGCATTGGTACCGTTTTTATATAAGGGTCTATGCCCAGCTACTGATAAAGATCCAAATGAACTACCTTTTTAATTGCTGGTGTACTAACTTGCATGAGCATTTGTTTATAATATGAACTTCATTTATATTTTCAATGGCTGTACATGCAAATATTTTAAACGAACTAGATTATTTTTTACTGTTCAAATCACTCTGTGTTGAAATACCAAAAAACCCAAAACACCAAATGTTTTGTGTTTGTCAGGTAGTTTCAAGCAATGCCGGTCATTGTAGAATATAGTTAAAAACGAAGTGGTTTTCTGCAATGGTGTGTTGTATCTTTCATCAGGTGGTCAGCTCTTGTCTCAAGAAGTCACCTCAATGTTCACCTGTGTGAATACACAAATGGTCTTTCCTTGAGGAGAAGGCTTTGGTTGAATTTGTGGGACTGGCCAAGATGGATCTAAGATATGGCATTACCAGTAAAACACACTAGCCTGCTTTCCATGCAGGTCATCAGTTCTGGAGAGATACTCCCCTCCACATTCAAGAAAGTACTTGCTCAAGTGTAATCTTACTAGTAAGTAATCAAATGAATCTGTTACATCAGGAAAAACAAACACTGGTATTTAAGATGTATGTACATCATAGACTGGGGCCGGCATTGAGTTTAAGACCTTCCCAAAATAGTCACAGAAATCATTGAATTTTTCCTAAATATAAGAATATGAGCAAGAGTTTTGAATTTACAGAAAGTCAAGTTCCCTAGGTTGGAGAATGCAGAGGAGTTCTATGGTTTCACATTAAGCAATTGCTTAAATGAAATGGAACAGGCACCAGCTTCAAGAGAGGCAGCAGTTCTCCCGCTGTAATGGTTGACAAAATCATGCAAACTACAGCCCACAATCAAAGTGTAGAGATCAGCGCCACTTCGACAAACACAGGAACTTGCAAAACTTTTAGTACTGATGTTGCAGCACTTATATCTTCCTTGGATAAGGGTCAGCTGACTGAACTTGCAAACCTGTCTTTTCTAGAAATTGCAATAAAAAATGGCATTGTTTCAAATCCTGCAGATTTTGCATTACTTTCAGTAAATGCCATGAAAAAGTTGCACAGAAAATGATCAATCTCTTGTACAAGTTTGCTTTTTGCATTGCCCAAAAGTGACCAGGATCAGATGAGACATTGTTTCCACTGGACTGCATGCCCTTTGGACTGGTGGAATACCAAATTGAGTTTTTTTCTGCCACCAATGTTATGCAGGTGTGTCAATTTTGTTTTAAGAACTCTTATTTAGAAAGAGCTCAGACACAGCCTAGTCACCAGTCATTTTATCTTCTTCAGTTGACCTTGTTGAGCCTGAAACTAGGCACTCATCATCAAGGTGAGTAATATAATTTCTGGATCGTTGAAGTCACACATTTTGGTCACATAGGGAACATGCGCGTATAATAGTTATTGTACAAGCTATTGTTTACCAAAATAACAAGCCTTCTAGACGTTCAAGCCATCTGTGCTTATCAACATCTAAGTTCTTCTTGTCTCATTTATGAGAGTGAGCTTTAAGGTAACCCTTTTTGTGTTAACAGGTCTAGCCAATTAATTTAATTTTTTTTTTCTAGACGTCCACATGGATACATCAGAGGATTAGGTAGTTCATGACAATTATGTTTGCTTCGTAAGACATAAAATGTTAATTCGCCAAACTAAATGTAACATGCACAATTTATTTAAGATATCAGTGCCAGATGACTACCATAGCTGGTATGAGACCATGTGTGCTGAATTTCCTACGAGATTTGCTCGCCTTTTTAGAGGACCAATGTGGACTGGCCTAGCAATGAATCAAGAGAAAGATCCATTGACGGTGTGTGTTTTTTAATTATAACTCTCTCTAATGATATAATCATTATAATCTGGACAAAAAGAATTGTCTAGGTCATACAGATTGTAATACCTCTTTGAAACCAGGAGAACAAATTTATGGTTCTGAATGAGTAACCGCCAGAAAGATTTGCATTGATTGTTGATTTCTATTTTGGTTTTTTTAACCCTTAATTTAGGCACAAGTGAATGTTGCATCACCAAGCCTGCAAACTGTGCAGAAGCAAACTGCTGCTGAACCTTTCACATGCGAGCCAAAAGTCCAGGTAAAAACCATTCAAAATTGTTATCAAGTTCTGTCTCACGCTAATGCAATTATCATGAACGTGTAGCAGGTACAATTCCTATTCTATTTTATTCTACTTTAGATCTTATGTATTTGTCTATGTATGAGGGATAACAAGGATAATCTATTGCTGGAATATTATAGTACTACTACAGTAACAGCTGGTTACTCAATGGAGTGCAATATATTTATGTACAATCAAATTTATTCTAATTTTTTAGGTTGAGGCTCTTAAAGTGCTGAAAAAGGCTCACCCTAATGATCGCTTCTGGCTCAAAGTTGATGCATGTGATTTAAAAGTAGCCCTGTAAGAGTCTGTCAGGCCAAGAAATGTCATCATCTCCCTAGATTTGATCAGGAAGTCATCATCGTCTGAGCAAAGTCGACGAAGGCAGAAGAACTGGCTGTGAGGGATAGCATGCTTGCAGTGATCAGGATGAAAAGAGTAGAAATGGAGGTAGTTGTGAGTATCCGTTTCCTTGAAGAAGACAGAGGTTCAAATTCTGTCTTCAGATATGCGCAGGTTGATATCGAGGAACGGTAGTTTTGTTTTTGCAATAGTTGATGTGAACTGAAGTGCTGGGTGGAAGTTAGGGAGATGATGACATTTCTTGCACAGCATGGCTATCTGCTTTCTTCACTTGAACAAGATCTATGCAAGGTAACAACCATTGGTCGCCCTGAGGATCTAACCAGGTCACAACGGGCTGATACAACTGTTGATAGAGTACCTCTGGTCACAACATACCACCCGTTCAACATCCACATCAAACGGTATCTACTTTAGAACTTTCGCATTTTATCCACAGACCATCAAATCTGAGACATCTTTCCACAACCACCAACTTGTAGCATATAAACGCGACCTCAGCCTAAGAAACGTACTGGTACACTCCACCGACAGCTCTTCCGCTGAGCAGCCTGGGTCACATGCATGTCTACGCCCTCGGTGTCACACCTGCGAGTTCAT
>Ga0126343_10001614_pt1 | contig 10853 bp, 3 predicted proteins | sample Cyp2metagenome_FD_92531 | JGI IMG/M metagenome (GOLD analysis project Ga0126343, IMG submission 92531) | Coral microbial communities from Lord Howe Island, Old Settlement Bay, Australia - Cyphastrea 2 metagenome | ecosystem: Host-associated > Invertebrates > Cnidaria > Coral ... | reverse complement strand
TCACCTTCGATATTTTTAACTATAAACCACTGTAGACCATGCTGAATTACGTGCGCCAATTTATCAAAATCAGGGTAGTTTTCCACGCGCTTTATATCTGAAACGAAGACGGTGACCCCCATTATCTGAATGCAGCAAAAATTCTAAAAAAATCTATCGAGTGGAAAATTTTCGCGCGAACGTCCTTAAGAGGCCAAAACTAAATAATCTAAAATGATACGATTTTTAGCAGCACTAAGCACTCAATATTACCAGGGTCTCAGAGTTCCTCAAAGAAAACTGAAGAAAAAGTATGGTTCCGGGGAGGAAACTGAAATTTCTTTAAATTGCTATAACTCGAGAAATATTTAATTGTAAAAGAGAGTAACAGTTTTCAGCATAATAGACCCCTAGTCGTGCTCTTTTAAATTTAATGGTGTGAGATAAGAAAATTTGCATGACATGTTTTTTGTGACCTCATCAAATATGACGTCACAATATGACATTTTGACATTTTTTCACTTAAAATGATCAAGATAACAATCCACGGTAATGTGCAAAATTTGGTACACAAATGTACAAAGCTTAAGGGTGCGGCCTTCAGTGGACAAAATGAGCGATTTTAGGGCCGTTTGGCAAGCCCCAGCTTCTTCAAACAGGCACAGACCACATCAACACTCAAGAACTAAGCGTGCAACACTAAAAAGACTGAATGTTCTTTTAGGACTGAGAAAATATCACGTATTATATCGTCAACACGAAAACGTAAAGACATTTAAGATTAAGTTAAAGATTAGACGCAAATGAAAGGAGATAAGACAAAAAAATCTTCAAAACATTGTTAAACCTTGAATGCTGTTCTCGACTGAATTGTAAAATTTAGAGGAACATTGACTTATAGCATTCTTTGGTTATGGTGCATTCCTTTTAGAAAGTATCAGTAAAGAAAGCACACTTTTCTGAACAGTCTTTGTTTGTCGATTACTACGTCAAAGTACACCTATTAATAGCACACCAAATCCCATTTTTGTTGAAAAAATCTTTTAGCCCACTAAAAGCTACTGACAACTGAAATTTGATCTCGCGATTTTAGACTTACAGTTTCTTTAAATTTGAAGTGAGGTCTCCACTTTTAACAAATGCGTTTCAAGTTTCGTTTTTAAGCATAACATATTATGAAACATAAATATTGTTTCAATTAAAATCGGTTTCGCTTTTGTTTACATCATTTACGGCGGCAGTGGTTTTCGATAAAATCGAAGGAACTTACCTTTCAGTCCAGTTTGATTCGCTTTTGGAAAAATTGGCGACTAAATGTACAACTTTAAAAATGCTTTGAAAAGATCTTGAGCTTAAAAAATTACTAAAACTGATGATGTCAAATAAAGCTCTCCGTAGGATTAATCAATGTCGAATACACTGTTTTTTCTTTCTTTTTTTACAGCCTTATTTTACCGCTTACCTATTAGCTCCTATTGACAAGTCAACTTCCTGTAACCCTTTACCGACTCGAAAGAACACAACCGCTTATTAACTAAGGAAAAGAGGAACATCTAAACATATATTTACAACTAAAATATAAAAAAGAAAACCGTTTCCGAAGGTGTATACTCTACAAAAAAGGCACAGACAAGACAAAGCCGGGGAGGGATAGCTCACTTGCATGGGCCTACTGGATAGCATTATACTCAACATGTACAATCACGATAATCTAAATCGAAAAGAATTTATTTGTACAGAAATCTAAAACACTCCTCCAATCAGATCCTCTGGGCACTAAAGCCTAGTTTCTCTTCTATGGTCAATTTATTAAGTCAGAAGTTGAATTTTGTCCAAGTCTTTCAGTTTAATTTTTATTGGTCAAAGCAACTCCCTGCAACTGCATAGAAACAAGAAGGGGAAAGCGAAATTTCTTATTGCTGTGAATGCTAGTTATAATTTCAATCAGTAGTGTGAATCTTGAATTTTTCCTATGGCTTAAAGCGATTATTGCAATTAAATTCCACCTTACGGCGCCAACTAAAGGCGCAAATATGAAACATCGTGATTTTAATTTAAAATTATCTATAGCAGAAAGGAAATGACGTCAAACTGAACAGAAGAACAATCTTATACTGATGATGGATATATTTGAGTTTCAAACTTAAGCACAGGAAAGATATTCAGCTGTATATGAAATTATTGAGAATTTTGAACTGATTTATTTACTGGAGTTGGCCCCTCTGGGAATTTTAGGCTCAATTCACAATGTTTTGAAGTGTTTTCCTTCATAGCGGACCTTTCACGTGAGAAATTGTACTAAAACAAGTGAGTTTATTTGGATACCAATTGCAACCTCAGCCACTGGTCGCCTTTTGGTAAGTACATAGTTGTATGTTGTTGACTCATAAACAAAAATGGTGTTTTAGCCTCATCCAGAGAAGCCATTTACATTTTAATGGTTTCTTCATGATCATAACGAGAAAGAGTAATGAAATCTACAGATACAGGTTTTTGTTCTTCGATTTTTTTTCCTTTGTTGAGCAAACTCTCCGTAAATGTCAGCAGGAAAAATTCCTGATTTCAGGACTAATCATTTAATAATCAACTACCCCCATGTAGAACTTATATTCTTAAGGTACAAGTGTCCTACGGTTCAACTGTACCTGGATTATTTGCAGTCTAAATGATAAACGCACAGCCATAACCATTGACTCAGTTAAAGCTTTACAATGTTTTTTTTTTCATTTTTTTTCACACGAGATTCCCAATACGAAGTTAGGCTATTTATATTAAACTTTACTGCAAGCCATGCATTTGTCAATGATAATTTCACTCTTGTTCTCAGTCGGATTTGCATATTATGTCGTTTTGACTTATTGAGTTCCCGTTTTCTCCTGTTCATCCCCTCAGGAAAAAAAAACTCACATATTTATCAGTTGAAGTTATACCTGCGCTTTACATACCGGTAAGTCACAAAGCAGTAAACGGAAAGATGTTGGTTGTTTAATATTTACTCGGAAAAACCGGGTTGGTCGACAGTTGTTGTAAATGGGACGCGTCAAATCCCAAATGGAAATTCCACAGGGATGCGCTCCTTCCATTTCCACGACATTTTCCTGAAAGATAGAATCAAAGGCGATCCAAGTCAGACGACATGGAACCAGTAAAACTAGCAAATGGAACGCATGATTTTCCATTCAGAAATTCCGTTTGGAATCCAATTTTGGTCTACCTTTCAGGAAATCCCGTTTTCCAGAGAAAATTTTTCTTCGGGAGGACAACATTACTCTTTACATTTACAATCCATCCGAAATTCCGGATTTTGTGGGTAAATGGTAAACAACCATTATCACTTAATAAACTAATAGGCGTTCTCTTTCCTAAACGCCCCCCGATGTGGAAAACGCGCGTTTAGCTCAGTTTTTCTCTTATCGACGAAGATTTAAGGTAAAATACTATGGTATGAAAGGCCTGTTCTGTTAGTTAGATGTAGAAAAAGAAATCGACCAGCTTATACGTAAAGTGGCCGCTTTAAAATCATGAGGCAGCAATTAAGTGCTTTCAAGTTATTCACATTTAGCTCCTTCCGGATGTAAATCTGGCAGACTGCAAATTTTGACCTAATTGCCACGGTTTATGTTACTGTGATTTTCACTATAATTTGTCCTCAATACAACTGAACTTTTTAGCTGCCTAGGCTACACAATCGTTATATTCTGAAAAAGGACAAAATGTATAATAAGGCCGTGGAAAATTAAGAACAGGGAGCAACTCTTTTAATTAAGCTGCTGCAGAGATCTTAGCGTTTTAACTTCAAAATACCAATTTCCTTTACAAATTATTATTCGCAGAATTAAGATATTTATGTCAGTGCTCCTGAACGCATATACTCGTTAAGTGATGGAAAGCCCTATAGATAAGATTTAACTATGAAACGGTCAAAATCCCGGCTATCTTTTCATTGCAAGAAATACGGCTTACGCATAGTAAATCAGCATAACTTAAGTTAATAAGGGCTGGTTCACACTTTGATATAAGCATAAGCATAAGCCGACATACGCAGACGCAGTGCAATATGTTGATAATTAGCGCCTTTTGTTGGAAATTTCCCTAATAAAAGGTGCTAATTATCTGCATCGCACTGCTTCTGCGTATGTCGGCTTATGCTTATGTTTATGTCAAAGTGTGACCCAGCCATAAGTTAACCCGGCAATTGTATTATTTTTTTAGGCTCGATTTCGAAATTCTTCCTTATACCTTAGATTTATTGTTTATCTTACGAACTCTTAAGCCGACTTATTAAACACTGGATCATTGGATAAAGCAATTCGAGACTTTTCATTGGCTTAGCCATCACAGGTTATGGGCCATTATACCATGCTCTACAAATATGGTAAGCATACGCGTAAATGTTTGGCGTTTTTTTTTTCCATTTTAGTCTAGTTTTCTGTATTCTGAGGGCGTTTTTAATAAAAACACTTATTCCCCTCGCGCTTTTTGTATATGAAATGATTATAACTAACTCGGCGCTATGCGCCTTGCTGACTATCTACTAAGATCCGAGACGCGACGGCTGTAAGGCGCGGCCGGGAGTAAATTCTCAAAGAGGTGACTTATTGCGCATACTCAAGCGGTCGTCCTGATGGCATCACGTCGCGTCGAGAACGTAGGTCTGGCAATTTTGACGTTCTGTACAAAACGTGAGCATATTTCTGCCAGTGTTTAAGTTAAATGATGATGTATTCCTTTAAACATGAAAAATTAACAATCTAGGATCATTGGACGTATTTTCTCGCGACATTTTAGATCACAGAGATGGAAGGATTTTTTAGTGAATTTTTTGGAATTTCCTTCAGGTGTAGGAAGCTTATAAAGTGGCAGTGACTTCGAGCAAGGCTTGTAAATAAGTCACGAGCTCCAATTGCAAAGAGTGAATGCAGGACTTCTTCTGCATACTTTCCTCGTCTCTTGTTCCGTTGCATTTCTCGATTTATTGCGTTCATTTCCGTGTGTTTTTATACCTCTCTTTCGGGAGATTAATGGGCCTGTATACTTCGTATAGCAGAACAAACCCTTCTTCGTCTATGATCTCCTCTATTTGACCCAAACAAATCATTTCTTGGACTTTCTTAAATGATGTTTGCGAAAGAAATGCCGAAGAATCCAACTGATAAGGAGCGTTTCCCAGCCGCGTCGTCTTGCTTCGCGACGGGGGTCTTAACTTTACTTTACGCCCGCGCAAACGACGGCGTTCTAGTCCCAGTCCTTTATTAGCCACCGCGTTCTAGAAGACGTCGCGTCTCGGATCCTCAAGTCCCTAATATCTGATATCCAATGCGTGCTCGTGGAATAATTGTTAAATGCTACAATAGCTGATAATAATGTTTACAAACAACAGCAACGACAGAAAAAAATAAATGAGATTGCCGTCTTTCATGCACATAATAATTACGCATCAAATTTGAGGTTACAAACTTGCCTTTTTCTGCACAAATTCCATTAGGGATTGTTTGATTTTGGCCGGATTGGCTGAATAATCTGCAGCTCTGCAGACGCCATTGTCACTTAACGTCTCTCTCGAGTCACTTTTTCAAGAGAACCAAGCTAGGCATTACTCGATTTCCAATGGAAAAAAAAGCCTTTGTGCTTGAATTCTAAACTACGTTTTTGAAAATTAGCAAAAATTACCCTTTTACTCCAAGTTTCAGCTTTTGCACTAAGGGAAAGGTATTTCGATGTTGCAAGAATCCCTCCAAACTAAGTAGCATTATATCAATTTTAGTTCGGTTATTTTTAATAAACATCACATAATGTAGGTGCGTTGTTTCATTTTGATTATTAGTTTTAAAAGCTTTTATTCTTTATCTTTTCAATTCATGTTCAAAGGTGCTTACGTTATAATCTCCTGAGTCATCACTTAGAGCCTTCCTTTGTAATGCTAACATTACTTGAAAGGTAATTTCCTTCGTTTTCCTCAAACATTATTACAGCCAGAAGTTAATGTAAACACGAAAAAATGGAAGAAAAAATTGCATTGCTATATTTTGATTGATTTATATGTTCGGTATTTCCTATTTGTTCTTATATGCTTGAAAAATTCAACAGGAAAATTGTGAAACTTCACTGTGAAATTTTCCCTCGAAAGGTTTAAAAGCTGCATGGCTTATCTATGGTCTATATTCACTCATTGCTTAAATTTAGCTTCATGTAATCGTTACCTGGCTCAATCGTTTCGTTTGTTTTATTCATGGTGACTGACTGTACCGTCAGTTTTTTCACCTGCTTTGAAAGTTGACACAATTTTCGCCTTGAGCTTTCATTGGGCGGCTTAATTTTACTAAATCTAAGTAGAATCGCCAGCCTGAATAATAATAAAACACAATACGCGGTTTATTGCACGCTGTTCGAGTAAATCAGTAACCTCAAGAAACGTAGCTAAAAAGGTAAGAGAGTTTACTTCCACATAAGACCCGAGGTTATAAAAAAGCTAATTTTCTTTTATCGAAATATGCCCTGCATGAAGTTGGTGTGTGCAGTTGCCTGTAATGTGTTTACATTTTCAAATAACACGCGTGAGTGACAAAACACTTTTGAAGTCGAGCATCGTTTTTGTAGAAAATTATTTTTCAATGATTTTACTTAATTAACATAATTTGAATTTGAAATTGAACAAACTTATTCGATTCTGATGCTTATTCTTATTCTGCCGACTGATATTATAGTATCCATTTTATTGTTCTAGGGACTAAGGTATAAACATTGCTCATCTCAGCTTAGCTCAAGGGCTGCTTGTTCAAAGCGCGACTAAACTAATTTACTTTGGTACTTGAAACTAAGCTTTTAACGCGAAAGCCTAAAAAATGTTAGTGACCGTGATTTGCTTAAAAATGCAGATAAAATAGCATGTTTTGGTCATGATAACGAACTTGTGAAAGCTAGAGACCGAGAGAAAATGTGCAACATCAGTTAGCCAATCACAACACTCGTTTTGCTATCCCAAAAGCGATTAGACTGTTTCTTAACCTAAACAAACAGGAATATATATCGGAATTGAACTGATTCGAATTCTGTGGTTTTTCCCCTTACTTTTTGCTGCACGATAATCAGTCTGGCACATTCAACTACATTGAATTTAACTCTTTTATGGTATTTTTAATTACTGACTTTGTAGTTTACAATTTGCATACGTCTGACACGGCCGTCATCATGTTTGATACATATTGACTCCAACCATTACAAGTGCTTGCAAAATTTAGTAACTATTAGAAATCGAGAAATCCCATGCTAGCAAAAGGCTTGGGGTCGAGGTATCGAGCGCTGACAAATAGTATCAGCCTATGCACCGCACACTAGCCGACAAGGCCCGACAAGCCCCGATCTTGTCGCGGACTCGTCTGAATTCACCCCACAATAGCCGACAAGTGAAGACTTTCCGACAAAAAATCGGCTAGTGTGCGGCGGCCTTTGGTTACAACTTTTTTTTTTTAATTTGATTATCTATGAATAGAATTGGACTGCCATGTCAAAATGTCGTCGAGATGCTGAACATGATGAAATATCTTGGAAGTTTTCTAGGAGTTAAGAGTTTTTTTTTTCGTTTTCGTGTGTTCATCTTGTTTGTACATCATTGAGTTAAAAGGTAACACTTCACTAATGGGGGTATCATTAGTACGGCGCCGCAGTGCTTTTGGCCGCCTCAGTATCCTGTTTTGTAATTCTATAGAGACACATTTTTTGAAAGTAACATGGAGCAAATGTTATAAATCAATCCACAATTTTTGGAAAAAAGCCGGAATTTTTCAACCCGAGCGACACAAACTCTTCTTGATAAATCGACCTTCAATTCCTTGAGACAGTTTATTTTTTTTTGTTGATATTCAGAGTTACAATTTTTGGAGCTCGAAGACTCAAACGCTTTCCCTAAGGGCCTGGACAAACGATAAATGTTTGGCGACCAAACACCATCAAACATTCTTTGGTGATTAAACATTTTACCGTTTGGACACCTTGTTTGGTGCTGTTTGATCGTGTTTGTATGTGTTTGATCGTGTTTGGTCGTGTTTGATAAAATTTGAAGGCCATCAAACAGTCAATCTATAACTTAAAACATTTCTTTTGTTCTCGAGTTTGGTGGGCGATGTTTTGTTCGTTTGGACAGCCGCGTATCAAACATGTTTTAAGCGGGCATGCGTACCACGCTTGCTCAGCGGCTTGTACCAATTGTTTCATCTGTGTTTTAACCGTTTGGACACTCACTTCAACATTGGCATGTTTGGTCACCAAACAATGTTTGATGATGTTTGGTCGCCAAACATTTATCGTTTGTCCAGGCCCTAATACAAAAATATTGTAAACAAAGACAAATCCTGGACTGAACCCTTAATGTGTGTTTTAATTTTATATTTAGAGGCTTCCAGTACATTAAAGTCACGCAATGTCTGATCGTGTCACGCTCTCTTTACCAACAACTAATGTACAAACACGCGCCTTCCGAAGTCATTCCTTCAATCCCCCTCCAACAATTACATCTCATCGTTCCAGAAGAACTCTCAGTCTTCCAGCACGAGAAAAACCGATGATACCACCAGCTATTGCAGAAACTTCCGAATGTTTCCGAGTTCACGATCAATTTTCCAGTGAGCAGCAACCCTGTTTGAGTGGAACTTGTTACGAAATTGGTAAGTTGCGCGCATAAATTACTTGTAAATACGTACAATACTTCCTGGATGAACTTATGCCGGTTTCTCCAACACGAAACAACCACAGGAAAACTGTTTCCCCTTCAACCAACAGCATTTTGCTAGGTTTCTGTTTGTAGTTTACCGTTGCTTATTTATACACCTTGGTGGAGAGAGAGGTGCTGTAAATTAAAGCTAGGTACACACTAGGGACTAGTCGCAGGGATTTGGTTCAGGGACCAGTCCCCTAGTGTGTACTCGTATTTTAACCAATGAACAGCCGTCGTTTTAGAAGCTGGTTTGTGTCAAGTGTCAAGGCTAAGAATTCACTAGGTGGAATCCACCGTAAGGAAAAAGATGGCGACTGGTACATTTACCTTTAATGCTTTGCGTAGGAAAACTCTAAAACAGCGTATAAAAATTAAACACAAAGAAAAATTGTAAGTCATTCAAACTCGACAAGAGCAATGCTGTTAGTGTAGGAACAACTTCCATTAAACCATATCTTTCCATATGCCTAGTGTACCTTGGTTCGCAAGGTATTGTGGTAAAGTGTACGGCCGACATCTTTTTTCTCATGGTGGATTGTGAAACTCAAATGTGTGTACTCCCTAGTTATCGATGGACCGATTACGTTGGCTAATTCAAGGAACTTCGGAAACGACATTCTGATGAATCCAAAGGATTTCGGCGTGTTCTCCAAAGCCAGCTCCATGAAAATTGAATGGTATGCGTTCATTACCTCCCTCTTCTGGAGCCACATACGTTGCCACTGAGTTCTGTTGACCATTTTTCTCTCCTCTTCGTCCAACGGCATCATTAAAAACAAAACCAGAGACCAGCGCACAGCTAACCATTCTTACACCACCGTGTAAACGATCGTGTGTTTGTGACAAACGTTAACAGAAGCATTCCCCCCAGGCTATCAACCAATCCTAATTCAATTTGATCCAGACTTGTCCCAAAAAGAATGGCACAAACTGTATGGCAGACTCCGCCATTTCTTTATCAGTGGACGAGGGATGGTATCCATTCTAGTCGCGAAAGCCACTTCTTGTTTTTTTATGAAAATGAGCTGGTAATTTAACGTGCTCCTGTTGTGATATCCTCACTCGCTTATTCTTGTACTTACGCTTGTACTAATGCGATAATTAGAACCAGCCTTAACTACAGTAGATAACATCCCGTGGGGGACTCTTATATGAGACGTTCGGGGAAGCCCGTCGTCTCCCTTAGGGGTATAAATCAAGGATTCTGGTCTCTTTTAGGGTGATCTTGACGAAAGCCTCTAAATTTGGCTGTCAAAGTATCTTTTAGGATGCACTGGAAGAAATACAATAAGGAACGCTCTTATCTCCATTCTGGGTTCGACACCTGCCAGTCTCCCGAGTCCAGTCTACTGCCAAGGGCGCCTTTCCTGAACAACAGCTAACAGTGTGGCCTATTCCGCTTTAAGTGGTATCTTTTAGTAGTCAAATAAATCTCGAGTCACGCCCAGAATAGTCTCCTTTCAAATTTTCCGGCGGGTACTCCCGACCTTTTAATTTGGGAATACCCCCCCGCCCCCGCCAGGCGGGGCATAGAGCGGTTTTCATTTGAGTGTCGAAAAGTAATTGGTTTTGCGTTTACTACGCTACGCAATTGGTTCAAAAAACTCGCGCCACTTTTTCATCCAATCAGGAGTAAAACAAAAAACCAACCGTGATCCACTCGTACGCGTTTTCCCGCGCTTTATGTCAGCTACATGTAATTACTTCGTGTTTTGATTGGTTCATTTGATTATCTGTGTCCTTTGTGATTGGCTAGAGTGATTACTTTGGTTTTGGTTTTACGAAACTCAATTGAAAACCGCTCTAACATGCGAATGCCAACCTTTTCTAATCAGATTTATCGTTATTTTTCTTTTCTTTTGTTTCAGGTTGGTTTTCTCCTATCGTTGGATTTTTATTGAGTCTTGTGCTGTTTGTATGGGCGTGCCTACTCTCTCTTACTGTGAACAAACAAGATGTACTATTGTAAAAACACAAAACTGGCATGATTGGATTTCACGGAACAATGATATTAAATATTGCATTTCATTAATACTTGCATTGAAATGAAAGCATGATTGATCATCGCAGTTATACACTCAACTTAAGCAGTTGAGAAATTAAAGCCTGAAAAAAATTCAGGCCTGAACGGGATTCGAACCCATGACCTCTGCGATACCGGTGC
>Ga0126343_10001613_pt1 | contig 10853 bp, 4 predicted proteins | sample Cyp2metagenome_FD_92531 | JGI IMG/M metagenome (GOLD analysis project Ga0126343, IMG submission 92531) | Coral microbial communities from Lord Howe Island, Old Settlement Bay, Australia - Cyphastrea 2 metagenome | ecosystem: Host-associated > Invertebrates > Cnidaria > Coral ... | reverse complement strand
AATGTGTCCCGGGTTCGATTCCCGTACCCGGCGTCATATGTGGACTGAGTTTGTTGGTTCTCTACTCTGCGGTTTTTCTCCAGGTACTCCGGTTTCCCCTCTCCTCAAAAACCAACATTTAATTTAATTTGATTTGATTTGATTTGTTTCATTTATTTGTTTCATTTATTCATTTGATTTGATTTATTCGGTTTACAGTCTCTCAATTAGTACACGAACATTGAATATAGCGGGATGATTCCAAACTCTTTCAATTATCGCGATGTATTGTGTAATTTTCTTTTCTGATTGCCACCTAATTTGTTAATGTTAGTTCTGAAAGTGAGATCTTCTGGCTGTGCGTTTTTTGTAGTCCATGTAGTCGTAGTTAACCATTGAAATGCAGTCATTGATTACAGCGGAATGACTCCACACTCTTCTCAATTATCGCAGTGTATTGTATCATTTTCTTTTCTGATTGCCACATTTTTTAATGTTAGTTCTGAAAGTAAGATCTTCTGGCTGTAGTAAATGTAGCTGCAGTCTCTGTGTGGTTTCGGTTTATCTTGACAATGTAATGTTATTGCCTCCGGGAGAATTAGGACGTTGATCACTCTTTTGAAGAAAAAGTTTTAATGGGAAAAGGGTTTTGGTTTCGATAACAGTGATATGCTTTTCCCTCTAATGTTCGTTGTCATTGATTGCCGGTCGATCGATCGATGATTCGATCGATCGATCAATCAATTGACGAGTTAACAATTTTACGATAACTGCAGAAATTCACGCGCGCTCATTGGCTAAATTTTATGGTCAATATGTGTACAGACACATGAATTTGAAATTCGTGGGACGCGTCAGCGAGCGAGAGCGGGCAATGCGACAAGTTGTTATCGTGAAAAACAAATTGATGTCAGTTTTTAATGCGCCTGTTCTGTTATTGACAATGAATTTCGTCATAACATTGTCAAAGTAGTCTGCGGATCCACTCGGCTATTGCCACAGCCACTTTGACAATGTTATGACGAAATTTATGATCAATAACCGGACAGACGCAAATAAATTGACAATACAAATTAGTCAATGAGCGCGCGAGAATTTCTGCAGTTATCGTGAAATGATTCTTCGAACGAATGATCCTAATGCATAGTGTCAATAGTTCTTTCAGAAAACGCAACAAGAACTCGTGGTGTTGTACACATGCTCGTAAACAGGAACAGGATGTGTGCTGAGCAAGAGCGCTTTTTCAGCGCTTTTATTTCGACTAACAATAAAGGTAGTACAGTGACCAAAAAATGAAAAACTTTAGCCTGGTAGCTGGGGGGACTTTGTGCGAGTGCTCTGTTGATGCGAGATTTCCCGTGCGATCACTTTTTTCGAAGCGGAGAAGTGCCACTGTTTTTGTTGTCAAACCAATCAACAAGAAAGTCAAACTTCCTTTGTTTTGTTAGCGCTGTTTGTTTGTTTTCTCGTCATGTAATCTCTCTTTTTCCATGGATTTGTCTATCATTTTCTACAACAGGCTTTAAAAATAGTTTAGTCTCTTACCAGGTTTTTAGAAGGTTTTCACAGAATGGATTTTTCACGCACAATTATGACAAAAAACATTTTTTTAATGCGATAAATTTGCATGAGATATTCTTTTAGACAACTAGAAACAAAATAATACCAGTTTGGAAGAGATCATCTGTAAATATATTAACAAAATGATACTAAAAAAAGCTTGTTTACAAACAGATGGATGTTTTAAGATTATTTGCTAATTGACGGAAATATTGGACGTGTTTCCAGTCGTGCGGCTCTGTTTTGCTATATTGCGCATTGAACAAAGGAAATACTGTTAAATAATTTAGCTAATCAAAGTCACGACATTACTTATCAGGAGATTTTATGTTTTAACAAGGCATATTTGGTGCGATTTTTTGATTTGGTGTGTTGTCCTTAAGGCTAATAACTACGCAACTAGGAATCGTGTAGAAAGATATCTTAAAGTGTTGTCGTCATAAAGTCTGACACTGGTATTATATAAACATGCTTACATAAATATTTGGTGCATACTGAAAGTCAGCCTGATTTAACGTTGTGAAAATGGTTTTATCGCACACATAGAACTTTTTTCCTACTAATTTATCGTAGAGTGTGAAAAAAATACATCATTTCTACATACATGTATTCAACCTCTGTTTTATTGAGTATTTTTAGTAAAGCAAAAAATCGACTTTTCAATAATTTATTCGAGCCACGTGACGTAACTTAAGTTTCACCGCCGCTGGGCTAGCTGTCAATCATAAGCTTAACGTAAATGGTATCTTTCGCAAAACACAAACGGAGAGGACATGAAAACTTACAGCTGAACTTAGGATCTTTGACTGTGAAAGTGTTAAATTTTGACCTCATACGGTCTTCCACATCCCCCAGCCTGCTTCTCTGTACAATGTTAAGAATATGCAAGGCGTTAAATTGAGCGTGACAGGAATTCTGAAGCTATGAGCTCGTCAGTCAAAGCCAAGGCAATATTTCCGTCGATCTCTATAACCAAGAAGAAAGGCAAAACAGGGTCTGGATCAACGCTGCAAACTTCAAATGCGCAGTCCCTGCCTTTTCTGCGACCTCTAACTCCGGTTTGTAACTTAAATCTCGTGGCTTTTGTATGGTGTGATCTGCGTTATTTCAAACAGGCGATGAATTATTGTTTTTGTTGTTCTCAAGGAATCCATTCGCAAGCAAGCTCCCCCGAGTCCGAGCGAACCAGGTCGAAGTTTTCCTGCGCGTGGTGTTTCACCGGGTCATTCACCGTCGCTGTCTCGGTGGTCAAATTCCGGCGAAACAAATCTATCAGCGTTGGAAAATGGTTATCAATTGAGCCAGTCAACCCCGGATTTACGGATTGGGTACAGGCATGTTCGGAGTATAAGTCAGCCGGCGAGTTCGAAGCCAGTGGCTGCCACTTCACACAGAGATTCCTTTTCTTCGGTCACATTCCCTGACCGAAGTAACTCGGTTAATAGCGACACTAGTTATTACGCTGAAGCAGTAGAAGTACCAATGATAGTTCAAGAAGATATCATTGCTTTAACATGCCATGTCAGGACGTTTTCGGAAGCCCTGAGCTCGCTGCGAAACACGTTCATAGAATGCGAAGGTAAGACTGTTTACCAAAGCACCCTGTATATGTTGTGTACTTGTATAAAGTCAACTTACTTTTATTCGAATTGTTTAGCGTGTGGGCAAACTGTGATAAGAAATAATTTGGCATTATCTTTGAGGTGGCTTTGTAGAAATTAAGCTCTCTTTCTGATCCAGGAAATATTTTGTGAAATTTAAGCGCAAATGTCGTACAGAAGGGAATTAATACGTATAGTATCTCTTGCTAATTAAAACTAAGGAGTATTTGAGACGGCTAAAACCTTTGATTGCTTTTAATCACCTCATTGAATCCTGTGTGAACATTTTTGTTTCGAAAATAAAACCGCAAAGGTTAGTGACGGCCCGCAGGTTTCCTCTTCCTTGATAATTAATTTGAATTTCTTAATTTTTGTGTCGTGTTCAAATGTCATGTGAGTTGGAAGCTAGCCATTTTTATCGCAGAACTGTTGTCAAATTTGAACTTTGCATCATAACGTTTGCTAGGTGTTTATGTCACTAGTTTTGCATGTCTAACAAAGTCACGAATCTTCTTACATCACGTTGTAACTATTGTTTTAACTGCGTCTTCGTGTTTTTCTGTAAATTGCGAGTGATTGAAATCGCAAAACGAATTCCAATGTTCATGAAGTCGAGTTGCGTGTTGAGGTCAAATGTTTTTGTCCCTTTTGTTTTTTCGCCACCACAGCTTTTAAACACATTTTGAGATTTAGGAAGCTCGTTATATTTTATAAAATGTACTGCATTGTTTTATTTCCTAAAATATAAGAGTTTTCATTTACATGCATTTAAGTACGACAAAACTCAATTTGTTTTAACAGCATGTACACAGAAAAAGTTAAGTTTGCAGCTCCAAATTATGAACGAAAATGTTCGAGTTTCTTGTGCGAATTTATTTTTAATTACTGATATTGGTCTGCTGTAATTATATCATTCCTCTTTCCTAAAATATATTCTGTTTTCTCTTTGACAGTACAGTGCAGGAATGTTTATTTTGGAGTTGTCTATCTAAATGCCATTTAATTTGATTTGCAATACTCATTCACAGAGCAAACGCGAGGATTTGTTTTGATTGTTGACTTTTCAGTGAATACCTCAATAACTAACTTGCCTCGCATGCCAACCTTGGTTTGCAGAAATTTAGTGAGCACTGTTGATGAAAATTTATTTGGACCTCATCGAGAATAAATTGAATCTATAAATTGTTTCAACTTTATCCTCACTGGTAACATGTATGCTTAATTGCCCTTATCCTCAAAATTATCTGATAGTGTTCTAGTTGTTCCATTAGCAAGGAAGAGTCTTGAACTGTGCTGTGACCTTTACATTAATCAAGAGAACCTAACAGTCATACCTTAAATTTCTACAGCAAATGTTTTTTATACTGAGACGTGCGTTACTAGTCTTGCATCTTCTTTTTTATTTGCATGAGCCCTGGTTCTGATTTACTTGAATGATGCAGTGACTGTCATGTTTACACATGACCACTGCTCACTGAGACTGTAATCATGGTACTTTATGCAAATTTCAGTCGTTACTTCATGGATCGGTGGTATGATAAAGGCAATCAGATCAGAGACTAGTGGAAAGTGATTTTTTACTTTAACCTTACACTAAGAAAACAGTTAATGGGCAATTTCACATGTATCTGTAGCGTGCAGCGATTTACTTGCAAGTGATACGAAATGAAGTTGGCGCAGCCTACATTAACTGCCCTTAAGTAGCAGTCTTAAATCATTTTCCCAGGTAGTTATAAGGCCGTTCTGGAGATACTAAAGGAAGGTTTCTTTAACAGCTAAGCACCAGGCAAAATGACCAGAGGCAAGGGGGGCTATGCCCACCATAATTTATTCATCTATGGGAAAGGTTTTCTTATAAAGAGACTAAGTTTAAAAAGTTTTTTCTCGCCTGTGAAAATCATTTACCCTCCTGCTGAAACCATTAATGAAACCCCTTGACAAGATTCTAGCAATTAAAATCACAAGACACTGTTAAACCAGGTCTATATGAAGGGTGTTCACTTATTATAATAATAATTATTATAAAAAGTGAACACCCTTCATATAGACCTGGTTTAACAGTGTCTTGTGATTTTAATTGCTAGAATCTTGTCAAGGGGTTTCATTAATGGTTTCAGCAGGAGGGCAAATGATTTTCACCACCATGTACAGTATGGCCTTATGTGCCTACTAGCGCCTCGAGAACTGATGATATCTTCATGTGCATATGTAAACAGCAGTTGTGTGAATTTTGAAGCCAAATGCCCTGTGATCTTAGTGACCCTAAGCTGTATTACACGGGCTGGATTAACAGATTACTTTTAATAACAGTTAGTATCACTCCATCAGATCAGAACAGAAAGTGTCAACTCTCTATTCCTTATTTATAATTTGGTAACATGACCCCATAATCTTGTTTACATAGCCTCATAGGAAGCAAAAAACATTGAAGCATGTGGGCACTAAACTTTTATTTCGGTATTGGTTGGTTTTATATTGTTTGTTTTCTAGGACGAATGTTTTTGTATGATTTTGAGAGACTGGTTCTTCTTACTTTGAACAAGATAATTTGTAATTTTTGTGTTTTTTGGCAAGTACATGTAGGTCATTACTGTTAATACCATTGTATCTGTCATTGACACATGCAATTGAAATGCAGGTAAAATAGCAAAACCGCGGTGTTAAAAACAACATGTTATGCCTGACGTTGTCGGTTTGTTACATTGGTATTTTCTGGTTACTGTATGTTGCTGATTTCGGTACCGAAGAGCAATGTAAAGTGTGCACATTTTTGTCTGTATTATCAGGGATCTGCTTTCTTTTTATTTGGTTGTTTGTCCTTCGTTCAGAGTAAATAGATCATCTTGTGTGATCGTCCGGGTGAGGATAGTTCTCAAAAGAACTGTTGTTGGTGACTGACGTTTCAACAACCTGAGCGGAAGTCATCTTCAGAATCAAGTGAATACTGTATTAGTCAGTCAATGATGTAAGAAGTCTGTTGAAAGTGATTGGTCAGTTTAGCCATGATGCTACAAGCTGAAAGAGTCATTTAATGTTTGTCAGCAGTCATTGGTCGGTTCTAGTAAGTTTCAATCCACATATTGTTAGTCAATTTAAGTCGATTAGTGTGAGTGACGCCTATTTTGATCCAAATTAAGTTGGTGTGTTGGAGGTCTGTTTGTTGGGTTTGTTTATGGCCAGAATAAGTCATTTGCAAGGTGCTGGTGACAAATCAATCCAGCTTGGTAGGGAGGAGGATTTGAACCTGGTACTAGATGTCGAATCTAGGGCTCTGATCACTAGGTCACACCACCTTCTCAATGAGTTACGTTGGGAGAGTGTGGGTACCACTCTCACTCATAACTATATTTGATCTTTTATTGTATGGCTAGTTCCGTGAGCGGGCAAGATGAATCAAAACCTGTGCTGTGTTTGGCTACCTGAGTGTGCAAGATAGGGCTATCTTGCCTGCTCGGGACAACCCGCCATGTCCTACATATAGAATTCCGCGAAAACCACATAGTAAATCCTTTATTGACCAAGCTTGTCTGGTGAAGATGGCTGGATATTGGCCTCATTCTTTTTATGGGAGTTTATGGACCTCGACTAGGTCTGGCAAAGAAAGAACTTGGCTAATATCCAGCCATCTTGACCTCATACTTGGTCAATAACCCATAAATCTTCTACCCATGTTGTGGCCTCACAATTACGGTAATGTGTTGGCCTCCGGATTAAGTGGTTTGGGTTTGAGGGCTGGCCAGCGTTTCTTTCCACCCAGGTGGCAAAAATTAATACTGGGGATCATAACCCAGTGATGGACTAGCATCCTATTCAGAAGGAGGGAGGGGTGGGGGAGTAGAAATACTCCTAGTCCTTCATGCTGCTGAATCCCTAGATTCAAGGGCCAACCTGATGGGCCATTTGGCCTGTGCGCAGACTTTACCTTCAAGTTATTTTATTTCAGATAACCCTGATGATGATCGTCCAGAAGTGAAAGCACATGAACGTCTTGGTGAGGTACTGTCTGTTCTTAAGGGAGTCCTCAACAAATATCAGCCGCTGCACTCAACAGACATTCTCGCATCAGCTGGGACATTGATAAGCAAGGTCAAAAGTCACAACTATGAAGATACAAGTAAAGCACCTGATGAATTCTATGAATCTATTGACCAGCTTGCCTTGGCTTTTAGTAGCAGGTAAAGTAAACTATAATCCAATTCGGAACGGTTCTCAGTCAAAAGGGCAATAGGCAGATTTCTGTATTGTTAATAGAAAAGGCACCATACAGTGTACACCTGTTGTATGAAGTGTTACTGGAATACATTACATCTTTATGATGGCTGTGTTCCTGCCTATCCAGTCCCTTACATGAAGTGGCATGGCTAAAATTTTCATCTTTCTTGAGCAGAGTAGCCACTTATCCTGGCTGGAAAATACTGAGAACCTTACTCTTTTTCTAAAGCATGAGGTAACTTTAGTTAGAATAATTCCAACCATTAGCATGGCTCTACTTTCTTTAAAGTCACCTCACTTGCTTTCCCCTTTTGTGTGCATTGTTCTTCTCCAGTGGGTGTCCCCTTTCATCAGTGAGACACCCAGGGCTGGGACTCATGGGGGTAGGAGTGTGACACTGAAACACTTCCTCTGAACTAGGTCATGTTCAGCTTGATTTTGGAACTGTATCCTAGACTAGGAACGAATACCTGTACACTGTCCCAGACGTATGTACTAGCTGCATGCAGTTTCCATGCAGAAACTTAATCACCATCCTAGTACAACATACGCAACTAAACCAATAGCTTACAAAGTCACTTTCAAGTTTTAATTTCTTTATGGAATGTGGGATGAGGAGCCATGTTTTAGATGAACTTGTTTATACCCTGGCCACTTTACTAGTAAATTACACCCTATAATTTCTAGACCAAAACACCCTGTCTCAGACTAAGCTGCCTAAACACCATGCCCTTGTAATTACATAACAGTGCCCAACCTTGTTCCCAGGCTCTCTTTCCTCTACTTCCCTTATTGTTGAGAGAAAGACCCTGGTTGCAGCTGATCATGTGACCACCCAGGTCTGGGTGATAAAAAAATCTTTCGGTTATCAGGGTTCAAAGTCTACTTTTGGCAAAAATATAGCAGAGTTTCGTTCACAAAAAAAAATTAGAAGTCAAATGGAGCACAAACTTTTTGACGGTTAGCACATGTTAAATGTCATACGCCTAATCAAAGTGAAACAAGATAATTAGTTTCTTGAATTTTTGAATTGGGAGGTAATTATTTTCTCCTTTGTGCGGTATTTTGGTTGTTGAAAAGTATAAATTTCTGTCACACGGCCGATGAGCCAAGTTTTCTGGCTTTTCTCACCTACGAACACATTAAATGATCACATGTATTCATGCCGGGTTCCAATTATTACTGTCTACTTTTATTGATTTATTGATCGTTTTATTTATTTATTATTGTTTTCACCATCTGCATTTTATGCTATATGTAACATTCTGTGGAGATGTAGACCCTTTTCAGAAATGGTTGTCAATTATATAACAAGTTTTTTGTAAGTATTAAAATTGTCCTGACTAACCTCACCCTTAAGTTGACAAGTCACAATGATTTTTATCCTCAATTGCAAAGCTACCAGTAATCTAAATACACACAAAACAATTCAAAATTGGTAGCCATTTATGAAAAGGGTCAATTTCAATTTGTGCTCATATCAGAAAAATACACTGTAATGCAAGTTTTTCTGTATAAAAAATGCAGTGCATATTTTAAGTTATAAATTATCACTGTTTACTCGGTGATCTATGTATAAGTATAATATTGATTAAACCTCTTTGAGAATGCATGTAGCGTACCACCTGAAATCAGCTCAATTATTGCTAAGAAAATAATCCTTCTGTTTGTACCACTATTTTGTTGCATGTTCTTATTGAACGTGATTGTGCTGATTGGCTGAAAATTATGCATTTTACCTCACTGAAGACTCAAAAAATACAATCTTTATATTGTTGATGTTTAATATATTGATCTAAGTATTTGAGTTTCCACGGTGTTATATACAGAACTGAGGAAGTTTCAGAGAACTCTTTGCAGCTGTTCGGGTGCTTGCTTGTTGATTAAGTATCTATGGCATTTTTCTTTGTTAGACTTTTACATAAAGTATTTTCTATTGTCAAGGGTATTAGAGATTGTCATTTTTGAGAAGAAAATATGCACTAGTTTGAAAGTTATTTAATCTTGTGGCACAGTCTATATTCAGTTCTGTTGTATCGACATCAAGCCTCAATGGATATTATGACTGTTTCACTGCCCTAATGTTCTAAATTTAGGCTTGAGATCAGTGCAACAGAACTGAAGAAAGGGCTTTTACCATGAACAGAAGTAAATTTCAAAAATAGAGTAAAGCATTTTCTTCACAAGATGTGATTCTTTAATCCCATTGTTACTGGAAAATACTACAACTATATTTACAGATCTGCTAATTATTCTCAGTGGGGTAGTATGATTGAGTGTAAAACAGTGCATTATGTATGTGTATCACCAAGTGTTTCTTGTATATTTTCACAGTGTTTCCGATTTCCTTATGGGCGACCAGGATATGGTTTTGTCAGAATCAACGATGAGTAAACAATATTCACGGGTAAGAAGGCCATTCCATGTTTATTTAATAATTTTTTTCATCGTGTCTTAAAGCAGACTTGTTAGTAAGACATAATGCATTGTGAACTACTCACATGCATGTTGGTTATGCAGCTGAGATGGTACATGTACTTACATGTATACCCACATACATATCTTTTATTATCAAGGCTGTAGCCTAAGAGAAATTGCAAATTGCCCAAGGGTTCTTATATAGGAAAACTTAGTTGCCCACTTATAACAAGCTCACAGAAGATGAAGTTAAACAAGTTGCCCAAAGACAAACCTTGGTCTCCTGAGTCGCCTGGGCTGTGTTACACCACAGCCCTGGTGATGTATGCATTTATTGTAAAATTTGTCATGGCAGTCACCACTTGGGATGTATTTGTTGCCAATATGTTGCAAAGAGTTTTGAAGTTGCACAAGGCTGTATGTTATTGTAGCTGCAAGGTGCATTTCCTTGTCTATGGTGTACATGTATAAAAGAACCGAGCTCAGCTTGTGAAATTGCTAAGATGCTCATTATGGTGATCTATTATTTTCACCTGAAATTTTATGTAATACAAAGTTCAAGGTAACTAACATCGTCACCAGGAATGATTGTTGATAGCATATGCTTCCAAGAAGAAGCCAAACTCCTTTCCATCTGTCTTTTTCTGCGTGGTAATGGACCAGCCCTGGTAAAAAAAATTATAGGAAAAAAAAAATCAATTTTCAGTGACTGACTACAGACTGTAAGATTAGTGATACACTAGGTATAGGAGTGTTTTCTTCTTCTTAAGTCAATTGTGCCTTACTTAGCCTTGATTGTAATATTAACTGCTAGTTTTGGTTGTGCTTTAATCATTTGGTTGTGCTTAATCATTTTAAAGACATGCATGATTATAACACTCGTTTTAATAATAACATTTGTAAACCACAATCAAAGCGCTCATGGGGTCAACATCGCTTTGTTTGTCATGCGGTAGACGGCTGGAACGCTCTCCCAGACGACATTAGGAACATTTCTGATTTTTTAGTTTTTAGACGTCTTATTAGAAACATGTAGTCTTCTTTTATCGATGTTACCTTTTTACCCTGTTTTTTTTTTTTTTT
>Ga0126343_10001612_pt1 | contig 10856 bp, 7 predicted proteins | sample Cyp2metagenome_FD_92531 | JGI IMG/M metagenome (GOLD analysis project Ga0126343, IMG submission 92531) | Coral microbial communities from Lord Howe Island, Old Settlement Bay, Australia - Cyphastrea 2 metagenome | ecosystem: Host-associated > Invertebrates > Cnidaria > Coral ... | reverse complement strand
CTCACCAACGTCGTCGACTTTGGCGCGAAGCTGACAAGTGCTCAGAAAGGCATGCGCAGTGAGCATGTCACGCAATCTAACGGCGCCGTCGTGCAAAAGTCGTCGATTCGTAAGCTCCCTAATTCCTCCGCATGCCGCCGCACAACAAACCGTTTTCCAAGATCTCTGACCAGGCAAATAAATTATTAGAGCATTTTCAAAAGGCCTCAGGAAAACATGCTTCATTGCCGGCGTAGTCCATACGAAACCAATTTCCCATGAGCAGATGAGGAACTGAGCGAGCTCAGATCGGCCGGGAGCAAAGCAAATTCTGCACAGCTACAGAGGACGACCCGATTTTTGTCTGGGTCTCATTTTTGGCCGACGAGGACGAGCGAATCAACGACAGCCAGCGCCAGCAATTCTGTACTTGTGAAAAACACATCAAAGAGTTGAGTGTTTTGAGCTGAACCGCAGTAAGCCGGTTTTTTACCAGCCAAGAAAAACCATCAGGCTGGTCTCGGACCTCGGAAATTCGCTAAGATAGTTTCTCTCCCTGACTCTGAATCTGGCCAACATTGAACTCGGATACTCCACACATGCAGCTCGAAATGCCAATGCTTTCAAAGCACGGGAATCCTGAACGAAGGCTTATCGAGAATAATTTTGGCACAACGTCTGTGGCACATGGTGATCAAAGTTCTCCGCAGCATTCTTACAACGGCAATGTGCAAGTGCACAATTGTTCGGCTCTTCTCCATGAACGCTTTTCAAACTTTCTGACCAAGGCCAAGGTTTATCTCCTTCATTTGATAGTCGTTCCTTGAATTCTACTTGATTGTAATTTCATTCCGCGAATTCGCTTGCTTCGCTTTCAAATTTTTCATTCAACTAATTTTACAAACGGCGCGCATGTTATGTGATTTCCCACTTGTTGTTGTTTTTGCCACATCGACTTCCGGTCGCTTTGTAAAATTAAAATCCAATAAAATTAAGCTATAAATTCCAAGTATAAAAACGCACCGAATTTAATGAAACAATTACTCCATTCGCGCTTGTTGGATATGAGATGGTTATAGCCAACTCAGCCCTACGGGCCTCGTTGGCTATTTACCATCATTCATATCCAACGCGCGCTCATGGAATAATTGTTAAATATGCATTTTCTAAGCATTGTGATGTTGATTGATGTCTTAGGCCTAGGCCAAGTCGCGTCGAATAAATGATAGGTGCGACAAAGAGTGGACTTAATTCCAGTGTGATAGCAAACGTCGAGCCTGCGTCAATCCTATTTTACAAGTTGCACTTCATTAAAACATGGGAAAAATCACTTGCCCCGTGCTATTCACGCGATGCGCGACTTGCAGGCGAAATGCCGATACTCTTCTCCTCAGACAAGGGTAGACCAGTCCCTCTTCAGGCCCTGTCAAGAGCCTCGCAGTATGCAACGCTTTTACCGCCTCTCTATTCCTCGACATCTTCGTTTTCTTCAAACACTGAGCAATTAGGCAATTCGCATCTCAAGCATTTATAGCATCTTAGTGTTAATGAAACAGAATGACCACATTTCCATCACGCTGTGCGATGTCAGCACTGTCTTTCGGTATTCTTTTCATGCATTCTTATCCCCAGAGGCCGCGTCAATTTTGGTCAGCACCAAAAGGCGCGGATCTCTGGGGGCGAGAATGCATAATTCCCAGTCGCGAAATTGTCTTTTTGCAGCGCATGCTCGTCAGGGGGAAATAGCGTTTGACAGATGGAGGAGTGTGTGCTTTTGTGGCGTTTTCCCAGTTAATCACATTTGAATTATTTTGTAGTTTACATGATTTATGAATTGACTTCAGCGCTTGTTTAGAGCCGCATTTGCTGAAACGCCGAACCACTGTCGGATTATCCGACTTGGCAAGTCGAACCAATGCTAGAGTCGAACCAATTAATCTGAGTCGAATTTAATTGCATCGAATATCGCACCATTCATGCGCCTATTTCAAAATTATTAGGTTCAACGAATTAAATTCGACTAACATTCGACGTTTGACCTGGGCCTAACACTCGCATTGTTTAAAATATGTTTTCTCAGTGATCCCTTTAAATCGACAAATTCGGCCCTCGAAATTTTTTCCTAAGTTGTCAATTGATTGAAAATGGTAATTTCCGTCTCAAAAATTTAAAAAGACCGCCCACCTGAGAGAGAAAAAACAAATTATTTCAAGAATCAGGCTTAATAACAACACGAAACCTGAAATAATGTTTGTTTAGTTTATTTGGAGAAAATACTCAAAAATTATAATACTTGTTGAACATTTGTACTTGCAGGCATATTTTTATTGGCTGAGAGTTTTGACAGTGTTAATTTCAGCTGTTTGTCCCGTTAATTTATTTCTTATTTATTTACAGCTGTGCATGCTGTTGTGAAAGGAGGTCTTTAAAAAATTAGACGGTCGATACGTACTAATATCCCTTTTCACGGTTAGTTTTTCTCATCATTACATTACAATGCAACCAACGTCGATGAGAGGCAATTTCGCGCTGAGGGAACTACAACATAACCCGAAATTGCCTCACACGCATGCAAGATTATATTGTAATGCAAAAAAAACCTAATTAAGTGTGAAAAAGCTATTAAAAAGTCACTCAAAGTAGTGACCTGTTCCCTATACTTGGTGACATGAAAATTAAACCGGCTGACTTGAAATCCGTCTTACTATTGTCTTTTCCTTCCTTTTTGCTCATTTTATTTTATTTGTTTTACTTATCTTACTTGTTATTAGGTAATACGTAGTCAATGAAATTTTAAACCACTCCCAGTGATATTGCTGTTTTTCCGTTCTTGAATCAAACGTTGGAAAACCACCCGCTCTGGTTAACTAAATTGTAGGATGTTGTTTTTTCCGCTGTTTGGTATCCGTAGCTACAACTGTTGTCGTGAAGTATGCTATGCTTAGTGAAGCATATCGCCAGTGAATAATACTGCACAATATAGAAATGAAAATGGCGGAATAGTTCAGCAAATATCACGCTTAAAATGTCCGACTGAGATATGGGTGACTCGGATTCCAACGCGACAAATTCGACAGTAAACGTTCGCGTTGGGAAATATCGTAGTCTTATATCACGAATAAGACAGAGTCCAATGGTTCAAACCAAAAGACCTCAATCAGGAGGAAGACTCCAGCTTCAAGATGAGTCACTTCGGTTAGGCTTGAAAATGGTTTCCTTTCAGGATGGAAACATCGCTTTTCATCGCGCGGCAGCGAGTGGAAATTCCGAGGAAGTGCGCAAGGTTCTGACGGAGAAAAAATACGACTTGGACGCGTTGGACGAGTACGGTTTCACGGCACTGCACTATGCCGCTCAGTACAACAGAGTTTTCATCGTCAATATTCTTCTTGATTTCGGCGCTAGAGTAGCTGTTGTTGGCATAGATGGGTCCACTCCGCTTCATCTTGCCGCAAGGTGAGTGATAAGTTAAACACGTTGCGATGACGCGCCCATGTTTTATCTTTTGCACATGCATCAAAAATAACGCTCTTTTAAAAATCGTAACTGCAATTAAATAAATTCCAAATTTTGAATGTTACCCGTGTACGAGAGGTCAGGATGTCCTACGGAAAGCCAGTATCTGAATGAGTTTTTAGTTTAATTTGATCGTTTCCTTTTACAATGTCTCAAAAAGTAGACGACAAAAATGCCTGTGAGATCTACGGATAGCTAATACTATCAGATACTGTGTACGATTTTTTTTGTACTGCTATATGTACCTATTACTCTGTGCGCTTAATAGCCTACAGCTAGAAGAAAAGCCACAAAAATTACTTCAGAAAGTGTGCTGATATGATCCTCAGTTTGCCATTTCTATCTCAAATACTTTGGAGCGCCATAACCATTCTCGGCTCTCATTTTCTCTTCACCAAACTTCTAGTGACGGTTCAGATTATTTTCAATTGCCTAAGGGTGATTCAGATGTCATTATTTTTTCTATTTTTTAAAAAAGATTTGAAAATTAATGAGGGCGATCAACTTTCTGATATATCGACTGTTGCCGTTAACTCGATCAAGCAAATATGGCAAATATTAAACAAAAACCCAAGTTCTAGTCCGTCAACGATTAAAGTTCTCCTTTGCTGAACTTGAAGGTCGCCTTTACAATATTGTCTTCATTGTATTGTACAATCCAAATTATTTGTTTCGTGACGCATTGTTAACTCCCACTCGAACAAGCAAATATTAAACAAAAACACGGTTTTAGTCAGTCAACGTTTAAAGCTTTCCTTTGCTGAACTTCACGTTAAAACCCGTAGTATTCAAGAAAAAATAGCCCGATCGATGATGGCCGCATTACTGTTAAATTTTACAATATTGTCTTCATTGTATTGTAGCTTATTGTACAATCCAAATCATTTGTTTCGTGACGCATTGTTGTCCTCTCGCGGTATGAATTAGCAATGAGCTCGCTGCGATGCATTTATTACCTGCTTTATGTGCAAATTATCTGGCCGGAGTCACGGAAATTCCGTTTTTACTCGAATAAGCGCCGCGGCGCTTGTTTAATTTTTCGTGTCTTCGATGCGGCGCTTATTTTAAAAGGCTCATACCATAAAGACAGAACTACTTCACGGAGTATTCCGTCCTCGTGAACACTCTTGTGCAAGTTTTCAGCAACGCTTCACTCGATGTCAATGTCCTGACTGTTGCTGAAAGTTCACAAGATCCAGCACAGTAAGTGTAGCAGAAAGCTGTCAAAAAGAGGGACGCATCAAGACCACCGCAAAGCTACAATTGCGTCAAAAGTAATGAGACACCAGAAAAATTCTTGGCTCAAGAGAAAGGGAAAACAAACAGTGGTAACAAACATATCAAAAAGGTTTCCCATGGTATATTAAACTTCATGTTTTGTAAGCTACAACATACATCTTCAGAAAAGACGATCACAAAATAGACAATATTTAAAATGACCAAAACTAAAGCGAGGTATTGGCAACTAACTGGACAACAATGAAAAAAAGAAACCACATCCGGTGTGAATTAATAGGAAAGGGGGTTTCGCTACCGACGTCTTCATTGGGGGCGCGTTTCAAGACCCGTTTTAGTCTTTTTAAATGATCTTGTCACATTGTGTAACCGTCTCTTCTGAAGATATATGTTGTAACGTACGAAACTTCAAGTTTAATATACCATGCGAAACTTTTTTTGTTATTGTTTGTAACCGCTGTTAGTTGAGACACTTTTTGGGAAATGGCGCATATCGTTATTTCAGCGTTAATTCTGTGATACCGGCGGCCCACCATTTCAATGTTGTGTAGGCGCTGTGGTGTGCACATTCTAAGAAATAGTTAAATCAACATTGCTTGGGAGGGGGGACAATGTGACCAAAACACTCGTAAATTGAATTTATCTGCCAAGTCTCTCAAAACTTTTGTGGTTTATTGTAGAATCATAACGCTGGAAAAGGAATGTAGGAATAATGTAAAGGCGGAACGCTAAAAGATTAAGCCTTCACTGACGATTGGAAATCTAAATTCGTTACTTCACCTTCGTAGGTTCAATTCCATGGATGCGCTCCTGTCATTGATCGGATCAGGAGCTAAAGTTAACGTTACAAATAGCCTGACCGGGTCGACAGCTTTACACGAGGCCGCGGCGTTTGGAAACAAAGAAATCGTGGAGCACCTCCTTAAGAATGTAAAAGCTGATGCAAACGCTTCAGACTTCAAGGCCGTGACTCCTCTTATGAATGCCAGTGGTGCCGGCTACAGTGTCATCTGCCTACTTTTGCTGCAGTATGGAGCCACGATTGATATTTGCTCGGCGGAGGGAATGACGGTGCTTCATTTTGCTGCAACCAATGGAGATTCGTACGTCACACAACAGATAGTGGAAGCAGGTAACAGAGTTCGTGAGTTCACGACGAGTTCATACCCTAAGTATTTGGCTCCCGGGGGCTTTGAGCATGATGTAGGAAAGGATTGAGAGGGGAAGAGAAAAAATAGACGGGTTTAGAATCGTTCCCCATTCTAAACAAGAGAGCATAAACTGTTATGCTTGTTACCTTTCTAGTTTCGTTACTTTTTTTCGAGCCGGTGTTCCTGAGTACTGATAGACGAACAGTACAATGTATTCTTCTGCGCTGGGATTTTCCCTTCAACTGTATTCTTGATTTTGCCATCAGAGGGCGAATTGTGATTGATTGCCGATGGCAAACGCGTATTCATATAATTTGCGAATGAAACCTCCACTTTGAGACACCTAAACAGCACTGTTAAACTTTTCCAGAGAGCATCCCCATTAAAAGGAAACTGGCTTGCAATCCTCATGCGATCACGAGGTCGAACAATCGGCGTTACATGCAGTTGCTATAGCTCATGAGAAGCTACTATTTATATCGTGTGAAAGAACAATCCATGTTTGTCAAATTTCTAAAATTTGGTAATCAATTCGTGTACAAGTTTCTTTCAAAATAAATCGATTTAATTCAGAGTTCCTGCTGCGGTTCGAGTGTGAGAAGACAGTGCAATGAAGTGGCTTTTCTTTATAAAAGCTTGGCTTTTTTGAACTGGTTTTTCAACGAAGGTTCTACGGCTTGACGAAATATTTAAGCGAGTGGTATCACTTTTCTGTTTTGTATTGCCATTCAGTTAACTTTTTTCTGCTTTAAAATGTTTTAGCAATTCGTCATTACTTCAAAAAAGAGCCCTCTGCTGTTTTAAAGCCCGAGAGCAGCCCAGATTTCAAACAGTTCATCAACAGATGTGACGTGGATGGCAGCACGGCACTTCATCTTGCCGTACAAACGGGCTCCAAGGAAGTGTCCCAGGTCCTTATTCAATATGGTGCTGATATGAACTGTCAAAACAAGAGCTTGCAGACACCGATATACTTGGCAGCGGTTGGAGGGCATCAGGAAGTGTTAAAAACGCTTATTTCACAAGGTGGAGATGTGAATGTGAAGGACAGCCAACAGAAAACAGCCATGCATAGGTAAGTACTTCTAAACTCCTTTACCATTAACAACATAACTCTCTACAACGGCTACCCGGGGGGTAGAGTGATCTGGTTGTTACAAAGAAGTGGACGTTATAGGGAGGTCGGACTGGTAGCTGTTTATAAAAGTCCCACCTTAACCGTTTTTAACTCGATTGCTTTCTCTTTTCCAAGTAAAAATTTCCTCTAACGTGGCAAGCTTTGCATGAGTTTTGTCTCCTTCTTCTTTGGCGACTGCTTGCTGAAAATAAATTTGAAAGCTAGTAGTCTTGGGTACGATTATTGTGGATGAGATTTCGCGCCAAACTTAGATAATAATCTATCATTTCAGTGCTAATAAATGTTACAAATTACTTTGTTAGTGCCGCTGCCTTGGGATCCTTGAAATGTATCAAAATTCTTCACGAAAATGGCGCTGAAATTGACGCTAGAGACCAGAATGGCCAGACGCCTTTTCACCAAGCAGTTGCCGCTGGACAAACTGACTGCGCCAAATTGTTCATATCATTTGGAGCCAAGCTTTCAGCTCAAGATAATCGCCTACGCTGCTGTATACATCTTGCCGTTGAACATGGCAGAGAAGAGACTCTCAGTATGTTGCTAAGCGAGACTGGGTCCGACTTGGTCAACATACCTGATCACAAGCAGCGCACGTCTCTTCATTGTGCTGCTCGTACTGACAACCCGAAGGTATTGCCGGATACACCTTATTAAGTTTATGAAATGACATAAAAGTTATATGGGATTCCATTCTAAGACTCTCTATACGTTTTTAAAATATGTTTCAATTCCGTCTGGTGAAGCAAGCTGTTATTAGTAGCTATTATTATCCAACAGCACTTTGTAGAGTACAAATAACGCCCAAAACGAGTACAAATTTCACGCAGTATTTGTACTCCAGAGGACCGGTTAGACAGGTTTCCTGCTGTTGACCAATCAGTTAGCTGGATTTCCCGCGCCAATTCCGTTCAGCTTCACATACTTCTGTCACGCATCCCCCGTAAATAATTATCCGCGAAATTTTCCTGCACGGACATAAAATTTGGCGTGTTGGATAATAAATCTCTTCTTAGACGTTTTGTTGTGTAGTATTGCTGAGAATTTTTACTCGTTGTTTGTATTTTGACTCACAACTCATAAAAATACTGAGCGATATTGCACAACAAAACGTCTAATAAGATAGATGTACTAATCTAACTTGCTTTTCGCACATTATTTCTTTAACTTGGTGATGCCGTCACTCAATAGCCCGACTAAACGAAACGTCAATGGAACCTTACTACATCCTTCCGAGGATCGCCTGTTGATAGGTTTTCTTTTTCAGAGCTTGTTATCTGTTGCTTTTATCTTATGTTAAGCTTTTTCTTCCTTCATCTCCTCTTCTTCCTTTCTTTCTCTTCGTAAAAAAATACGAAAATAATTTTCTCTTCAACCAACAACAAACATAAGTAAGCAACAATTGAGAAACGAAATTTATCTTTTGGCGTTTATTTAGCTATTAGAGCTGCTACTTGATACCAAAGCCAATGGATGTGTTCGGGACGTGAAACATAAAACCCCACTCCATGTTGCCGCTGACCAAGGTACCGCACGGCAGGTTAAGGCTCTCGCCCAGGCTGCGCCTTCTTGTGTTTGGCTGCGAGATGACCAGCAGAGAACTCCGTTACATTACGCTGTTATTAGCATGAAAAGGTAAAGTGTAGATTTATGCAATTTGTTTCATTGCAGCAGTAAGGCTTTTTATATTCTAGGAACGTCACAGTGCGTGTTAAGGTCACACTCGATTTGTAATTTTAAAATGTTGGAAGTCACGTTTGTAATGTAAGGAGCTTTTCAACGTGGGCTGCTTGTCATAGGCCAGTATGAACTTATAGATTACTTCATGGTTGGCGAGCGCGTACGATTTTTATTCACGAGTTGTGAAGAATCACAACAAGTGAAGAACAATCGCACAAGCGAACTAACCATGAAGTAATTTGTTTATTACATTAGTACCGAGATATTGCAGCTCAGGCTTTAAATCACAGTCAACTGACTACAAAAGACGAAGAAGTCGCGAATTCGATATTGCTTCTATTTAGACCCAATCGAATACTTTAAAATAACTCATTTCAAGAAAAAAGATTACAAAGCCCATTCAAAGAAATTTAGGCTTATGTTTGTCAATTGAAGAGTTTCGGGAAATATTGGCTCACATTAGCTTTCAAAACAACAGAGGGTTTCAACTCTGAATCAGAGCCGAGTACTTTTAGTCCTTTGTACCTCTTTCTGGACTTCATCTCAGTTTCTGGAGCGGCCAGGATCGGTGAGATTGATTAAGGCTGCTATTAGAGATGTTGAATTGACCACCATGTATAACAGCACCGGCAAAGATCGACATTGCTTACTGGCCTTTTGCTCGAGGCGAAAACGGATTGACTGGTACTTATGAGCCCTAACAGTAGTATTTTAGAGAGTAGTAATTTCCTGTACTTGATGAATTAACTTTCACTTTCTGTGTCTGCGGCCGAACCAGCTGATTGAACTGTGGTCGTAGAGCACTCAGAAACTGTACTTAGTTCACGTGCCTGTTCAAACTCGGCGTCTTTCATAATGCTGAATCCGTAATTCCTCTTCTTTAAAGACCCGATTCAAAACTGGGCACCAAAGAACGTAAGGAGCTGAGTTCATAGTATTCGTTGCTGTCTTTCTTTCGAACCGCAATGATAAATTTAGTGATGCGTTCAGCTCCTTCGGTGGGGTTTCTCCTATAAGTCTTGACTCGTTCCTCAGCGTTAGAAATTCCTTAAGCAAAGCAACATTCTCTTGAGTTTTCTTTTTTGTTCCTATTTTCGTTTTCTTGGTCCTCGATAAGTTATTCCACTGAATTATCAAATGTCTGCAAACCTTGAAGCCATGACTCTGGTAAAGCAGGGAACGTTGCAAACATTCACTTTCGATTACTTCGCATGACCGCCCCAAGAGGCGGGAAAAACTGATACGAATTTTCTCACTTGTGAAAAAAATCGTATCAGGCTTCTGATTGGTCACACGATATTTTTCACTAGTGAGAAAAATCGTATGACCAGTGAGATTGCTTCTCATCAAAGAGAGACTATTTTTATTCGGTGAGTTTACACTGTGTAAATCTCAGTACTTATATAATAATGGTCTTTTTAGAAGTCCTTTCCAATAATTCTTCTCCAGGCTGGCCTTTTGGTTTCGCCGTTAGAAAGTTTTCCCACTTGCAGCGCGCCAAATGTTATCGCAGCCGAGTAATGAATACAGCTGTTTCGAGTAAGGTTGTTCAACAAAACCGTACGCGACAATGCCGAAAGGTATTATGGTTTATGGTCCTTGATTGAGGCTTTGCTTGCTTCAGCGACATAGAGGTAAACAGCACAAAAAATGTGTTTATGCCTTCTCTTTTCTTGTTGGTAAACAACGTGAACCTCAATCAATCGACGCCAAACTCCTTCTACCCATAATACCAATCGGCATTGCTGTATACGTCATGCATGACATCGTCAACGACACAACTCGCAGGGCAAAATTAGCGTCTGGTGAGTTCAAGTACTATAAAAAATCGTTTTCCGCATTTAGTTTTTGTCCTCGGATATAACGGATATGAATTTTATGAAGCAATTAAATATGGTATATCCAAATTAATTTCAAGGCTATTTATCCGACAAACTCACGGAAACTGAACTCCTACGCGATCCGGATCGTTTGAGCGATTTAAGTTTGGACCTCTCCAAGAAGAACAGAGCCGCTTCTGCAGTCTGTTTAATAATTCAGGACGTTACATGTCGATAATTTCGATAGTCGATAAAAGTCGATCGTTGTCGATCAAATTCGATACTAATCAATCGACAAATATCGGATGTCGATAAAAGTCGATCACACAATTTTTTGTG
>Ga0126343_10001611_pt1 | contig 10857 bp, 6 predicted proteins | sample Cyp2metagenome_FD_92531 | JGI IMG/M metagenome (GOLD analysis project Ga0126343, IMG submission 92531) | Coral microbial communities from Lord Howe Island, Old Settlement Bay, Australia - Cyphastrea 2 metagenome | ecosystem: Host-associated > Invertebrates > Cnidaria > Coral ... | reverse complement strand
GTATCGCTGAGAATTTTTACTCGTTGTTTGTATTTTGACTCGCCCTACGGGCTCGTCAAAATACGGCACAACTCGTAAAAATACTCAGCGATACTACACATCAAAACGTCTAATAAGATATATTTATTCCTTTATTTACTCTCTTCCTATTCAGCAAGAGTGTGTGCTCCCTGTGAACTCATTAACATACCGGCCAAGGCTGAAGAAAGATCTATGATCTGCAAAATCGGAACGTCAAGACAGGCACAATCGGGAATCTGCGCCAAAATTCACAGCTGATCCATGATTCATTGTGTTTTCAAAATCCGCGAATCCGCTTGATTTACCTCTAAAATCCACAATCCGTGCGCTTTTTAAGGCCAAAAAAACCCATTTAAGCCCCCGCCCCCCTCCCACCCCACCTCAGTACAGGAGTGAACTTTCCCAAACTGTAAAATTTCTTTGTAGATGAGACCCAGTATAAGGAATTTCCTTATAAAACAGACGTGCTTAAGCAACAGTTAACCGTAAGCTGTTTCGAATTGCGAGCATATAATGCTTTTAAAACTGTCGTGTTTGCCGGTTTCGGCCACGTATAAGAATTATCTTTCTTTGTCTCACCAGATCCTTCATGGAATCTTCGCTGATTAAACTGTGGAAGTCACTCTTTTCTCATCTTGTAAATGTTGTTAAAAACAATGTGATGAGTGCAGAACAAGTTGGAAACATGTTTGGTTCTCTCCTGATCGCTAAATCTTCAAAGCATTGGAAAGAGGTAGGGAAATATTTTTTCTTTTAGGAAACATTTCCTTCGCTTTGAAATTATAATCAGACTGGAACGGAAACCAGAAAACAACGCATAAAAAGACACCGCCTCAAGTGTGTGTCAAATTGTAACTAAGTTCTTTAAGCTTATATACCAGGTTGAACTGTGGTAAGACTTTTTCATGGGGAGGATATACTTTAGGTCCCCCTAGGTGTGGGGCCGACGTGTTTAAAGACGCTTCAAAACCTGATCCTCAGTACAAAACTACACATGTTCACCCTGTCTGGTAAAAATTGCCTAAAATTACTTGTGATAGGTTGGAGGGGGCCGGGAAGGGAAGGGGGTGGGTGGGTGGGGAGGAATTAGTCAATAATGGTACTTTCCTGTGTTAGCAACAATTAAGGGATGAAAATCCGACATGTACTTGTACATTGATCTATCATATGGTTTATTTTTACCACTTCGTGAATACTGCATTGTAGTAGTATTAATTCAGTTCACTAATAGAACTGAACAATGGCATCGCTATTTCTTTGCTGTAGTTGCGCCAGCTACATTTGTGCTCTACACGACTCTGAGTTAACTGCATTGGCCAAATAGAACAATTACTAAATGTGGGCTAATGCATTTTACGAATAGCACGATGTTTCATACTAACACTGTCAAAAGGCGCTCTTCTGTTATCAGCAAGAGAAACACATTTTTATTCCCCCAAGAGAAATGTGTACGATTATCATCAAAGAGTTTAGGGATCCTTCCGCGTTAAGGCCATTATTTTTTTAGTATTGTGTTTGGACGCACGTTTGAAACTGTTGTGCAGTTGAGGGATGTTCTGCTTTTTATTGATTAGCTTACCATCGGCACTACTAAGACTTTTCGGGGCTTTTTGCTCGTACTGAATAGACAAGGAGTGGATACTATTTAGGCTCATGCAAACGAACTTTATCAGAAAAGGCACGTCTCGGGTTTTGTCACCTAGGACCTTTTTTGACGCAACGTTCAGATTTATCGCTACAGTGTTTAGCTGTGAAAACTGGAAGTTTCAAGGAAATGCCGGATTTCTCGACAATGTTAGACTGGTTTTAAACTAATTTCCTTAATTTAACTTCAACTGAGGTCTTGCAGACCAAGACAAGCAGCACAACACAACAAACCTAAACGTGTGGAAACAATTTCGAGGCCAAAATATGCCAATTTGTTGTTGTCATTCCCTTAGCTCTAGAACGTGCGTATATAGCACGCCTTTGTTGATTGACGACACGCTCGAGAACCAAAACTGAGTTAATTCCAAATCATCACTTAATTAACATAAGGACTTAAGTATGAAGAACTTATTCTAGTTGAATTCCATCACGGTATCAGTGAATCTAATTTTAAATATGTCGTTCCCTGGCCGGGGCAATTCAGAGAGTGTGTGCCAAATAAAGAAACGTAATAAACGACATGCCGCTGAGTTAACCCCGAAAGCCGGAGATCTCTGTTGTGCTAACTGATTTCATTTATTTAATTCATCCGGCTACATCCTTATCAAGTGTTACTCGTGGTAATTAATCTTTGTGCGAGTCTTGTTCGGATGTAACCAATGTGCCGTTATTATTGGATTAACAGTTGATAACTCCAACCTGCATATGTCTATTTTCCGGTTGAATTCTGCCACCTCACGATATAACTCAAGATCGCTAACGGCATACTTTTGTAAGAAGAAAAAAAATCTGCAATTAATTAACTTATCCAACATAGATTCTTTCTCAACAAAAGATACCCAGATCTTTTCACACCTAGCTCAGTGATCGTTTACAATACTTATTCGTGTTAACCCGTGTTAAGCACTCCTTTCAACGTCAAACCCCATGCAGCTTTATGCTATACCGAGCATGGAATGGGAGAAAATAGAAAGATTGCTGTAAATGAAATTCTTTGGTCTTGTGCCAGAATGAAAATAAAGTCTTAAAAGTTTAGGTCCTTTCGGGTCGTCCAAGATAGGCATCTGCTTATCCGTCAAACCTTTTAAATCGTAATCGTAGCGTACAACTTTATGAACGACTAGAAGCCATAGATAAGAGAAATTCGGGTTACTAGAGTTCTCAAACCCTTGAGTGAAACGTCTGCTAAAACATTTCACAGAAAGTGCACATGTACAAATTCAATTCGCACTCATTTAGAACGTGCTGTTTCACACGTAGGACTCCTATGCGTTGAATTTTGTTGTCATTAGCTCGGCGCCGGAAATAGTTCTACCACTGGCAGTTTCTCGGAAAACCGCATTCAGTCACGAGCGATGAATGCCATGAAATCTTCACTGCGATTAAAATAACTAAGTACATATGAGGGCCACTGTTTATAGACTTTGAACCTTCCTAACTGTGACTTCATTTCCTAGTAGGTTCTTTTATTTAGCATTTTCTGTACGTAGATGAAGTACCTCACATGCTGTGTAACACTCAGAGCTTAGTTTATATATGAGCGTCGACACTAAGGGAGGCTTCAAACCTAAGAGCATATTCAGAACATCACCATGGCTATAGCATGGGCCATTTCGACAGTTTTGTGTGTTTTTTTTGTTGCATTTGCTGCCAAAAAGGTCGAGTTTATGTACAATCATTTTTTGTTCGCATCTAAAGTGGAGCGAACTGAACATTGTCGTTATTAACTTATAGTGCACATGGACTTGTTCGTGTACAATATAAATGCGTTTCGGAAGCGATTTAGTTGTACTTCCATACCACCTTATTTATTTTCAAACAGGAAAACATTCATGTCTTAGAACTTACGACCTTGGCCCCAAAAAATAGACGTTGGCATAAAAATATGGTGAATGGTGTTACTTTATCAATCATTTTTGATCACATTAACATTCCTGTTGTTAAATATCGCTGGCAAATAGCCACGCTAGATTATTTGAAAGTAGTAAAATGAGAGCCTAATTAAATGTGGTTTTGGGCAACCTTCTAGTAATCAATCAACAATTTAATTCCAATTTAAACTGGTTTTTAAGGAGGGTTCATTTCAGAAAAAGGTGCGAAAAGCGTGATTTTACTTGTAAACAATGACCAATGCAACCAAAGTGGTGGTCTAATAATGCTAACCAGAAGTCTCTATCAGCGAAAACGAATGTGTGTTGACTGCAATGAAACGGGACTGTGTAGTCTTTCCTTTTCAATTCTTAACGAATTTCATATTGTTGTTGTTTTTAACAATGAATCAGATATATTCTAAGAAGGCAGTTAAAGAAACATATCCCGTTCTACCCCTGTTGTTCTTCATGAAAGAGATACTTGCCCAACAAAGAGCACGCGGTGAAGCTTAAGAAACAAGAACACCAAGTGCGTTTTATGTTCTCATGTTAAATGTCACTTTGCACATACTTAGAAGTCACTGTCGTGCACTTGAGAGGTGCATTCAGCTTCGGTTTTCATCGGTCTTAGCAGTGTCTAAGGACCGGAAACTGAATGATCACAGGTATTACAGAACCACTTCATGTACTCAAACATGTTCTATCCAATTCCACCGAATGTGTAGAAAGTCCACCGAACATTTCAGAACATTTCCCTGACCTGGTTGGTTCTAGTGTTTACGTTCTGATCGTGTCGCTGGCAGTCGTCCATTCCATGGTGATCATGTCAAAGATCATTGAAAAGTAAATGACTACCAGAATAAGTGTGTCTGTTGACGAAACACTACAAATCACTCACTTAGCACTGATAAATATCGCATTGGTGGTTATAGTTATGGCTCTGAAGGAAATCGACGTTTAAATGTCACGTATCTTTGTTGTGACTATAAGCTTTTAACGAGCCACCACCGTTGAACTACTAAAATGACCTTCAGAAAACTGAAATTTCAATTACCGGGAGGAAATTACTACTTTAGTGTTTTACTGAATCTGGCATTTCCTCTGTTTGTGTCGGATAATTCAAGAGGCTACTGCCTTTCTAGTAGTATCACTTTTCGCTAAAATTTCCTGTTCTCATGTTATAATTTTAACCTGCTCTCCCTAGCTTCACCCAGAGCAGAAACATGCTAAAAACAAACTTCGGTCATCGCAAATCAGCGAATTTTACTGCGTGTTGCGCAGGATCGCATATCTTTCACGAACCGATATTATACACTTAAAGCGCTAGGCGATTCAGTCCTGAATCATCTCTTGGGGGACAGGTGGGCAGCTCCGTACCTGTTTATCCCATCACGAAACAATGCCTAGTTTCGATGAAGCGATTTTTTTTAAAACACTGACACATTCAAGAGCGATTAACTCAGTGAATTTGAGCTTAAATTCGTCTGTAACAGATCAATTTATCCCGGCAGTAATCCTTATAAGCCGATCCAGTTTCTTCACAAAACTGATATCAATGAAAGCTGAGCTGTGTGGGCCACGAGAGTGAACAGTTGTTTTACAGAACTTTATAATCAAATTTGCGCAAATAGTCCTTACTGTTTTTATTTTCTCTGTTAGGAGTTTTAACTAACTATTAAGCGGTACTGCAGTGAGTGCAAATGATAATTCTTGACCTTGAATACGATACTCATGTTTTTCTAATTAGCTTCATTAAGGCATGAAACATTTTTTCACCTCTTGGTATTTTTTCAAGACGTACTTGTGGTCTTTGGTTAAGTGAGTGACATGTACAGGCGAGCCTCGCATTTCGTTTTTTCCGCGGCAAACATTTTTCATCAAGTGCGAACTCAGAAACAAAATATTGTATTTTCTTAAGGTGCAAGCCACAGACTAGATTCATCAGGCTTTTCTCTCGTCCCTAGTTGAATGGACGTATATTTTAGGTTTCCAGCTGGTACAGTTGCACAAGTCAAACTCCCGTATGGTAAAGACATAGTCTAGTGTTTAAGTAAGGATTTAGTTTACGCTTGAAAGGCCTTGTGACCATTTTATCCGCATTCTAACTATCAAGCAAAACATTGTACGAACGCTTTATTGTATCTAAGTATCTATTCTTAGCCGTGACTTTGATCGCTTTTTAAGTTAGATGTTTACTCTTGTCCTTTTGAAACCTTATTTGTGTAACTCTTCAGTCATATCTACACTGACGGTGTGTGGACCTGTGTGCATTTGCTACCCGGCAATATTTGTCGCAAGTTCGTTCTTGATAATTCGAAGTTATGCTGATGTCCCTGAACTGATTTCAATCACTTTATGTCTATGCCTAGTAAGTTCGATAGCCAATAGTTAAGTCGATACCTTTGGCAACTTGACATCATGTACACAGCGTATTTAACTTTGAACAACTCGCAAAGCAATTGTTTTTTAGCGGGTTGCAGTTCGTAGTCTTTTTTCTTGAACACAGTCTGCGCGAGACCCACCGCTGTGCTACAGTGTCAGTACTGAGGGCGTAACATTCCATTAAGCCACGTGCGACGAATGTAGTTCTGCATCATATGCCATGGTGGAATAAGCCTGACGACACGCAGAAGCCCGTTTACGTTGCCCACACGGTAGAGATGGGCATCTGTAGAGCTCGCCAGCCCAACAATCTCAGAGATGCCTTTGAGATACTTTCCTATCGCAATAACGAAGATTTGTGTGCCTGTGAGCTTGACCTTAAACGCTTCAAATAAAGTCTTTTGTTTTTGCACGTTAGACTGTCCGTCAGTTACAATTAGTACGTGCTTTCTGTACCCGGGCCGTGCGCCGCTTCCGCTATTTAAAATCAGTTCTTTTCGGCATATTTCAAGCGCCTCCTGGGTGTTCGTCATGCCTGCTTCGAAAGGTATCTCTTCTAGTTTTCCAACGGTATCTCGTCTTGACGTGAAATTAAAACGGACGGTAGCGTTGTATGAGAAAGTGACGGCCGCGTATCGCCTCTCTTTCTGAGATTTTCCCGTCAGAAGTTGCAGGGCTTTCAGTGTCCGTTGGAAATCTTTAGGTCGTATGGATGCGGAGGAATCGATAACGAATATGGCATCAAAATGCGCGTATAGCCTTGGCATAGACCCTTGTACAGACCTGCGATTTCTCCTTCTCATCTGCCGTATGACTCTTTGATCAATGCCCAAGAAATACCTCATTAGCTTGTCCGCAGTTTCTTGCGCGGGCGGCACCCTCTGGTATCCTGTAATGAGAAGAGAATTCTACTTAAAATACACTGTGTTTGCTTAAAAACCTTTGCTTGATTAAAGGTATTGTAAGACCCCTTTCGGCAATTTAGACACCTCAGGTGAGCCTTGGTACGTCAGAAAACAAGTTTAGAAGATTTACTGAGATTTGCATGCCGTATTCCAAGGATATTAAATTCAGTTGACGTCAAAACATATTAAAGTTCGGATGGAAAGTCTAGCTGAGTTTAGAGCATCAACACAACTGTGTTTACGTACATAATTGATGTAAAGAGTCAAACGCTAATTACTTTAGTTGATAGAGCGATCCCTTACGAAGTCAGTGGTGTTTTTCCCCAACGCTTGGTTTTTGGTTTGTGAACTGAAAGTTTACTGAAAGTGTGAGATGGAGAGCACTTCACATATTTAACATGCGCTGCACACAAACATGCAAAAGCCTCTACAGCTTGGTTGTTTTCACTTACTTGCCCAGGGATCCAATCCCGTTCTCTTGGTACGTTCCCAGATATAGGCAGAAGAACGCTTCTCAGCGAAATGCAACGACAGCATCACGATCAACAACAACTTGCACATTTTGAAGGTGCTTGTTTGGTGTGGCGCTTGAGTGATGGCCTGGGACTGAACACTCAACTAGCAGAGTACCTGAAGGACCTCAACCTTTGAAGACCAGCCTGTTCTCTAGCGTGATTAATTTACGCTTAGCTTTTATCTCTTCGTTGACACTTCTGGAAACACTTAATGTCAACTTATTTAAGCAGCAGGAGGGGTGAGCGAAGGCTCTAGCGTGCGGGCGTGGCTTCAAATGACGTTGGTCTAAAAAAGAAAGCCACCTGATCGTGTATAATTTTACAGTTAGTGCTGGCACTGTGAATAATAAAGCATGAAAAATTTGTATGCGGTTATTAAGCAATGCCATAAATGTTTGTCACCAAGTATACCCCCAAATGCAATTGTTTCAGTAACAAACCAGCGTAGCATTTCATTGCATTATAAAAATAACTAGTTAAAAAAATTTGGGGATGAGTTAGTCGTTTTTGTGGTGACGTGCTTGTGATTTGGCTGTATCTTTAGTTGTCGTTTTTCCTTTTATACATATGCTCAGTACACTGTATTATCAGTCAGGGGGGTCTAGATAACGAGGTTAATCGACACAGGAATCCTTTTAGCGTAATCTGTACTAGCATGGCATTTTGCTCTGTTTATATATGTTTAGTTGTGTTTGTTATATACACATCTCGTTGTGCATTGTCTTCGTTTTCGAAGGCGAGTGTTACAGGAAGCTCCAAACCTCTCCATGTCAACTTTCGGTTACATGGAGCATTTAAATTTGCCAGGGGCTCTTAATTATGTATTGTGACTTATTGAGAGCCTCTTTAGTCTGAGTATTGTTATCTTTTGACGTAAAGATCCGATACCATAAAATAGCTATGATTGCAGCAGAGACAATGAAACCGCGTGAACACTTTCTAGAACTTGACTTCGTTCTCCAAGCGCTTTTACCAGCACGTATCGTTTGGAAGGTCCCATTTGTGTAGTTGCCTATATTTATGTAAGCGATTCAAGCATTTAACCCATTATCCGCTTTTTCAAATGCGTATCATGCCCTCAATTAAAATATTTTGCCGCCGGCCATGCGTAAACCACAAAAATAAAACACGCGCTTTGAGAAGTGTGGGAGGAGACGCCTTCAATTACCACCGTGCTATTTCTACTGCGAAACGAACATCAGTTAGTCAACAAGATTATCTTTTAATAGACGCGATCACGTTTTAATCTTATTATCAGCCACTTTTATGTTATTCTCCTCGTAATCGACGAGGCCAGCTTAGCGTGATCAGGATCTTATCTGATCGCGTGAGATTACCGTTACTTGAGAGTTTATTAAACGTACAGCACGCTCTCATCCCATTAGTGGGTGGATGATGATAACACAGTCAATAGTTCAAGTTTAAATCAGTTTGCTGTGTCGATACTGATACTCAGTGAGGTTCAAATTCCGTTCTTCACCTTAGCTCATATGACACAGCTCGCACTTTAAGGAAACCCCCTCATATACAACTGTGATCCGCTTGAAAACAGGCTTAATAATCTTTTGCTGCGAGCAGATGTTTCTGAGTGATCGGATGACACATTATTTCTGGACATACGCTTTTTTGGGAGGTCAGATTCTTGTACGAAAGGGCTTCTGTTTGTTTTTTTTAGTAATTGGTGGTTGAAGCTAGCTCAGACGTGAGAAAAAAACCCGGGGAGGAGGGATAATTAAACAGGAAGTGAGAGTGAAGTATTCTGATCTGAAGCTTCCCAAGAAAACTATTCGACTTCAGAAAAGACTAGCTGTGCTAACACTTTCAAAGGGTTTTATAAATATTAAAAGCGCCAAATAAAATACTCGACGAGCTCTTGAATGCTTCCCGGGGTACAAGGTTACCTGTTCAGAACATAGACGCCTTCTTCTTCATTCTATATGAAGTCCAATAGAAATGTTTGACGATAAAAATCAACGGTAAAAAACGACGTTTCGACCGTTTTTACCGGCCGTTGATTTTTATCGTCAAAAGTTTTAACTTTTAAGAAACCCTTACTCAATAGAAGTGTAGTGCTTGTAAACTAGCAGTATTTTTCTCGATGTCCCCGGAATTGGCTAGTGTCCTTCGCAGCCGTTATTAGAGTCGTCACGCAACGATCCTCCCCGATCGTTGCGTGACGACTCTAATAACGGAATTGGCTTTGTGAAACACCTTCAAGAGGAGAATCCTCTCTCAGCACACCGTGTGAATACTGATCCAACTGCATGTCCAGCCTCCTGCCAGTTGGGATTTTTAACGATACCTTGTTAAGGACGTTCGCGCACAGGAGTTCCCACTTACAGATTTTTCTAAACTTGCCACGCACAAATGTAATGATATACTATTGCCAAAAAGGCAAAAAAATTGGGGGTCATCGACTTCGTTTTGGAAAGAACATGCTTCGAAAAATACCCTAAATCTGAAAAATCGGGCTCCGTTAGCTAATAAGGCCACAGTGTCTGTAAGCCACAAAATATCGCAATTAGATCTTTGAAGTGAAATGTTCTCTGCCAGATATTGTTTAAGTGGACCTGTTAATTAAGTGAATTTAGTCAACTGGTGAGGTTCCTTACTTGAAAGAGCAAGTTCGAATTTAGCGATCATAGTTTCACGCACCTTACAGTCGCAAGATGGCAGGATTCGATGTCCCGTGGACAGAAATCTTGAATTTTTTTTTAACTTCCCACGATCAGTTTTTGTTCATTTTTTTGCAACGTGTAGGTCATTGTAAAGTAGGGGTCACCGAATGTCCAAGATCGTTAAATCCACGCAAAGCTGTAGCAATGGCCATCTTCCCTATCATTGTGTATTTTATTTCTTAGCGCGCGCGCTCGATGCATGACGTGGGGTGTGAGTTAAACAAATTGACGTCAGTTTTTTGTGTATTTGTCCTGTTAAGGAATGGACAATGTCTAGCGTGCGTCCATCCAATTCGGGATGCACGCGGATAGTTGGGAGAGCACTAAGGTAGCGTAAGAGATGCTCGAGGCGAATTTCGTCATAACATTATCAAAGTAGCTTTTTACGATAACTGCTGAAATTCACGCGCTCTCATTGGCTAATTTTTATTGTCAACATGCGGACAGACACATGAATTTGGAATTCATGCAACGCGTCAGCGAGCGAGAGCGGGCAATACGTTATCGTAAAAAACAGGACAGACGCATAAAAAACTGACGTCAATTTGTTAACTGTGGATCTACGAGGCGATAGCCGAGTGGATCCGCAGACTACTTGACAATGTTATGACGAAATTCATGGTCAATAACAGAACAGACGCATTAAAAACTGACATCAATTTGTTTTTTACGATAACTGCAGAAATTCACGCGCGCTCATTGGCTAAATTTTGTAGTCAATATGCGGACAGACACATAAATTTGAAATTCGTGCGCGCGTCAGCAAACGAGAGCGGGAAATTCGACAATCTGTTATCGTAAAAAACAAATTGATGTCAGTTTTTGATGCGTCTGTTCT
>Ga0126343_10001610_pt1 | contig 10858 bp, 7 predicted proteins | sample Cyp2metagenome_FD_92531 | JGI IMG/M metagenome (GOLD analysis project Ga0126343, IMG submission 92531) | Coral microbial communities from Lord Howe Island, Old Settlement Bay, Australia - Cyphastrea 2 metagenome | ecosystem: Host-associated > Invertebrates > Cnidaria > Coral ... | reverse complement strand
CATAAGCGACCACGCAGGCTCGACATTTTGGGTGGTCGCTTAAGGGATGTATTTGTATCATCTGCTAATTAAGATTCTTAAAATTAACTTGTTTCTTGTTTGAGGACTTGTTTAAGTCAATGATGTGTAGCCAAGGAGAACCCTTGAAGTACAGCATATGAACTGGGCTTGAATAGCAAAATGACAATCAGGCCCCGACCAAACTAAGCCGTAGGCATTTGAAAACGGAGCTTTATTTCTCCGGTTAGGCCTTCTGTCCACACTAATCCGAAGAAATTGTCCACCGAAAACGAAGCTTTATTTCTCCGGTTGGGCCTTCCATTCACACTAATCCGTAGAAATTGTCCACCGAAAACGTTCGCATTAAAAACGGAGCTTAGTGTGGACGGAAAACATTTTGGAGCTTTTTGAAAAAGGTGACGTCACGATAATCAGGTGATTTGTCTGCCCGAGTCTTCCTCAAACACAAATCCAAAATGGCGTCCGAAATGGTGATCGCTATGCGCATGCTCACCTGTGCACTCAAGCGTTTCTGCCGCCTGTGATTGGTGCGTTTTCAGATTTCTCCTGCGTATGTGAACGAAAAACATTTGACGCGTTTTCAGAGTGAAACCTCCGTTTTCAAATTCCTCCGCGTAGTGTGAACGGGGCCTCAGTTACAGAACTGTAGGACTGGCTTTTCGAGCCCATTTATTGCGGGGGTTAAGGCCGGCGCTCTCGTGCTTAGTTATATTTTCATCCTCTTTCATCCATTTGTAAATCCGCTCGCCAAGTCACAGGCTATTTCTAAAACAGGCGTTTTGTGTTTTTTGCCGTTAATAATATTGTAGAACAACAGTCTTATCACAGTTACAACAACTACGCAGAGATTCGGAGAAAAAAGTCAACAAATGCGTGTAGAAGAAGTAACTCTCTGTTGTGATACACTATTTGCTCTGCCCCACCCCATCAAAGACACCCACACAGCGGGGTACTGACAGTTGTAATCGTGTCAATTTCCTGGAAGAACATCCGATGATCAGGTGATGAAGCAGCTCGGTAACGTATAATGTGATTGGCTCGCGACCCGAGCCAAAAACACTAACCAATGAAAACAATAGGCTAGACTCACAATACAAAACAATAGCAGGCCGATGAGAGCTGCCACACTACCGGATGATTTGAGAGTTGGCGTTATTGCACAATCTTGATCAATATTTCTTACGTTAAAATGGCTTTTTCTCTCAACAAAACCACAACTCAATACAGCGTCAATTCCCCTTCGAGGTATTCTTCGAGTAGTACTTTCCAATGTACCGAGCTTGGATGTTATTCTGTCGACAAAGATGGAACTATTCACAACAATGACAGAAGAGAGCTTCGCACGTTGAAAACCAACTATAAACAACTTCTTGGAAGTGATCTTTCTGTTGGTTTTACTCGTTCCGAAGGAGATTACTTCTTTAAAAATATTAAGAGGCCCTTTGATGCTTTATTGTACTGGACCATGCAAAACAAAGACAAACTTCTGAAGGACGAAACAGGCGGAAACAAACGGTTAGTTGATGATGATGACTTAACTTTCCGCGTCAATCTATTTATCTATAAATGTTGTACTGGTTGGGTTCGCGTTTTGTCAGTAACGGATTTTTTTATCCCGGTGCAAATAAGAACTCTACTTGTCTCCCAAGTCTTTTTACCTTGCAATTGCAAGGTCATTGCACCATTTTGCTGCACTCAGCCAAGGTTCGCTGAATTTACTGATTTTTCGTGTTGAACTTCTGCTTTTGTTTACACAGAGACCGAACTATGCGTGTTGCGAGATTGAGCCCTTTTCCTATTCGAAACTCTATGTCAACTCTATGAGATTCTTGAATTGCCATGGTTATTTACTGGTTCTTCGTATTGATCTTGTTCTTGTTCGGACCGATCTGTGCCCGAAGCTCCATGAAATTCTGAGATTGACATGGTTTGTTTATTGGTACTTTGTGTCTTGTTCTGGTTCGCACCGAACTACGCTCATTGTTTATTCGAAACGGAGTTTTCTATCTATTTTGAAACTCAATGAGATTCTTGAATTGTCATGGCTCTCTCTCACCGAATTATGCTCGTTTATTCGAGACGGAGCCTTTTTTAAATTCGAAACTCTTTATGAGATTCTTGAGTTGATAGTTATTTCACCTGCTACAGTTGGTTTGGGACCGGCTAGAGAACTTGAAGCGTGGAGGAGGACATTCAGGACATTGTCATTTGGCGTCGAATTATAATATTGCTACAGTGTCATCCTACACCGAGAAGAGTGAAACATCGTTTTGTCCTTCGGAATCAGATCGAAACGAACAGTTCAGCTTATTAAATGTTCAAGATGACACCTTCGTGAATCGAACATATTCGGATGCAACTGAGACTTTTAAGCATAGCTTCAATGTTGTCAATGCTGTACGAAACAGCTTGTTCTCCACAACAGGTCAACAGCAGCCACAATTTCTCGGTTCATTCTGATTTAGGGCTAGCGCTCATAACGCCAGTGTTCCAAAACTTTTACAGTGGTAATTCAACCACAGTTAGGTCACCAGATTTACTCGGTTTTTAAATTTTATCTTCGACAATCACGACTGAGCCGGCTTCAAATACGATTGGGGCATATCGCTGACCTCGAGTGAAGCGTTATTTATATTAGGGTCTAAATTAGAATGCAAATTATATTATGTATGGGTTATTGACCAAGTGTGAAGTCAAGATGGCTGGATATTGGCCAGGTCTTTTTTTGCGTGTTTATGGACCGAGACGAAGTCAATAAAGGATTTATTATATGGCTTCCGGGGAAATTTTTCATGCGGGATACAGCGAGTAGTCCCGAGCGGGCAAGATGGCTCCATCTTGCCCGCTCGGGTTGCCAATCACAGCGCGCGATTTGGTTCATCTTGCCCGCTCGCGGAGCTACCCATATAATAAGGTATCGTATAAACTCTTGTTCTTAGGCCATCGTAATTTGATTAAAGTGCTACTGAAACGAAATTTTCGTATGTGAGATTTTTGCATGTTAATATCGTTTCAACCTTACCTGGAAACACCGTACACTTTTCTTTCGCATACGGCAAGCGAAAACTGCTTTTTCAGCCGTTCGAAGTTGTCTAGTTAAGCCCAAAATCGGCTGCCATCTTGGCGCGGCCAAAACATCCCAATGACGTCACTAGTTGTGTTACTCTCATGCCGAGCTCATAATTTAGGGTGTTTAGGGTGAAAAAAAAAAGTCTTCGAACCCCCCCCCCCCCCAAAAAAAAAGCATCTTAAGGATATTTCAGAGCTATAAAGAAGATACTAACATTAGCCTTAGACATGAAGAGGAGGAGAGTCGATCCTGGGGCTTTTCAGTTTATTTAATTGGATATTTCCAGGATATTTTATGTAAGCAAGCAAACGAGTGCGGGTTTTAGATCGCAAAAATATCGGAAAACTTAATCAAATGGCCAGCACTCAATATCTACCCTCGTAAAGTAGAAAATACATGAAAACAAGAGAATCAAAGCGGCTTTTCAAAATACTATCCGGAGTGCCTCGAGGAAGCCGGACGCTTTGTGAGTTTCACCGCGGACGAGATGGGCTATGTACAGAAGTGACCTTTAATCCAGTTGTATCTGCTACATCCTACAAGTTATCACAACAGCAACAATTAGAAACCCTCTTCTTTCATATGGAGGAAGCCAATTTAAAACTATAAAGGGATAAACTAAGCTGCCATGACCCTACAAGTATGTTTTCAGGAAACGAGAGAAAGCGTGATAATGGGCGTTTTGCATTTACCAAAAAATTCCAGAAATTCCGATTGGGATGTAAATGGAACACGACTTTTTTGGTTCGTCCCACTGGAAAATTTTCGGAAAAAGTGGAACTTCTGAAAAGGTAGTCCCGTTTTCCCGGTGAAAACTTCCCAATGGAAATTTGTGTTCCATTTGCAGAATTTCTCGTGTTTATCACCAGTTCCATGACTTTCGCGGTCTTTTTAAGCTGCCAGGCTTCCCTGGGCTCCCTCATGTTTCCAAAAAATGGCGGCTGATCCGAGTCAGGTTTCTGGAAGCTTTTTGCAAACAAACTTCAGAGCTACTACGAGTGCTCTGTCTGCCACGTTCTAGCGCCAGATCACGAAAATTTATTGCAGCACGAATGTGCCTCATTTAAAAGTGGTAGGTAGAAATTCTTGCTTGTTCGAAGCCTTTTTTTGCCGGTGCACGTTTCCCGTGTAAAATGTTGCATGAACAACTCTGAAAAGTTCTTTCGTTCACAGGTGAAGTTTCTACCACTGTCAACCTAGAACGACGGGAACATGCAGATTTCAGACTTCTCATAACAACACATGCCGATAATAAGCATTTTTTTGACGGGAAAGCAACGAACAAAGACGCGTTCGCAAAAATAGCAGAACATTTTGCCAAGGCATCTGGTGTGTTTTGGTTTAGCGACGGAGAGGGGCCTGTAAACGAATGGGACTTGTGACAAATGGAACGCTCTCTTCCCAAACGGAATTTCCCAATAGAAATTTTCCGAAATTTTTTGTAAATGGAAAATGCCCAATGTCGGCGGCGAAAGGTCATATATGTAAATTACTTCGAATTCTGTTTAATAAATTTAAGACGGGAGTGTAAACTAGTGACGTTTTAACCAATTGCTTTGAACTAGGATACTATTAAACGAAGATCATAAACCTAAGTATGCGCTGAAGAAGGCAAAGTAACCCATCGGCCGTGAAATATTGCTATTGGTAGATACATGTAAAAGAAAAGCGAAATTGCCGCTTTGTTTACACTGACACGTATGCGGCGATAAAGCAAACCCTGCTGTGGGTCACAATTTTCAAAGATAATATTTGTCTACCACAACAACTCTCACTTATTATTATCACAAAAAGATGCCTTCTGTGTGCAAAGAAGTACTCGACTCAAAGCTTGGGGACCGTTCATAACTTCGTGGTTGTGCGGTTGGCTGAAGCGCTCACCGCCGTCTATACTATGCAGTAAAGTTGCCGAGGATATCTCCGAACCTTGTTAATAGACCTTGGATAAACGTGAGAACCCAGACTTCAGGACGTGATATAAAAGTTGCCACACTCGTCTTCAAAGTCTCCAAACGAGTACTCGGGATGTTCATTTTGGTGAATCTACACTCTTTGGCACCCTCCAACGTTTATGATGTGTATTTACTGTCAAGGCTGGACAGAAATTACAAGGTAGAAAACAAGTAGGTATCGACAACATGAAGAATAAACTTGAATAACTCTAGTGGAAACAAGAGAGAAGATGAAGCGCTTCCCGAGTGAACACAACCAGTGACGTCACAAGGTTCATAAACTCGGTTGCAGTGCCCTGACACAGTTTTGCTCCAAAAGTCGATTTCGGCAGCGGAAAAAAGCACTTTCTGTTAGGATTTCACAGAAATAAAGTTCACCATTATTTTAAGCACGTTTGAAACCGTAGAGTGGGCTAACAAAAGACAGTAGGAAAATTACGGTGATAAATATTGTATTTAAACGCATTTTTTAAAGAACTTGACGTTTCGTATGCTAGTCAACATACATTTTCAAAAGTGACCGTTACAATTTTCGAAAATTAATATAGATCGTAAACATTAGAGGTCTGGAACCTAGACTGAGAAAAATGATTTTCAGTAGTACGTTAACTTGTCATGACGTCATGAGGAGTATAAATGATAAAGCAACAACTTCTCACTACTGAAATTGACATAAAGGTTAAGGGAGCTCTTGAATGAACAAAGTCTTTTAAGTCCACAGGTAGCCCAAGCTCGATATATGAGCAGCTCTTTATATGTTTACCTCTATTAGCTTTGCATTGTTACGTGACTCGAGTGATTTAAATATTTAAAGGGATTTGTATGGGAAAAATAACGATTGTTTCTGTAACCTATGAAAATGTAGCGATTTAAATAAAAATCATCATACCTTTCTTTAGCTGAGAGTTTTTTCCCTCCTGTGTGGTCTTTGAGCCGATTTATGGCCATTCTGATAGTTTTAAAGAAATCGGTTTGCTCTCTCTATATATACTTCCCAAGGTTGGATACTCAGACGAAGCAATCGATCCGACATACTGAAGGAAAACGGCCGTAAATTCTCTCCAGCAGCTCCAGTTGCCTCGAAATTCCGGGTAGAGCACGGACGGTAGTTAATTTTTCCATCCGTGGTCTTTGCTTGGCGTCGAATCTTCACAGAGGCTGAATAAAACGTTGGCAATCTCAGAAAACTTTCCCGTTTTAAGCCATCGAAAGGATTTGATCAAACTTCTCGTTACTCCAACGGCCAAAAGTTAGCTTAGCGGCCTGTGTCTCAGGCCGGGTCACTAAGCTAACTTTTGGCCATTAAAGTAACGAGAAGTCACGTAAGGTAAACATATGAAGAGCTGCTCATATATCGAGCTTGGGCTATCTGTTTTAAGTCTCGATAAGACTCCATTTTTAGACATCCTTCTCAAACGCTGCCCTGACAACACCTTTACTACATCTGCCTACCGTAAGAAGACATTCATAGGCCTTTACACCAAGTGGGATTCATTCACATCTCGCAAGTACAAAATCAACCACGTTTACATACTCTCGTTTAAACAATGCTATCGACCAATGAGCGCGCGCGTGGCTGCTCAATTATTTTATAAAATTAATTAACATCCAAATATAAACAAAGAAACGTTCAAGTGAGGCGAATTTAAGGTAATTATCAAGATATATTTATCGGGAAGCACCGCCACGAAAGATGTATAATACGCTTTCTTTAATTTCTTTATAATTAAGGTTGGATTACGACTTTGTTCTAACGCGTGGCACAATGAAACGTCTCTTAGCAACAGTGTTCAACACAGGCGATTACAAGACACCATGGAAAATGTACGCTGTAAAATACAATGGGACAATCTACATCAGCCACGTGGAGGAGGTCAGACCCGCCCCAAAGGGAAAGGACATTCGAGAGCCGAAGCTTCGCTGCCATACCAGTGAGGAAGAAGCTGGAAAAATTTCTTACATGGGGAAGCAGTTCGAGAAGGTTATCTCTGAAGCTCAGACCCAGGATACAAGTTCTGCCAAAGGAGACGGAGGTTTTACTGTAGAGGAAAGACAAGGGTTTTATTCCGTGTCAGTTGGTACTTTCGGTGGACGACACCGCTTGCTGACAAGATCCGAGGTTGACGGCATTGAAAATGTAAAGAACAATACAGTTAAACCCTACATATAAGAACCTAAAGTTTAAGAACCTGTCAGTCAGAAACTTCACTTCACATAAGAACCATTTCAGGATGAAACTTTATAAAGTAGGTTCTTAATTTTCAAAGTAATATAAAGTCAATCTTTGGGTGGCTTGAAAAATTCTAGGTTCTTATGCGTGGGGTTGTGGGGTTTACCTTTTAAATTTTATTTCACGATGAATAGGTTGTCCGACATAAGTAGATCATACCTTGTGAAAGACATCACAAAGTGTCCCATAACCCTTATCCTTAACAAAATAGTACCAGTTTTGTGACTCATGAAGAGCGAGACGCTGCGACCATGAATCTCATGAAACATTTGACATGTATGTACTAACATAGGTGGAGAATATGAAAAAGCATCAAGAAAGAGTACAAAACGCAGCAAAAGAGTAATAACGAATAATTTAAAAAAACCCTGTTGTCTTGGGAAGTGAGAAAAGATTTATGACAGAATAACTACTAACCCTGCATAAAAAACACTCCAAAATTTGCGACATGACACCTAGCTAACGGAGGATTTCCTCTCCAAAGGATTTTCTTCCTAATTCCTATTCCTTCGTTAACGCCGGAAAATACATTTCACCTTGTTCTTATCATTCACTCCAAAGGGTACGTACATCGAAATGAAAATGTGCATGGAGTACACAGGCCGAGAGGAATGGAAGTTTCCGATGTACAAACTACGCGACTGGTGGTATCACATGTATGCTGGAGACATAAAGAAAATTATTTACGGGGTTCGAGATGGCACACGCCTAGCACGTTTATCAAGCCTCGACAGAGAAAGCATACCCTCACCGATCCGATACCCGACGATGTCTTGTCCTCCTCGTGTCCAACAAGCACTATCAAGCTGGGATCCTCGTTCTTGTGTAGGATTTGTCGATGAGTTCTTACAGTGGTTAAAGGGAATTGTAGTGGAGAACGCTCTTGAGGGTTCTGGTCCCATGGTGCAGTACAAGTTCGAGTGGAATGTTGGATCGGAAAAAGTCTCTTGTACACGATCAGAGGCTACAAAATGTGATTATGTCTTGTTGCCCTCATGGTTCACCCAGAAGATGTCCTTAGCTTTTTAGGGACAGACGGCACTTGATAGTCTTCAGTCGTTCATCTCCACCATGCACATCTCCTCCACTAATAAATAGTTTCGAGATTCACTTTCGAGCCAGGGACCTGTTTCTCGAAAGTACCGCAATATTTTGGGCGTATTTTGGGGTTACCGAAATCCCTTTTGAAGCTCCAAAACGAAGGCGAGTTAAAGCACGAAACTTCGCAAATACTTCAGGTTTAAATAGAGACAAAAAGTTGTCTTAGAGATATAAAAGTTGAAACTTGATTCTTTTAAAATGTCGTTAGTTCATAGGTTTAAATTTAGAACATTTTTTCAGATGTCAATTTCTCATTATAAAAATTAAACCCTAGTAGTATCTTTAGTTAGCACCGATTGTAATTAGTTCTTAATTTTCCTGAACTTTTTACATGTAATTACAACATTAGTTTTATACTATCTTGGGTAGCAGGTTTAATGGTTAATTCTTCAGTACATATTGTAATATTGTTCAGTTTTAATTTTAATGATGACCTCCCTGAAAACCACATACTGTAACGGGTGCGTCCTCAAAAATTCTCTCGTCATCTTTAAAAGGAAGACGTTTTAGGCCATGAAACTTTGCAATTGGTTTGCGTCTACTTGCCTTGACAATCTGTTGAAAGTCGATTTTTTTCAGAATATATAAACGGGCCACAATGATTTTAGAAATAGCCTTTCGGCAAACAGTTTCCAGGTTCCGGTTCCTATTGTATCGGGAAACACGTTCACGTATTGCAATCTTCGCCTGAGGTTAAAATAATTTTTCCATCCAAATCTATTTTCCCGGCCTAACGTAGGACTAAGAATCTCACAGATATTTATGCACCGTCTACAATAACGCCATTTTCAATAGATGATCACGCGGATGGTAGGACTGGTTGTTTAAAATGTAACAAATTAAAGGTGCAATCTTTGTAAGAGCTTTTTAATCCAAGGCTCTAATTTCCGAAGCTCGGCGACTGGCCGCTATTACTCTATCAAACCTGTCTCGGCTTATTTAGCCACTTGCAATAAGTGTAATTTGTAATAAGTTGGTTCGTGTTCTACTGATTTTAAAGTTAGATTCCGCAGCCATGCATAAATCTACTATGCTCGATAACAAGAGAACATGTGAATTAGCAGTCTATTTTAATAGTCTTCATCATGACATCGCGCAAATTAGTTTTACCGTCTTTGAACAAATCACAAAGTTTAAGAATTCCATTCATCTTGATCATCTTTTATATGATTGACAACAGAATCAGGCCTATTGGACTGAGCAATTGCTCCCGTTCAATCTACATGGTCTCAACAAATGACGTGAATTTCGTTTAAAACACCGAATTAAGTACAACAGTTAATTAGTGTGTTGTACAACTCTTGCTAGTGGGATTATCATTAATACTATCTACAGTTATTCTTTGTTACTCTGAGCGTGTTATGATGGCTTCATGGTTCATTTGTCCTTTTTTGGGATCCTGTTATTTTTGCTTTTGATGTGCCATTCGTTGGCTCTGATCGGCGAATTTATTACTTTTGTGTATTTTCGGGATATTGTTATGGCTTTTATCTTTGAGATATTCAGGGGCCCTTGATGGGGCGTTTCTTACATTCTAGCCATGGTATCACTCGTTTTGTTCCATTGCATCATTTTTTTTCGCTTAACTTTGTGTTAACTTAGGTCATTTGTCTGATTATGTAATCCTTATTTACATTGTTGTACTGCCTATAAATGGTAAATAAATGGTACTGCCTATAAATGTTGCATGTTCATGTGTTTTTGCCATTGTAATTAGTTTTTTGTTTTTAGTTTTTAATCTGACGAAAGCCGAAGGCCGAAACGTTTTTAAAGCAGTCAGACCCACTGGACGTTCGCCGCTTCGTTTTACCTTTTATACTCAATACTTTTATCTACAATTTAAGTGGTGGCACTGCATCCTTTTGGATCCTTCTGCTGTGAGTCCATTGTTTGGATAAACCCTTTATTCTGCCTATATGTATGAACGCGAGTTCGTTTTTCAGATATGAGTAGCTAAAACCAAAATATGGTGTGTCTTTGCAAGACTTCTTCTGTTACCATGGTAACTTGTTACGTCATAAAAATGGCAGCATCTTGTTCGGCAATAATTGATGTTTCACATGGCACCATAACTGCTGTTACGTGATTAAGTGTTGAAGCGTCAATCCTTTTAGTAGCAAGGCCTCTTGAGAGTTTTAAAACGAGCACCAAACACTCCCAAAATTTGCCTCAGGTAGTCTTCTGCGCTACAGATAAAACATGTCCCTTACCAACCCCGTTAACCACAAGAAGACTCACGAGATTAAGATGGCAGATTTATTCGACTTACCGCCGACCAATCACCGTGCTTCCACTTGGGTGGACATTTCGATTCAAAGCAGGACGACACATTTTCAGGTTTGGATGAAGGACTGCAAAGTTCGTTATTGACTTTCCTTCTTGACAAGTCGACACACCAAATGTCACGCGACTTCTGTCCGTACCCACACGAGTTAGAGCACTAAGAATACAAAATTAGGTATTTTGGTTAGAAACAGACAAAGT
>Ga0126343_10001609_pt1 | contig 10859 bp, 7 predicted proteins | sample Cyp2metagenome_FD_92531 | JGI IMG/M metagenome (GOLD analysis project Ga0126343, IMG submission 92531) | Coral microbial communities from Lord Howe Island, Old Settlement Bay, Australia - Cyphastrea 2 metagenome | ecosystem: Host-associated > Invertebrates > Cnidaria > Coral ... | reverse complement strand
GTTTCGAGCGTTAGCCCTTCGTCGGAGCTCCGACGAAGGGCTAACGCTCGAAACGTCAGCTTTCGAATCTCTTTACGGTGGCTAATTCACATTATCAACCCAGTTGATAAAACCCAAATATCACAACATTGTCGAGGGCAATATTTTGCGTGCGTTTGGCCACCGTGTTGCGACATGTTGTGTGTTGTTGGCTCAGATTTGACCATTTTTAAACTTAAACCAACAACACCTAACGTGCATATCACAACATGTCTCAACACGATGACCAACCGCTCACAACATGTTGCGCCCAACAATGTTGCGATATGTTGCGTTGACATGTTGCGATTGTTTGGGTGGGCCTATAGGCAAGATGCAAGCAATTCCACGATTCATTCTAAAGTTGAAATAAAAGTGCGACGTTAAATGAGCAAGGAAATGCAGGAAGGAGCACTAACATTTACATCCCTTTCAATTCTCATTTCGAATTATTTCTTGATGGTCTTTCAAACTGGACGAAGTTAGGACTGTTAGCTGTCAAAAAAGCAAAAAACACAAAAACAATTGCTCGGTCTTGTTAGGCTCGATTCAAACGGTACTCCAGGTCCTCGCTGATTCTTCCCAGCACGTCTTGCGAAATTCGTATACAACTTTCATCACTGGCCATGTCTGTGCCTGCAGTCGTCGCAGGTTCGTAAACACGTTTTAAAACTTTTCAGCGACATTTTGTGTCATACGTATACAACAAAGGCACCAGAAGTTCTTGGTTTGATTTACTGTAAACAGTTTTCTGATGTATATTTTCTGCAAGTTTGCCCAAAAATGTCTTAGAAACAATTGAATTTTCAGCTAGCTAAAACATTTCACAAACATTAACTTGATCTTCTGGGCGGGACTGATAGTCCTAATTTTATAAAAAGGGCAGCTGTTGCTGACTATAATTTCCACAATGAGTTATATTGAGAGTAATATTGACACTAACGATTACTTCTGTCTCAGGAATAGAAGACTAAAGAGCCATTTCCAGCTCAGCTCCCTGCATGTATCGTAATTGTTTCTGGTTGTTTTCTTCGTTAGATTTGTTTCTTTTCTAGGTTGCTTCACGGAAACCGAATCAAACATATCGATGGAAACGCCTTTCACGGCCTTGGCAGTCTTAAAACATTGTAAGTTTCCTTAATCAAATGGCAGTATGATAGCAATTGCTTAATGTATCGATTTAGAAAACAGTCCTAGGAAAGCACTCGCGCTGATTGCTTAAAAGTCGTGTTTGTATAACTAGATGGAGACACAGCACAGAACTAGCGCACGCTGTTAACGTAGTGTTGGCCCAAGTAAAGAGAATTTACATTTTGATAATCAAGGTTAACGAATTGTTTTCCTTTTATCGTCGCGGTGTTTTCTAAAAGAAATAGAAAACATGCACTCCGTCTTTTTATCGAGTTATAGAAACACTCGTGAAAGATTGGAAGAACTCGCAAAAGCTGTGGAAACACTCGCCTGCGGCTTGTGTTCCCACAGCATTTCTCGTTCTCCCAAACTTCCACTCATGTTTCTATAACTGGATAGAAACACGGTACATGTTTTCTATTTCTTAAATAATATACAATTGCCTTTCATAATTGTTAGGAGTTTAATTCGGGACATGACAGAAAGACTTTCCTTTGTAATCGGATATCAGTTATTATCCTAAATATAAGGAGGGAGTTACACCAGATCCGAAATACAAAGCATTCTGTCTGGAAAAAATTAGTCTAATTTTTCTCTGGTATTTATTTTATTATAAACCTTTTAAACAATGTGGAATCATTTTCCAAGTATACCAGAACTGACATTTGAAGTAAATCGAGAAATTTTCGAATCTCAAATTAATATCTGGTTCCACGAAGTATCTGCGCCTTCTACAACTGTAGTTGAAGGGCGACGCCAATGACAACAAGCAAGTCTAGGAACATATCCATAATATATAGATTTAGGCCAACCTAAGAGCGTATCTCCTGTTCAGGGCCCGATTATTGTTGTTTGGCCTTCTGTTTTGAGTTTTAATAATTACCATATACACAAAACAAAGCAGCAAAAAAGAATTTGTTTAATCCTTATCGTTATCCGGTTTCAGAACAATCCTGCCCTGCTTTCAACAAGAAAACCTAACACTAGCCCTCGATCCAATTGAAAACCAGCCGTTGATCAGCTATCAACTTCAAAACTACAGGTGACCTGTCGGCTCTAGACTTGAGCGCGAGATATGGTCACGTGATACGGGTCATCGGATACCTTGTTTTGACAGGCGCCAATTGATCATAACATGGATGTCCAATATCAGAAAAGTACACGGTAAACCAATGCTCCATGTCTCTGTCGACTCAATATTTGGAGTATGGCCGCCGTGTTGTGCGACTCTGTCGTCGCCGTCGCCGTCGTTACGCTTGTACGTGTCCACGACTAACAGGCTTGCCATTGTAACCATGAGAAAATCAATTCATGGGCTTTCTTTGCTTTCCCATATAAGTATGGGGCTCTGATTGGCTCCGCTATTACTGAGAATAATGGAAGCGATACCATGGTAAGGATTGTTGCTTTGCCCTTACAATAGCTCATGAAAGGGTACAATTGTGTTTATTGTCGTCGTGCTCGAACATAAATCGTGTAGTGATAATTTGGTACGTGAGCTGCCTTAATTGATGTTTTGTTTTCAGGACACTATTTGACAATCCTCTGCAGCTACTACCAGTGGAGACATTTGACGAAATCACATCCAATATGACCTTGTAAGTAGAGAGATACCAAAAATAAATTAATTATAAACTAGTTGTATAATCAAGTTAATATTTTTTCTCATCAGAACTTATTAACTCAGTATAGCCTTTTTAAAGTGATTTTTATCATCATTACTAAACATAACTAGATCTCTGTAGACAGTTCTCGCAAGTGATAATTAAATGTTCTCGAGATCAAGCCACAAAAAATTAAATTCAATAATGCTATCAGTGCTATCGAACATAGTCCAATAAAATGCTTTTAATTAGCAAACACTTAATCTGAGGTTATTGGTCGTTAAAATTAAGAATGATGTTCTTCTCTGGCGTTCGTAGGGAAACGTTGAGTGATAACTAGGTATTACCAGCTGCACAGCTTAAATGACATAACGTGTTAAATTGCAGGGCTATTTCGTGCAAAAACCTCCAGGGGCTTCCTCCGGGGATGTACACTACTTTTGTGTAAGTAGCAAAAAATCTAATAAACAGAGCGGCCGTGAACTAGCAGTACTGCTCGAAACTGATAAGCCATAGGTAAAGAAGTGATAAAACATATGGCCAGCCTAAAAGCCTAGCTTCTGGGCCGGGTTGTTCAGAGCCCAATTAAGCTAACCCAGGATAAGGTAGAGTTTTGAGTTTTAATAATCACATTGTACACAAAACAAAGCAGGGAAAAACATTGGAATAGAGGATAAAGTAATAATTAAGGGATAATTCGGTTAACTTTTAATTCTGGGCTGGCATTATGTGATCCAATAGAGAAACCAGCACTTGGTTGGCTGTCAACTTCCAAAAACACGTGACCTCGATGAGCTCTAAACTTGAGCCTTCAATATGGTCACGTAATACTGGTCAGTGGATACCTTGAACTGACAGGTGTCAATCGAGCATAACATGGATATCCAATATCAAAGAGGTACATGGTAAACCAAGGCTGCAAGTCTCAAGCATTTGGCGTTTGGCCACCATGTTGCGCGACTCCGTCGCCGTCGTAGTCGTCGTCGTCGTCGTGAGTGCGCGCCCACGAGCAATACCGCTAGCCATGGTAACCATAAGATGATCCACTCATGGGTTTCCTTTTCTTTCCCATGATGAGTATGGGGCTCCGCCATAAGTGACACACTCGGCTATCTTATCAAATTTTGACGTCATTTGTGATCTATTACTGAGGCAGACGCACGACAACACGAAATCTCATTGTTAAACAAATCTCAAGGTGTAATTGCAGCAGTATATATTTGTTAACAAAATATCTAACGCGACAATAGAGTTTAAGTTCGCGGGCCTAAACATGTTTTGGACTCGACATAGAGTCGTTTTAGCGCGAACCCTTAGGCAAGGGTTAAAATGAGCTTTGAAAGGGTCCCAAAACAAATTTCGCGCGATAAACAGTATTAGGGGTATCAAATGGTGCCATTCAATTTAAAAGTGCTGGCAAAAATTGGCCTTTGCTTGTAAAAATTAGATGAGTGCTCGGCCGCCCGTGCTCAACAAATTCTGCAATTGCTTGCATGCTCGGACTCTCGTTTAAAACTGCTCGATTCCCGAATGGCAAAGCTGGGAAGCATGCACGCGCTGTGAATGTTTCTGGAAACATGCTTCCTCGTTTTGCTCACGTTTTGTTGAAACTCTCGCGTGTAAGAATTCTTCACGTAAGGCACCCGCAAAGTTAAATCGTAATCGAGCGACGTGAAGACATGTAGAATATTGCTATTACTATTCGACCTTCAGAGCTTGTCGGAACTGCTTGGCTTCAACTGGTTAGATTCAAGGAGATTTCGAAAGAAGTTTCAATGCTTAGAATCCATTTCAGTCAATCAGCGGGAAACCATCGAAACGGGAACTGGACATCCTTGTTCGGACTAAAGACTACGCTGTTTACAATTGCTAAGAATAATTAAACGAAAGAAGCTTTATATTTTAACGCGATTAAAAATCTTGCCTTGCGGCGTGCTCAGCCAATCAATCTCGAGTACTCATTTCCTCTTGATTATCAAAAGTGCCTTTAAGAAAACATGTCCTCTGTCTCAGCCAGTCAGCAATCGGAAATTTTGCACCATACATTGTAGGTGACAAGAAATCTAAGTGTCTGTCCTCCAATAGATGGCAAGAAGGAACCAGTGGAGAGGCAATAATTATTCGACATATTATGTAGAGACCAGTCAGAGAGCTCATCACTATGGACCCTTTTTGCCCTCCTAGCTTGTCGTTTAAGCCCCCTCCCCCCCTCCCCCCTCTCCCCCGAACAACGTTGTGTGCTAATCCAGCGTTGGTAAAAAGATGGCGATCGGTACATTTACCAATAGTGCTTTGCGCACGCAAACTCTAAAAGAGCGTAAAAAAGCACAAAGATATAATTATGCAGCAGCAACATTGGATCCTTACACCGAAATAAACATAGGATGCAGAATAATAATAAACTTAGAATGCAGAATGAATTCTTAAGAAACGCCAGAGCCAGTTTGAATGCTTGATTTTTGAAATGCTCATGATCGGGAAGGAAAGTCTGAAGCTCATCAATACTCAGAGTGACTCTATTCGCGCTAAACTCTTTCCGTCCAAATGTTCTTCAAAGTTGTCCCAAGGCCCAAATTTTCCGAAAATGTCCCAGGTTAACCGAAGATTGCCAAAGACTTCTAAAGAAAGCCCTAAGATGCTTCCATCATACAATAGCAAGTTTAACTGCAGTTAAAGAGAGAAGCCAAGTGGCCCGTCAGGCTAAAGTGTATCTCAGTATCTGTTCCATGAGGCGAGAAAGAGTATTTCTACTGTCCCCTGAAAAGCATGCAAGAACATCGCAGGGTTATCCCCGGCATAACGTTTTCCTAATTTATACGCCTGGTTGGGGAAAGGTACTGCATGTGAGAGTAGTGTCTCGCCCAAGAACACAACATCCAGGTACGAGCGCACTAACCAGAAGGCCACCACGCCTCCCATTAAAGGAATTCAAGGACGAACACTTTCAGAAATTATATCGAGAATGATCACAAACAAGTTGATAAAAGTGATCTCTTACATGCTGTATATCGTCTCTATTTGCAGCGGTCTTAGCTCAGCGCTTATAAGAGTTAGCAAATTAGCCGCAGGAGCAACAAGCGGAGCAACAAAAGCCACGACAGGAAGAGCTCCTGATGCTCTTCCTGCCGTGGCTCCTGTTGTTCCGCTTGTTGCTCTTGTTGGGGCTCTTCGTGTGGCCTGCAGAACAGGCATAATTTTTTTGCGTAGTTTAGGCGAACAGAGAAGAAAGCAAGGCCAGCGCAAAGCGCGGCTGGAGAACGAGGGGAAGAGCGCGACAAAATAACGCCTGTACGCATATTATTGTTCAAGCTATTAGGGCCTTCAAATGTGAACGCGTCAACCCAATTGGTTACTTTATATCACGTGGTACTCAATTATAACAAGAACCATTTGTGCCCACAAAATCAGGTTTCAAGATGAATAAACGAAGGCCACGGTATCAAAAAAAATATCAACCAAAAAAACTCAATTTGATTTGTAAAACTGAATTATTTTAGCCCAAATCATTTTTCAAAATGTGTTAAATTAGTGTCCACTTAGTTCTTTCCCAGGATTTCTGTAGTAACGGAATAAGACTCAAACAAAGTCGACCTAAACAAACAAACCGCGGAGGTCGCCGTAAATTAATATGCAGAAATCCAGCGTTCCAAAATACCGTTCAATTTTAAAACTAAACTTCCCTAATAAAGCAACCAGAGGAGACAAACCTGACAGGAAGTTCAATGCCAATTAATTTTGTTCAGTATGAGGAAAATAACCCTATCTAGAAGTCCAAAAACGCTCAAAATTTCGCAGACGTGCATCGCTGCATGACAGCATGTTTCAATTAATTCTTCTCGCTGAAGCACACCCATTGTAATGTTCTCGCGGTTGTTGAAGGAAGGAAAAATTATTCACCAGAAAGGTTTGAGGACTCTACGCCTTAATATTCCATTCCTAAAATTTGATTTGTGTTTCTCCTTTCCATTCTAAGTCCCAAAAAAGTAATTTCTCCGTCGTAGAGATGAAAGCAAGACCTTGCATTTTGAAGATTTCGCCCACAATGCGCCACGTTTGGTATGATCATCTAGGGTGTGTCTTGGGGCTGAACTGCTTGCGCTCGCTCGCTTTCGCCTTGATTTCGCCTCGTATAAAATGAGCAAAATTTACGCCTGTTCTGCAGGCTACTCCTCATGTTGCTGCCCCTTCATCCCGTCTAACGCGTGCAGAAAATCTGCCTGTATTATTTTTAATTTTGATTCTTCCCATTTTCTTTAGTAGCACGCTTGTCACGGCTCTCTACCCGTTCGCCGAGCTATTGTAATTCCTTTTTTTTTTTTTCGCTAGCCTTATGTTGCCTTCAGTTTGCCCTCTCAGGATACATCTTATTTTCACCAACTCTTTCTTCTCTAGCATTTATTTTCCTCGTGAACTTTTGTTCGTTCCCTTACGATGTTTAAATGTTATTTTGGCAAGCCCAAATGGTTTTCCGCCTTGATCATGCGACCATTCAGGATTTCATATGGCTTTTGGTTGTTTGCATTTGCTGTTTTGTATTTGTTTCGGTGGTCCCAAAACGTTTTCCGCTGTCGTCAGCGGTCCCAAAAGGTTTCCGCTGTGATCTCTTCGTCATCATCATTTCTTGTAAGTTGTTATTTTGTATATGACTGTTTCTCAACATGCTTAAGGACTTAATGTCTGCTGCAGATGATGATTCATTTCTATGTTTTATTATTTTGAATTTTTTTCTTTCTTTGTGTGTTTTTGTGGGGTGCGCGGGAGTGGGGTGCATACCAAGCCACAGAGTCTTATTACTCCATGATTAATCATCTTGGCACTCCTCTTTGCGCTGCTTAAGGGCTAGCGCCTGATAATACTCACATTTCCGGCCTCTTCTGGGTTCAGTCTTAATGTTCTGCTTTAGCAGACGTTTCCCTCAGTGGCCTTTTGCAGACCTGAAAGTAGCCCCCTACAGTATTAACAGTATATTCACTTGAAGAAGGATGCAGAACTAACGATGAAATTTTTGTTTCACATTTAAGCTTAAGCGCTTGGCATTCGAAGTGAAAATTAGCAACATACCTGGGGTTTCTTTTTCGTTCATATCAGTGCATTGCCGACCGTTGCCATGGTAACACCCAGTCGTAAAGAAAAAAATCGAAGACTGAGTTATCTCTCTCCGATTCTGTTCCGGGCAGAGACGGTTGTGACACAAGCTACATTTTTGCTATTTTCCTCCTATTTGCTTCTCTTTCTAAGGTAAGCCTCGGTAAAATATCTTTTAACTCGGCAGTTCTGTGAAAACGATTTCGGACAATAGTTTAATTTAAAAAAATTACAGTTATCGTAAAAATCGTAGTAATCGAAAAAAATCTTTAATCTTCCTATTTTTAATTAAAAAAGAGAAATTAAATCCCTTGATAAAATTTTGTCAAAAGCTGCTATTGTGAAGTAGGCACATATATAGCATGAAGTATACAAACTTTCGCCAAATTTCACCGACGGAAACGCGAGAAAAATAAGCTCTTTTTTCGTCGTTGCTTTTTGTGACGTCATAAATTTCGAGATGTACACGCGTGCATGCGCATCAATGACCCACTGGCGTCATTCGCGTGTGGAAGTCGGAAAAAATCGTGCTTAGTTAAAATTTCCTACCTGCTAAAGCTCCTTTTCGCAATATTATGACACATTTTCAGAGAGGAAAATTTAGAAGAAGTAATTCTTACACTATGGACGCCTAGCATCTTGAAACTGAGCAATGATGTCTGCTAAAATTCGACCTTGTTTTTTTGTTGTTTTGCTTCTCGGATTTCCAATGAGTATATTAATATTCGTGGTCCACGAGCTTGTTGCACGCTTTCGCTTGTTAGGGAGTAACCTCCTGGTTCATCCCTTCGTAAACTGGCAAAAGTTGTGTCTGCTCCACAAACAACGCCAAGGACTGCAAATACGCGTGGTAATAAAAAAAATATGTTTGTCCCTTGCGATGATAGTGACGTTCGACCAAATCAGTTTCTTTCGTTGAAACCACTGCATACCTCATACTTTTCTCCTTGAATCAAGTACAGAGGGGTAGGGTCTTCTTTTCGGTCGATAAATATTATGAAGCCAAAGGAATCTCACGCAACTTGTGTGATAAACAAATTTTGAAAATTTGAATGTCATGTTTGTCTGGATTTACTGCGTGATCTCGCGTGCGGCTTTCGCGTAGAGTTTCAAGAGCTCGCGCCATCGCGCGTTTTTCGAAATCAGTTCGTGCGCGCGGTGAAAAACTGCAGGGATCCACCTTAAGTGTTTTATAGAAGAAAATATAGACAAAGGAGAAGTTATAGTCAGTTTTAGAGCTAGTTAGGTGTTAACCCTTACCTTTTTCGGGCCCTTTCCCTACGGAAGGCATGTCCCACGTTCGAAAGAAAAACTCTGCATTAGTATCCTATTATATGAAGATGGCTTGAGTCTTGCGGGTTAGAGCGCCAGCACAGTTGCTCCGTTATTGTCACAATATTCGAAGGTATGTAGCGATTATAATCACTTACGGATTTTGCTCTGGCTTTCCGTCCGTCATTCCACCGTATGAACGCCTGGCTACCTCGATGTCGTAATAAAAGTAAAAAGAATATTATCTTTCTTCCTTTAGTGTGGGGTTTGGACTTTATTTTCAGGTTTTCTTTTTCTTAGGGTTTCTCTGTTTTGGCTGTGCCTCCTTCCCTTTGTTATGCCTTGGTGCATTTTGCTCGCGTTAATTATCGGTGTTAGCAGATCGCCCATAACTCAAAGAGATAGATTTCTATTTCTCGTGGTCCTCATGGCTAGCGGTATTGCTCGCGGGCATGCGCGCACGGCGGCAGCGACTAGGGCTTTCCGCAATTTAGCAAAAAGCTGCCCATTAGAAGTCAAAAGTTGCTTTATGTTACGAAAGTTGCTCAAAAAGTTGGTAAAAAAATGCTGCTCGCCTCCTTTATTTGGTCTGATGCTAGAGTACAACAAAAATGAAATTCCTAAGCATTTTTTGGTACAGTTTTGCGGCGTAATAAGCGTTGATTAATGACTTTGTCTCAATTAGAGCCAAAATAGAAACTATCAGTGATAGGATTGTCTTGGGGGATAGGTCTTTCGCAACAAGAATATCTAAAAACACAGCTTTTACTTGAGTCATCACGGCACCATGTTTGCAACTCACGAGGCATCATACTGGGTTCACTTGCAACGAAAGTCCTTCTACTGTAAAAACCATACAATTAAATTATCCGGGTTAGAGCATATGGTCTTAGAACACGAACAACGAACTCGCGCCAGCTCAGCATTCTGGGATACAAGAATAAAATGGATCGGACTTATATAGATTTAGGACAGCCCAAAAGCGTAGCTCCTGGGCCGGGTTGTTTAGAGCCCACTTAAGCTACCCAGGAAAAAATAGAATTTTGATTTGAGTTTCGCAACTTTGTGATGAGGTCTTTCTTCTGCCTTCTGTTTTGAGTTTTAAAAATTACCATATACGCAAAACAGAGCAGCACAAAACATTTGTTTAGACAGGAGCCATAATCGGGGGCGGAAACCGTAAGAGCGCTATTTATGGTATTGGGGCAGTCCCCATGATAAGGGACATTTTTCCTATTTTTAGAACAAATTGCGGGTCATGTGCAGTACATGCGGGTATATGCTGCGAGGATTTTCGCGGATGAACGTGGGGAAAAGGCGTCCAAAATTCCCAAAATCATGGTTTTTTTTTATTTTTTTTTATTTTTTTTTTAATTTATTTATTTTTTAAATTTAGAATTACTTACACAGAACAAAGTTTCAGTGCATAACACTAAGCTATATAACATAACATTTCCATTTTCCAGAAACTACAATCTAGTACAAGCATTATACTACTGACTACAAAAAAAAGGAAAAAAGAAAACAAAGAAACAAAGAAGCGAACCAACAAAAAACAAACAAAAAAATTACATTTACTTAAATAGAAACGAGACAAAATAACACGTTATCAGTGCATGTTAAATCATATGTTGAAAGGATTCATGAAAAGCAGTAAGAGCGTTGTTTTTAAATGCAATTTCTTTCTGTATTTTTAATTTTTCTTCTAGAAGTATGAGAAAACTGTCGAAAGAGAGCTTTTCGTCGTGC
>Ga0126343_10001608_pt1:2500-10861 | contig 10861 bp, 5 predicted proteins | sample Cyp2metagenome_FD_92531 | JGI IMG/M metagenome (GOLD analysis project Ga0126343, IMG submission 92531) | Coral microbial communities from Lord Howe Island, Old Settlement Bay, Australia - Cyphastrea 2 metagenome | ecosystem: Host-associated > Invertebrates > Cnidaria > Coral ... | reverse complement strand
TGGGATTCAAATAGTTGGGAAGTGAAACAGCAATTTTCTTTCCACCAAGGTAAATTATATGCATTTTGAAGATAGTTATCAGCAAAGACTCTACAGCACTGGTAGGTTTTATAGTCGGAAGTTATAAAAAAATGATGAACTGATAAAACGTAACAGGCCTTTGCAGTTTTTTTAAGCTCTGCATTTCATTCAGTTATGTGCCCAGTAGACTAGTTTATCAGTGGTATGATGCTATAGTCACAGCAGTGGAAATTAGCACTTATCATTCAGCCATGCAAGTAGCCGTAAATGAGTGTTAATCCTTTTAGCCACAAGTAAAGATGTAATTTCTTGGTGCTTAACACTTTCTCAGATTAAACACGCCTATCATTAATTTAGGGCGTTAACCCTAACACCTGTTACACAGCTCTGAGGATGCATGGTTGGCCCTCGTTGTTAAGGGTGAACTTACCCGTTGTAACTATGATTCACTGTTAAAGTGACAAGCTTTTTGGGTTACACACATTGTTTCAAGGCTAGAGATCAATCAAAACTTAATGAAACGCCTGGCTACTCTGTTAAGATGTTCTCTTGAGTTACCTTTTTTTCCTTTGTTTTTTCAATATATTATTTTTTCTTTCGATGCTGGGAAGCATATAGGGCAAATATCAACTGTCCACCATCTTGTGGGAAAGTGAACGACTGGTAAAAAACCACTTGTATCTTAGGCTCTCTGTCCCCTGCAGTGAAGACTACTTAGCACTCTGTACATCTCTTCATTGGATTAGTAGCATTGCTGTACTGCAGTATTTTTTATTGTCTTTTGTTGTAGCTCCCACGCTGGATGTCGACTGGCAGAACAATACTAGTTTTGCGTCATGTTCAACAGATAAAATTATACACGTGTGTAGGATAGGAGTTGAAAAGCCTGTCAAATCTTTCCAGGGACACACTGTAAGTTACTAACACTTGTTATCCGGCTGCATTTTTATTTTGAGGCAGCGAAATACAAGATACAAAACCTCCAACTTGTCGCGCAACATTGTTTCTTTGGAAGTTTTGGTTTATGTTTCGCATTTGTCACCTTTGCCAACTTACTGCGCAAGAAAAACATTTGTTGTGGATTGAAGAAATTTGCTGCAAAAAGTAGAGTGTGGGTCAACTTTGAGCAACAAATTTTGGCTTTGTTGCTCGTTTTTCATCAACTCACAACCTGTCATGCATCAAGTTTGCTCACGTTGCAGTGCTAGTTGAGGGTTTTTGTACCTCATATTTCACCACGGTTAGATTTGTTGTATATTGCGTGTGTGTTCTCTAGTGTCATCTGACAGACATTAAACATACTGAGATGAATCTGCAAATAAAATGGAACTGATGCTTTCAGTCTAAATGTGACGTTTGTCAGGCAACAAAATTCCATGCATTTGAACTCCTATTTATACAAACATCAGAAGACGTTTTCTCAAGTGTATTAATAATTCACCAAGTTTAAACAGAGCAAATCATGACCATCATTGTGTTTGGATGATGATCTCAATTAACATAGATTTTAACAATTTGTTTTTCATTTCCCCTTTCTCATCTTACTTTTAGTTTCGATTGGAAAGATATATACAACTCAGGACACTGTTTGACCTCATTTCCAAGCACAACAAAGTTCACCAAAAGTACTTTGCTGCAAGTTGTATTTTCAACTAACTCCTTGGTGTTTGCAAATGTGGTCAAGCTGTCTTTTGTGAGTGATATCATTTGTACGACCATGTTAGCAGGATGCTAGTAATAAATAAATAAACTGGAGAAACTGATCTTGAAAGTGATTCCAGTTCGTGTACTCAGAGTCACTGTGTTGTCTTCTTGAGCAAGAACTCTGCAGTGTGATAAACTAAGATCAACTTTTAAATTTGTATTGTTTTTTTTTTTAACAGAGTGAAGTAAATGCCATCAAATGGGATCCTTCAGGGTCATTATTAGCCTCTTGTTCTGATGACTTGTCAGCAAAGGTAAGAGACAGGATTCTGTAAAATAGTTACCTGTCTTCATTTCTTTAAAACATTGCAAAAATCGGAACTTTTCACTTAGTAAAGGAGACTAGGTCTTCAGTCTGATGACAGAGATATTTTGTCAGCCTTGATTCTTGTTATCTTGGACGAGATAATGACAAAGTTCGTCCAGTAGCTTGGTGAATGGGAGGTGACCTGATGGTTAGTGTTTCTTTTTTACTCCAGATTGAGCTGTCCAGGGATGGATTTGGGGGGTGGTGGATTGGGTGGCAAGCTACCCCCTCTTTATAGCCCAACCAAGCGAAACGTACCCCTCGAGATTAAATAAATGAATTGATTATCTGAATATTGAACGCGCTAGTTGCTTTAAGAATGCAATAATGAATTGATTATTGGAAAATTGAACCCACTGGTCGTTCCAAGAATGCAACAATGAATTGAGTATTGGAAAGTTGAACCCACTGGTCGTTCCAAGAATACGTTTTCAGTCAAGTCTCAAACTGCTACATGTTGGGGCATGTCCCATTGATTCTGCAACCCCAACATAACAGCCACCCCCTCTCCTTAAAAAATTCTTTATTTGCACTTGCATTCCTAGCCAGAGACACTTGTGTTCTTGGGCAAGACACTTAACTCGCACAGTGTCCCTGCCCAACAGCAAACTGTTATGGCAACCTAACAGAAGATTACAGGACAACTTGTACTGGATGAATATCCCAGTAGGCGGAGTGGTAATACCCCTTCATGTTACAGAAATCACCTGCTAATATTCCTAGGATTTCAACAGTTCTAACCACTTCTTTGTGCACACTTTTGCTGTTTTTTTGTCTCTAGATTTGGAGTACAAAACAAGATTCCTGGATGTTTGATCTTCAAGGTCACAAAAAAGAGATTTATACAGTAGCATGGAGTCCTACAGGGCCCACAACAGCATGTCCTAATGCACCTCTGCTTTTAGCTAGGTATGTTACAGAATAAAGGTACAAAACTCTGTTTTCTCACAGACAAATTGAATTTTGAATTTACTGATCAGCGCATGCCTTAGCAAGCCTAAGCCTGGTCACGCAAAGAAAGATTGCGTGACAAGTCAAAGGATATGTGTGAAGCAGGCTACACTTGCTTTTGTCCTCTTAATATAAATTCACTCTTTGATTTTCCTGACTTGTTTTCAGTGCTTCATATGATACCACAGTCAAACTATGGGAACTTGAGCGTGGCAGCTGTGTTTTGTCGCTCTCTAAGCATCAGGAACCCGTATATTCACTCTCATTCAGCCCTGATGGTAGATATCTTGCGTCAGGTTCCTTTGACAGGGCAATAAATGTCTGGTCAACTCAGGTGAGTAAATAGTTTACTTATTTTTTGGAAGATTTTTTTAAGATATCTGCCTTATTGCACAGTCTTGTTTTTTCTAGACTGGAACTTTAGTTCATAGTTTCCATGGCAATGGGGGAATATTTGAAGTTCAGTGGAGTCCAAGGGGCGATAAAGTAGCCGCATGCTTTTCAGACAACACGGTGAGTTATCAAACAGTACGATGTATTATCAGAAGACGCTTATGCGACTTGTGTAGAGTACATGTAGCCATGTTCTTGGTTCACTAGGGTGCTGGGTCACTAGTTGTGAGCTCGTCCACGTAACATATAACCGTTGAATTGAACTACCTCACGGTTTGCGGAACTTGAAAAGTAAATCTTTAATTTTGCCAGTTCGTCGTTTGTAATCCGTGTTAACCTTTGCCATCCTTAACCAGCCTTGTCCCCTTATGGTTTATTATAATCTCTTTGAAGTTTTCCTGTCTTAGTAAACTATTATTTTCAGGTTTTCCTCAGTTTAAAGGTAATTTTGTCCATGGTCAAAATTACTCAAAATGGTGTGGCTGAGCTCAGCTTAGGGAGATCTTGTACTTCAGACAGTTAAACGACAAACTTTCTTGCACAGCCTAAGGAAGGCTTAGAAAGAAAGTTATAGATAATATTGCTGTAGCCCATCAGTGCTCGTGTTTTTCAGGGATAAACCAATAAGCTATCCAGTCATAGCAGGCATAAAATGATCATCTGTTTTGTAATTTGTCCTTATGTATTGTTTTATCTCAACAGCTGTGCGTTTTAGATGTCCGAAACCTTTGATGTTTTTAAGCACTGCTCTTATACTTTCGACACGCGCCCCCAAAGGACCTCGTCAGAGTAACCCAGTACTCCCGTCATCACAAAGAAGTCCGGAACAAGGGAACCGGCACTTATCAGCTGATTAAAATTTTGTGATATCAAAAAAAATCCAGAAACTAGGACCAGTAACTCTTGGACCGATCGCCTCTTCATTTTTTTAACTGGACTTTTTTTCACTGCTAAAATTTCATTGCAGTTTCATTATGTACACTGTGGATCAAGAAAAGAGTCTGTCTATAGTCTTAAGTTTATATAAGCTTAGTTTCTCTATTTCTGTCAGCTTCTTGTTTCATCGCAAAAGGAAAAACGTTAAGCATTCGTCGTCATTCCGAAGATTAAGTTCCGAAGGTTGCGGTTTTTTTTAACCAATTGGAAAGCAGAGACAGTGTTCGGTAAGTTGTCGTCGCCTTATCGTCGTTACGTAACTTAACCAGTGACAGTAAGGCGCATGCTCAAACATTCCAAGATGATGTCCCCAAAGCCTCGGTTTCTTTTGGCCATTTGGTTAGTGAACGAGTAGCACTGGGGACGAGAATGACGTGAGTTTGAATGGAAAAGTGCAATTTGATAAGACTAAGTTGGCCGACTTGTACAAATGGCGAGCGAATTTGAACTCCGACTAACGTCAAAGATTTTCGTCGTGGATGGACGAAGTCTTGTTTTTCTGCATTAGTAAGAAAAAATTCGCGAAGTGAAAAAGCAGGCGACTTAAAAACATGAATTAAAAATTCGTACCTCTCGTTTTTTCAACGCGTACAGTCTATATCCAGAATCTTTTCTGCTGTTCAACATTTTAATTGCAACCTGTCATTACTTTTGAAAGACATTTTTTTTCCAGTGCACGCGAATTATTTATATCAGTGAGATACCTTTTTTTTATTTCATGGGGCACGGTGCAGAACACATGACTTGCTTTCAACTTGACTGGGAGAAGACACAGGTCTGTCTAGAGGTTCGCCGCGCGAGAGCGGCCATTATCCTCGCGCGGTTCTCGCTTCTCGCGTGATAATCTAGAAGGAAGACTGAAAACAGTTGAGTTTTGTTTTTAACTGTCCAAACTTTTCCTCCTAAGTAACGTAATAAACGTCTGAATTTGTATTATATCATTAGACTCGTGAGAAATTTAACTTTGATGCAATTATGTTGAAGATATTCTGTCTAGGCTGTAACACTTTTTAAATCCACAAATGTTATTACATATTAAATTTTAAAGTGCTTAATTAAGGATTACCGATATATGTGCAGTAAAGAGAATTGTTTTCAATTTGTGATTGTACGAGAAAACGGGGTTAATAAGATATTTACTAGTAGTAATCGTAGGTTAGAGAGTGCGTTCGATGTCACCAGGCTCTTTGTCCTTTGGCAAGTTGGTGAGGAATTATTTTCTCACAAAAATGTGTGGGGGTGCTAGTGTGTGTTGTAACATGCATTCATTAACATTTTGTCCTAGAATCTGGATTCAATTTGTTTATTTGTGGTGGCCTTTTTCCCGAACGCTGAGAGACGAAATTCGGTACATGAGAGTCTTCATGCATCCTTGCAGAACTCAGAAACCTCGTATGGCGTCTTTCGAGCTGCACAACTCGTTAAGTTAATTTTCTGACCACAAATCATGGCCGTTTGCCTAACCTGCGATCAGGCTCTATTTTCGTTTCTTTGGTAGACCTTTCCCGTGGGAGGGCGAAACGAAAAGTAGAGTCCTCCTTCCCCGCGTCTAGATACAGGGAGAGAGGGCATGATCGCAGGTTACCGTTTGCCGAGCTACACAACTCGGCGAGTTAATTTTCTGACCACAAATCATGGCCGTTCTCCGAGCTACACAACTCGATGAGTTAGTTTTCTCACCACAAATCATGGCCGTTTTCCGAGCGACACAACTCTGCGTGTTAATTTTCTGACCACAAACCATGGCCGTTTGCCGACGCCGAGCTAAACAATCCCACAGAAGGCGTTCAAAAGCTCGGGTTGGTTACCTGTTACCTCAGGAGTCCCACAGGGTTCTCTCCTTGACTTTATTTGTGTTGTTTATTAACGATATGCCCAGTGCGTTATCTCACTCAAGCACATTGGCTTTATTTGCTGATGAAGCTAAGTGCTTCCGCGCTACAAGACCTTATGCTGACTGTGCTTTGCTACAAGACGACATTGACAAGCTGGTCGACTGGAGTAACAACTGGAAACTGGACTTCAATGTTGACAAATGTTCACTCTGCACAGTATCAAGGAAGCGCAACCCCATAATTTGTAACTACAACATGGGTGGGAAGGTTGTTAGCAGGGTGGGAGCCCATCGCGACCTTGGGGTACAGATCACATGCAAGTGATAAACTGAAAATCAAGAGTCAGGAAGGAACTTTTTAAGGGAACATTTTTTTTGTAGGATTCCGTATTTATGGAACCATTTACCTGACGCATCGAGGACTACCAACTGTGGTGTGTCTTCTTTTAAGAGACTGAACTATGTTTTTTAAAGATCGGGTTTTTGACCCTGAGCACCCCCATGCTACCTGGGTTTAAATCAGCAGTTAGTAAGGTTGCTAGCGAGCTAGTTAGTTCGTTCGTTAGTTTAGTTAGGGAGGTAACTATTAGCTAGTTAACAAATTGCTAGTAGCACACCTTGATCAATTTTTTTTAAACATTCATAAACTTTCTTTTTATAATGGGTAGACTAGCACGTATGGTTCGTCAGTTCCCTTCTAGTCTTCCCCAATGCCTTATTATGTACTTTGATTGTTATTAATGTGAACATTACTATTTTTATTTCAATTCTTATTATTATGTCAACGACATTGTTCAACCCTTCTTTTTTTTTTGTAATCGCAGTGAAAGTGGAATGAATTAACCGCTTTTGTCTTACTTAAATTCAGGGTTAATCTGTTTGTCTGGTGGAAAACGCATTTGCAACACGACAGCTAGCCGTTCTTGCCACTAGAATCGCGTTTTAAGACATTTTGGCTCAGGTATTCGCAGAAATCAAAATTTTGAGACGAGAAAGTGACCTACGGCTTAAGGCTTTTCAGCTTTTGACAATTTTTTTTCCCTTTTCCTTTTTTTCCTTTGCTTTTCTTTTTGCTGCAGTGATCCTGATTGGCCTTCTACCCGGCTTGCTTGGGGTTAAAAAATGTCTAAGGAAGAGTCATCGAGGTCGCCAATTTATACCATGGAGCAGCTACATAGGTGTAGTGGCATGACATTTGGCTGTGAGTTTTCCGCTCGTCTTTTTTAGCGTCTCTGTGCATATTTCAGGCTCCAATAAGCCGATCACTGTGAACAAGGCATCATTAGGAAGATCTTTTCCTCCTGCGGAAGTTGATAATAGATAGTCGCAATTTTGGTCAAAAGTGATGACGTCAGAAGTTGAAGAGAGGCCATGGCTCGTGATGGGCAGTTACGGGCGGTACAAGAGTCAATGGGTTAAAGAAGTATCATGAGCAAATAGTCTTAGGGAAAAATGGACCTAGGAACGACCCTTGTGGTACTCCTGAGTTTACTAAATGTATTTATCATGGGTTACGTAACCTCCTTTTGGGTGTTACGTGACACCTTGTCACAATGCTTCGTTAGCAGGGCGTCGGTATATATACTGCGTTGTCTTCATTTGTATTCATTCGAGTCATACGACCGCCTCTTCGCCCTCTAAATTAAAGACCCAATGACTAAGTTCATTATACTAGCTTATGTTCAGATTGTTGTAAAATTATGTTACACACTAAGTGTTTTTGTTCGTTTGTACTTTCAGTTTTTGTTATTTCGCGCAGACATTGTTTATAATTCTATGTAGCTTTGTTTGATAAGACATAATAAAGAGGGTCACACACAACTCGTGTTGACACACGCCATAAGTGGTTGCTTGTTACATGATAAATGTTTTATATTCGGTTGAGCGGGGCAGCGAATTAGAATATAAAAGAAAGTTAGATTCCCCACACCATTGACAAAAACTTTTTGCTTTCTGTTGCTCAGGTAAGAGCTATTGAAACCACTAATTTTCATTACCTCTTATACCATAGAGGTCTAGTTTAGATACATGTAACAAAATAGAATGATTAAATGTCAAATGCCTTTCTTAGGTCTAGCAATATCGATACAGCATACTTTTCTTCATCAAGGGCTTTTGTTATCTCATCTGTTAAATCTACCAAGCAGTCAGTGGTATTGTATCCACATCGAAGCCATACTGATTAGATGCTAAAGGATGTTTTCCATTATATCAC
>Ga0126343_10001607_pt1 | contig 10861 bp, 9 predicted proteins | sample Cyp2metagenome_FD_92531 | JGI IMG/M metagenome (GOLD analysis project Ga0126343, IMG submission 92531) | Coral microbial communities from Lord Howe Island, Old Settlement Bay, Australia - Cyphastrea 2 metagenome | ecosystem: Host-associated > Invertebrates > Cnidaria > Coral ... | reverse complement strand
GCCCGAGTTTTCTAAGAGCAGATGACTCAAGGGTGATGGAGATACCTTAATATTCGCTTGTTATTGATCCCAAAAGAGTTATCAAAATTCCTGCAAGTTTACTAGCGCACTGACCTCTCACTAATCAGTTCATCAAACACCCCTGACGTTACTGATCCAACTCAAATCAGTCAGCTCAATGTACATAAGAATAAAACAACGCCTGACCTCGCCGTGGAACATACACAACATCTACAACATTGACGTGTTACTGTCAGTTGTATTGCAGCTGATTATGATCTCGTCTGACTCTGTGAGAAGTATGGGTTCCTGGTAGTACCCCAACAGTTTGCTTGAATTTGATATCCTGCGTTGTTGAAAATCTCTCAGTCATACATTCTGTGCCGTCCATTTTTCTGCTTCCTACCTTTTTGGCGGCATACACCGGAAGGAGCAGTCATAAATCAATTGACTTTTGAATGATTTTCTCTTTAAACGAATGCTGTTTTGTACGTAATTTGCGAATATCGCTTTACCAAGAAGTACTAGTTCTGTGCGAAAGCAATCAGAAAATAGATCGATCGTTCTACATATGAGACGTTTTTAACAAACTGACGACTAATTAGTTCTGGGAAAAGTAGGGGCCATGCCAAATACTGAGGGCAGTTCAATAGTTTAAGTCAAGGACTGCCGCCGGGGGACTGCCGCCGGGGGACTGCCGCCGCCTCACATCTGACTAGCGCACTTGAAGATTATTCACTTGATCAATACTACTTGATGACGTCATATGCGGCATTTACATTTTTTAGGTGTGATCAAAAGGATTACGGAATATAATGCTTTCGCCGGATATCATAGTACTCACAAAGTCCAAATCGGTCTGAAAAGCACTTCCGAAGAATTTGATGTAATACTGTAACTGGGTTAAACGCCCGCCAAAGTAGAAGGGGGTCATGTTTTGTGTTCTTCTTTGCAATGTAGTCGGTGAACAAAGGACAGCGCCGATCAGCCGTATTTTCACACGTGACAAAACAACGAAATTGATCAAAATGATTTTTATATGCCTAGAGCCCAATCGAATTACTCAGAAGCCGAATAACTCAGAAGTACATTGTTATTCAAAGCAATCAACGCAAGGACAACACAAATAAAACGCCAATCAACATACTGGTGACTGTCCTTTCATTTCCCAATGCTTTCTCTCATGAGATGTTTTTCGACCTAAGATGATCAAAGTTTGTTCTCTCAGACACAAACTCGTTATTTAGTAAATAAACCCCTTCGGGCGGCTGGTATGTCGCCTGATAATGACCGCGGCTGGAAGATTGTCCAAAATATTTGACCGAGAAGCAAAGCCAGTTAGGGGGCAAATATGAAATCTCTCAGCCAAGGATATTATCAGCCAACATACCAGCAAGCCAGAAAGGGGTTTATTTATTTTATAACCCTCCCATTAATTTTCATATCGTACTTAAACCGTTCGCAAAAAGCCTGTGTTGATCTGGAGCCGGACAAATGGGCGCGATTGTTGAGAGCGAGTTAATTTGATCGGTTTAACGTTATTTCCACTGTGATTAGACCGACAGGTTGTGATGTCAAATAAACTTTTGCAGTGCCCCAAAATACTTGGTGCTCTTCAGTTGGTTCGTCCAGTTTGTTGTCTTCTTTGTAATTTCTGAGACAACATTTCAGACAAGCTTTCCAATGTCACTATCGCTAGACTCTACAAAGAAAGGTTGTTTTTCTTCCATGTAAAATAATGAAGATGAAAATTGAAACTCTCATGCTGGCCTTTTTCCCGCAAAATTTGCTTTTTCAGTGGAAATCAGAGGAGGAGGACAAACATCAACTCAAACGGGGGTTATACACGTGACGTAAAGTAGCCAATGAGATCGCGCTAAAATTAATGGGTGGGTTATGACAGATTATATTCTGAAGCGGTTCCGTTGTCTTTACCAGCGATGTATCATTGTAGTTTTGGCTTATCTCCTTTACTTTACTCCGCGTTATATTTGCTGGCAATACAGCGGCCAGGGCCGCAGCTATAAACAGGCAAACTGAAGCACATTTCTTTCGTTTTTGTTGTTTGTAGTCATTGCTAACACTCTTAATATATGTAAGAAGTTAATTTTGTGTGTGTGTGAGTGGCTACGGCCCTCGTGGCGACTAGTACACAAGCAGCAACTGCAGCAGATAGCTCCTTTCGGTAGCTAGCAGGTTAGTTTGTGAAATTGATCAAAGTGACTCGGCCCTGGAGCAAACTGATTTTGTGACAACCTCCCGTGCCTCGGACAAGAGGTGCGTGCATGCCGATGACCAGAGTATCAAACAGAACTTCAGAAAAAAATGAATATTATTTGTTCTGCTGCAGGAGTAGAAAGGGCCAAAGAGATATGTCATTTCTATAATTGTTCAGCACTTTTTATTACATTATAAATGTTCAGCAATTTATTACAACCAAAACACAAGAACATTTACTGTAATCAATTTTACTTATACGAACATTTACTTCAGATTCAACCGAAACACAAGCACATCTAATCAATTTTATTTATCTGACAAACATTTACTACATATTCAACCAAACCACAAGCATGAATTAGCTGTCGAGTGAATAGTTTACTCACGCTTTTGTTGTGTTGATTCAATAATCATTAGAAAAGTAAAATTGTGCCCTGAATGGGACGGTCTGTCTTGTAACACAGGACAGTCTACGGACATGCATCAGTGTACAATTCTTTTGCCAAGAAGCTCGCTTTCTCTCACTGACCACTATTTTTCTGTTGTGAATCCAGTGCCAAGCTAAAATGATCAGATGTAGGCGTTGCAGCTCACCCCTTGGAAATTGACTTCTCTACTGTAAGATGCTGTCGTATCCTTGGTTTATCAAGTAAACAGGGAACGTTCAGCGAAATGCCCCGCATGGATTATATGATAATGTTCAAATTCAGTAACTGCTACATTTCGCGCTTGTTATGTAGTTATCTATGTACAACAAATGATAACTGCTGATCCAACAAATTTGTACCTACACACAGACAGTAACTGGCTCAGGAGAAAAGGTTTTGAAAAAGGTAAAACGTGAGACGTTTTGCATCACTCTGAGAGCAAGGAGATTTTAAGCAAGTCGCAGAATCTAGAAAGACTTGAATGTTCGAAGCACCCTCAACTGAAAATGATGAGCTTAAAAATGATCAATTAATTTCAGCTCTTCTGTTCTACCTAGCGGAACGTTAAACGATGATTTTTACTAGTTAATCAGTCTTATTTGCTAGATCATCATTACTTTCTTTAATACACTGTTCCAGATGCCCGACATGGCTTCATGTTTATTATTCACTACATGGTGGTCTTGCCATTCTTGTCAGAGAAGCAAAGCACAGTTGTCAATGATGGGTAGCGTATTGTATAACAGGTTAAAGCGCAGGCTAGCTCAACATTTCATCATGAACAGTATCCACGTATTATCATAGAGTTGCCACCAAAAGCACTGGCATCATACTTTGACATTCCAGAGTGTGTGGTCCAACTCGGATCCTCGTCCTCCTCGTGTACCTCTTTCCGCCATCTTGTTCGTCTATTTTGGAACCAAGTGCGTACTTGTGCTTCCGTGAGGCTTATTTCGAAAGCTAATTTGCACCGTCGCGACTTGGAGATATACTTTTCGTTAACGAATTCTTCCTCAAGTTTGTGGAGCTGTTCTGGCGTGAAAAGTGGCCGTTGTTTTTGTCTCTTAATGGGTTTTCGAGGCCGCCTTGGGTTTGTGTAGTTTGCTGCAAAATAAGAACGAATGAGGAGAGATTACGATACAGCACTGCCAGAGAGCCATTTGTCTTGCCCGACTCTCCATATACTGGACAGGTTTAATAGTGATGGAAGCAATAAACTGAAAGATCAAATTAGATTGAGTAGTAAAAAACTAACATTTCTAAATTCCAATTCGATCTGGACGTCAGGCATTTAATCATGAGCCTCTGGCTCGGGTGATCGCGCAAGCACTCCCTGTGTTTGACGTTAAATTTACACATTTGACATTTGACATTTCATAGAAGTGAGAATTTGTTAACCAGAAATAACTTTCCATTTTGTCTTACTGTTTATGTACTATGTAGACTATCGTATGCTTGAATTACCGTACGAACACATTTCAGTTCAGTTGGTCGGGTTCAATAACAGAAACCGATAACACTTGCAATATATGCTAGAAAACATTTTAAAATTTTCTAAGGCTCGTTTTACTCTCTGATTCTTCTGTCTCAAAGCTCGACTGTGGAACATGCTACAATATCGATATAAAATAGGTAGAAGCTTGCTTTTCAGTAAAGCTAATTTGCGACTGAAGATCACTGAGCGGACATGGCGGACGGTGCTAGCCAAAACTTACTTTAATCCTTAAAAAATAGACGATCTACTGAGGGGATTTCTCAGATGGTCTCAGATGGCAAGCATTAAACAACAAGTAAAAATAGACAAAAAGGACTTTGGCGAAAGCATGTTTCCATCGAGGACACACGAAATCTAATTTCAATGAATTGCTCGCGTGCGCGTTTTTGCGCGACACGCGAGTGTTACTTGCAGTATCTGTGATTTACTACTTCTGTTGACATTTTTTATCACTTTCTATTTGAGCTAAAAAAAAATTTGCGCATCAGGAAATCTGTTAAAATTTTTCAAAAATATTTCCGAGTGAAATTGATAAATTGTCGTTGCTAATCATGTTTTGGTAATTGGCTAATTTTGTTAGCACCTCTGCGGTCGTTTGTCGCAATCTCTTTGACAATAATACTTCTTAACATTTGTGACATTTTTATCTCGTCAAGTGACATAATTTAGACTACGGATCTTTATTTTGGGGATCTTCCAGAGAATGTTTACAGAAGCAGCCACCCAAATACTATCGAATCGTAAAGAAAGATTGCTGGCAACTTCTGTAACCCATTGTCTACAGCTTTTCCCCAGTAAGGAAAAACAACTACTGGTTTGTAACTACACTGTAAATAACCTGATGACCAGGGAAATACGGTACGCTTCAGTCAGCTCCGCCGTAACCAGCTCAGTATCCGAAGAGACGAGAAACTGTGCCAAGTGTTGGAGACATTTATATAACTCAGGCTCTTCTACGTCTTCTTTTAATTAATTAAAGCAACTATTCTGATAATTCCAAGCGGAGCTTTTGCACCGAGAAGGATGTTGGTTTGTATCAATATTTATAAATCTCGGGATGATATGTTGTTATAACTATGTTTAATAGCTCAGCTTTGGAAATAAGAATAAAAAAATAAATTGTGAAAAAAATATTAGATTTAAAGTAGGTACGATTGCTAAATACATTCAGGTGGGTAAGAACTAGGTTCATAAAATGATTTATGGCTTTCCAAGTAAAGTCACTTTAACAACCAAGAGATTCACACGTGGCCAAGATAACATGCCACAAAAAACCCTATGGCCCAAGGCTTCATCAATCCCTGTAATGAGGAAATACAGCATAATTTGTAACTTAGAAACCTACCTGCAGGAATTCCATGTCTTGAATATCTCGTAGCGTAAACCCATGCTGGCCAAACACAGTTTAGGTTCAGTTTATCTACTGCCAAACCTTTGTCCTCTTTCGCAGGGCGTGTTTGCCTTTGCAAATGCTGGCATGGAGTTGGAAAGTCAGTAGTTGTTTTATTATCTTCCTTGTTTGCACCTCCTTGGTCGTCAAGATTTAGCAGGTTTTTAATAGAGAAAGGATGATTTAGGATGGATTTGGAAGGGATGACAGGCGAAAACGCCGAACCATATTTCACTCGTGAAGACATATCGCCTGCAGTGACTGCCTCTCGAGCAAGCTCACTCTCTCTGTTAAAAACAGTCAAGTTCTCGGCTGTTTGGCACCACTTTCAGTCACCTTTGGAGACTCTAGTCTCGCGCCTCGGTAACATGCTAATTATGCATAAGGTGTACTGTAACGTAATTGGCTCGTTAAGTTACTGTAAATAGTTGCGGTCAGGAAGCAGACATCTCCACTCCCTTTGAACTCCAGTGCTTTCGTCGGAATATTCTGTCATCGCTTGTTACGACAACTAAAAAAATCCAAAATGCATTGAAATTCGATTAATTGTTCAGTTTATACTGACAGAAAGAAAGTGTAGGAGATCAAATCAGCTCAATTCTTGTGAGATGTGGACTGCTGGGGCTTTGTGCTTTAACCACAACACTTTCGTGCCTAAGCGCATGCCGCAAATTTCCGGTTCTTCTTCCATGCTTATCCTGAGAAGGAAACAAACGCTTGCAAGGTTACTACATTGCTTCTGCCACTTTCCGGACGGGAAATCATAATTCGCAAAACATTTGAAAAGATATCAATATAGAGACAAATTAATTTGTTTTTTCATTTGTGGACGGCGCACATTTACATTTAATGATACAATTCGGAAACGAATAGCAAGTTAAAAGTTTGAAGAATGTGCATGCAATTAAATTACATAAATAAAGGCGATTAAATTCTTATTTTGCGAAATAATATTCGTAGCCAAGGCTCATGTTGGAGCACAAGCGAGAGTTACGAGCTGACGATATTCCATCAAAACAAAACGGGTAAAATAATAAGTTGTGTTGTGTAGCTGTGTAAGACCCGTGTAAGCTAGCGTAATTTGTGATCTGAACCTGACTATAGCTCTAACAAGACGTATAAAACAGCCGAGCTCCATGGGGTTCATTAATAAATGATGTATACCAACAAGACTAGAATTATCAGGATCAACTTGGGTGTATCTTTTAGAAAGCCCATCACTGTGGACTTCTTAAGGCTGTGCTAGATTTTGGCAAAGCCAAAAATGTTGCTGGTTCTTGGAAAACAGAAAAACAGAAAATTATCTTAGGTGGGCTTAGATCTTCCATGATCGGCACAAAAGTGAGATCCCGTATTGTTAGCCGGGGGAGGGGGAGAGGCGGGGTACTCCCAGAAAAGTTGGGTGGGGATGTGTGGCCCACTTCCCAAAACCCCTAACCTTTTTAATGAGCAAAATATGCCAAAATAGGCTAAAATCGATACCCTATTTGTGACCAAAACGGCTGAGATACCCTTTAGGGCAGCACATACCTATATAGCTCGTATAAGGGAGTACACCCCCCCCCCCGGGATTGTTTTAAGACGTTGAGCCGGGATTCGAGACCATATGTAAGATTTCCACAATAAATTACGACATAACATAGAACATAGCATAGCGATGAACTCCATTTTCTGTGCTTCTTTTTCAACCTGGCGTCTGTCGTCATTACTAACAAGTGTTGATGAGTTTTAACAGGTGCCACACTGACCGAGTCACCAAACCGACACCGAGGCAGCACTTGATAAATTGGTCTCCACCAGCACCCAGCACGTGGGGTACAGGAAAGTATTTCACACGCGCGCACAAAACAAAAGCTCGAAGAACTGACACGGAGGTATCTAAATATTTCGTCTTCAAGGTAGTTCAAGATCTTTTACGAATACTGCTTGACTTAGAACATGGACGCAAAGTATGATGAAGTTGTCAAAACATGCCACCGTGAAATGTACGGCAGCGATATGCGGCTGGCTGCGATATGCAGCTGGAGTCGCTTGTTGTGTCAATGATTTATAGGTTCAACCATCTTGTTCAGTTACACACTTTTGTATATTGTATGTCTCTAGATTACCTAGATTAGGGACACGGAAACGGACGAGCTGGTGTAGCTTGAAGAACATGAGATTTACTGAGCCGGGTACATCGAGAAGCCGCGTGAAACATGAGTGTAGAGCGCCTCTATGTATGAGAAAAGAGGGCAATGCATTTACTTGTAATCAGTCTTAGCACAAGGAAACTGACATAACGCTTATGAAAATGTACAGGAAAATTCTAACATCTCTAAAACTCGTATTCACTCTGCGTAGCTCAAGGACAATAATGCAAACAATGTGGTTTTCCTTGTACTTAGCGGGCTGTGTAAGGTTCGCATAGTATTGTTGTAAAATATACAGCCGCCATCTTGACACAGCATTGCAATGTGATAACAATGATTGTTGGTGCCATGCCTCACTGAGAAAAACTGAAAACGCTATTAAATTATTCTTTATTACTTTAAAGGAGCTGTACTAGGTCCCGCGATGTTGAAACAAATATCTCTCTGTTCACTGACTCAAATGTGGAAATAATCCAACAGCAGCATATGTACACAAAAGTCACTGACCTGTGTTGTTCAGGTTATTGTTTACAGTTGATAGATTAGAATTTAAACTTAGGTTTAAGAATAAAAGCATTCCATCACGAATTGTGATTCAAAAAAACATCTTGAACTTGAAATTAAGCCGGAAGGAAGCACCTTCTATATTTTAGATTCTTTCCTTCTTTTGTCTTAACCATGAAGGCACACAGAAGCTTGACAGAAACATGTGCGTCCAAGGCAGAAACTCCTGTTTATATTCAGTAAATCGACCGATTTATTTGAGTTGTAGGGATTACCAGATATTTCATGCCATTTGCAATGTTCCTGAGCTGTTTTGCCGCAAGCCACTTGTCAAATAAAAATGCAAGTAAGAATGTATTTGATCTATTTATCAACTCTCTATTACACTTGTAATAGTTATCACTAAATCTGCCCCCGCTTTCTTTTATTTCTGCTGATTGAAAACAGTAATATTGAACATTTGTGAATAAAATTATATGTATGAATATATTTTTTGTAATTGATCCAAACAATCAACTCAGTTAACTAAACCAACACATTCTGTTGAACTCATTCTATTCCATGACATTCTTTTCATAATACTCTCATGAAGCATTTACAATAGAGCAGTTAAACATATCTCGTTAGAGAGGACGCAGAAAGTACTTTCTGGGAAAAACTGGTGCTGCATTGCCTTCACGGATTTGCAATGTCCCTGAGTTGTTTTGCCAAAAGCAAGTTGTCAAATAAAAATGCAAGTCAGAATGTATTTAATCTATTTATCGACTCTTTATTACATTATCAAGGGAAAATTGGTGTAAGTATAAATAAAGAAAAATAGAAAAAAAGTGGTGTAACTATAAATAAGTGAAGAGTCTAGTATAGTCAGTCGTAGGATATTTAGCGTATTGATCCATTGAAAATGATACTTGCAATAGGCCTTATGCATGATTACGTCACGCGCTCAAAATTCACCACCACCTTGCATACGGCTGGCGCGCGGGAAATTTGAATTGACCAATCAGGATTTAGCAGACGGGAAAAATTCTAGTGTCCTGACGTCAAGTTGAAATCAGGCATGTCACTGGAGATGACATTAAATATCCACGAAAAGGGATTTACTATTTCAAAAACGAAACTAGTTGGCAAAAAGTGAAAAATATGAACCATTTTGTGTTTCTAAGCTCCTATTTTGGCGCCAAAAAATGGGTCACCGGCGCTCTGCATGGCAACTCGCTTGTAGTTCGTCGAGTATCGCCAAGTAGGATAATAGTGGTTCATCGTCAAATTAAACCCGGAATACTCAAGTTAACTACTAGTAGGGGCCAAAGGAACTTGTGCACTGTTTTTATCTTTGTTAGCTGCGAAGAAAAAGGCTGTTATCGTATCGTTTCAGTAGGACACCAAAATTTTGACTGCCGAGGGTACTGCGGGCTCAGCCGCCGTATGCAAGGCAAGCCTCGTTTGCGAGAATTTATCTCAAACGTCTGTCACCTTCCTGTTATTTTCACCAGAGAACTCTTTTCGACTTTCCTGCCTGGAGAAAAGCGAAGCTTGGTGGTGAAATTTCTTCGTCTGATGTCATCATGCATAGGGGCTATTTCTCCTATTTCCTTTGACGCTGAGAAAATTATACCTTCCCCCAAGAGACTGTGGTCTTTGTTTCCTCCTTCTTTTTATGTTATGTTTCTTGGAAGCTAATCTTTCCAAGGTACATCTTGATTGTGTCAGCTGTTTTGTCTTTCGGAGAATCATGTTTCGTCGTGATTATTCAAAACATCCAAAAGCAGGTCCAAAAGGTCCAAAAGTTGTCTTACATGAAGATTTATTAATTGATATTTTACAAAAACTTGAGTTCATGCATATTCCCCTGAGCACCATTATTTTCACAATGTATTTCAGGATTCTTGAGGTGTATTTACCGTCACCTTAGTTCATTTTCTCACGGCCGTCAACCGAGATAATGAAATAAAAATTGGGATCTAGTTCTTTTAAGAACTTTTAAAAAAGCGCTAGAAGTAAGTTTTTGTTATTTAATTTTTCTAGATAAACTTTCTTCACTCTGTCGGCCATTTCGAGCACTGAATTACGAACCACGATTGTTTGATTAAATTAGTCAAAATTCCTATTTCGTTCACACTTCGCACAAAGGTGAAAAGAAACCTTTTTATTGTAAAGAATAATTGTGACTCTTTGAGCTTGTTTGGATATGAGACCACCCACAGCTAATGAGATAAAGCAAGGCGAGCCCAGAATCTAAGGAAGGCCAACCCAAGAAATCTTGGGCCTGTAGAGCCCCGGCCAAACGATCGGAACACGCAACATGCTGCACCCAACAATGTTTTTGGTTCAAATTTGAAAGTGGTCAAATATTTCATGCAACATTTGTGGATGATGTTGTAGTCGTTTGGCCAGGTTCGTGCAGCAATGTTGCCATTGTTAATTGCGTCCAAACGTGTGGACGGAGCTTGCAGATGCTAGGCCAACAATGTTGAGCTATGTTTTGTGAAAATGTTTCGATCGTTTGGCCGGGGCTTAACATTTATGAGTAAGAAATGTTGAGCAACAACTTTACTTGTAGACTAACATCCTGGGCCGGGTTGTTCGAAAGCCGGTTAACGCTAACCCAGGATTAAAACTTAACCGGGGTAACAATTTTTCTTGTATATATGTGTTATCCATAGCTTATGTTTTGTGTAGTTTGAGATTACTC
>Ga0126343_10001606_pt1 | contig 10862 bp, 11 predicted proteins | sample Cyp2metagenome_FD_92531 | JGI IMG/M metagenome (GOLD analysis project Ga0126343, IMG submission 92531) | Coral microbial communities from Lord Howe Island, Old Settlement Bay, Australia - Cyphastrea 2 metagenome | ecosystem: Host-associated > Invertebrates > Cnidaria > Coral ... | reverse complement strand
CGTAAAGGATGCACCCTTGGAACATCAGCTCCTCTTGTGTTTGGTTACAAAAATTGTACAGATTTCGTCAATATCAATGTCAAGGTCATGATGTAAGTGCATGAGTGCAAGTCCTGACAACCGTTCGTCTGACATCCTGTTTCTGAGATATGACTTTATTCGTCGCAAGCCTGAGAATGAACGCTCAGCTTCGGCGGAACTAACCGTAAGGGTACAACCAATACTGATAAGCAAAACCTTATGTTGGGGTAAATGTCCTCATCAGAATATTTTACACACTCGATAAGATTTCCCGGTAGCTGTAAAGTGGGTGTGTACTGTTTCCAAAAGTATTGCCATTCCTTTAACTCAGAAAGAAGCAACGTTAACACGATAATGTGATTCCGGGTTTACGCTCAGTGCATGGTTCCTATGTTCCTGCCTCCCAGTGATTTTTGGCACTGAAATTGTAGCGCCAGTCTTGTCAGCCAGTCTAGATGCGTCTTCAAACCATTCATGACATTCCTCTTCTATGTTTGACTTCACCCTGGCAACTGCTTTAATAGTGTCGTCAATCATAGAATACGATTGAAAGACATCGTGGTCTTTCTTCTTGAGCTTAGCTGCAATAGGTTTTAGTGTTCCAAGGCTATTCTTTGTGATCAAAAAGGTGAAAATGAATCCGAATGCCTTCAATTTTGCCAGAAGACCTTGTGCCTTGGTTTAAGTCTCCCTATCCCACGTGAACGATAACGACTTCGGCATCAAAATCAGAAAGCTCAACTAAAACAACAAACGTACAAATGTTTACTTCTATAAACATGCATTTTGTCTAAGCCACAGTCAGGAAAATTTCTCAGGTTAAAAGCATAAAACAACGCTCACCGTTTTCATATTCCATGGCTTCAGCTTCTGCACCGTTAACTGTTTTATTTTCAATCTCATTGGATTTGACTGGTTGAAACAACGTGGTTATCGGCCGAGTTGTCGCCATAATTGTCGACCAGCTGAGAAAGTAGAGACGACCACGTGTTCGTCAATCTATGAACGCCGGTCGCCGTTGGCGCGGGAAACACTGCTTTGCGAGCAAAGGTGAACAGATCATAAGATGGTACACAAAAAAAAAAATAATAACCTTTTTGAATATCCCTGGCATTTAGTTTAGTGGAAAATGCCACGCGCGCTTCATTAAAAAAATCAGTAAGTTAAAAAGTGATACACGATCCTGTCGATGTAAGAATTTCAGTCTCAAAGTTGTAAGCGTCAGGTCTGATGGGGGGGTTTCAGACCCCCCGGACCCTCTCCCTGGATCCGCTACTGACAACAGTGCCGCTTAAAAGCTGGGGACCGTTTCAAATGTCTATATATTTGTAACAATTTTATTTAACTAGTCCACCAATCCTATTGATTCAAAAACAAAGTCCATGTAAAACTAATCCTCAAGTGCCTTCTGCAACAATATTTTTTTTCCATTCATTAACATTACTCATATACATGGAGTTAACATTCTCATACTCACATTAGTATAGAGAGGATTTGTCAAAAGAGTAGTGTGAGCGACCCGGCTCTTTATTTTATAACGTAATACCTGTAATATATCTTTACGCTGGCCTGTCACCGAGGAGCAGCTTAGAGAGGTGGCAAATCACGCTGGGGTACTTGAAGTGGAAGATGATCTCCTTGATGCAAGATTCCGAAGAGAATGTGAACGCTTAATTCCCAACACTGAGAAAATAGAACCTGAAGACGTTTTCGGATGCCTAGTTCAGTACACTCACCAACTCGATCTACAAAATGTAGGTGGATCACCCGGGAATCTGGAATTTGCTTTGTCGTGTTGCAGGATGGCCCTTGTTCTCCAGCCAGAATGTCACAGCTCATTGACTTGTCGACTGCGAAGTGTTTTTCGCATGCTCCTCGAATGTTTTCAATCGTAAACTCTTCATACTTGTAGGACACAAACTCCCTTGCACCAATCCTGGAATATATTTGAGCTTTACCAGAGACCTCAGCGCTCAATCGCTGCACGGCTAGTATCATTTTCTTCGTTAAAAGCACAAACGGTGTCCTTCTTCTTTCCCTTACCCTGGTCAGTTCTTTTCGTTTTAACTTTCGTCTTAAAATTTCTCCACTCGGCAGCCATTTTCGCGATTTGTCTGCTCGTGGAGTTCTCATCGTGCAAAGTATCCTGGTATACTACATGTATGACAGCGCTAGGCTCGAGCTAAAATTTAATCTTACTTTTGTTTTACTGTAGTAGACTATGATAGCACTAGGCTCATGCAAAATTTAGCTTTACTTTTGTTTTTGTTTTGTTTTTTGTTTTTTTTCATGGCATTTTTCTTTTCTTTTGGGTGCATTTTTCTTTTCACTTCCAATTCAGTTTATTTTTATATCATTTTAATTTTATTTGATTTTTGATATTCAATTTAAGTTAATTTATGTCTCATTTTATTTTTGCTTTTCAATGTATAAACGTTTGATTTAAGTATTGTGTATCTTTTGCTTTATGCTTTCATTAAAAATCTGTTCATTTGAAAAGTTTTTTCATGAAATCTTTGGCAAATTTCGAGTCATAGCCATAGGCCACCTTAGAACAGTCCATCATTTGGCAGTTCAACCTCAGCCGAGCATCCTGATGGGCCTGGCAACTCGAGCGAATGATCGGGTTAATGAAGTCAGCGTTCTACAAGACTGTTGGTCAAGGACAGCTTAGCTGGGAGGCGAAGTTATCCTGGACGTCGAAGAGACCTTTGACAATCGTCCGCTGTGCTATCAAGAGGGAGATGTCCAACTTCCTATATTGACGCCAAACACGTTACTGTTCCTCAACACCAATATCCTAACTGAATTACAGCCACACCAGCTGGATGACAAAGAGTACGGAAGCGTGCCAAGTTCTTGCTGAGAACTAAAGATGCATTGTGGCGTCGGTGGACAGCCGAATACTTGCGGTCCTTACGTGAGAGTCATCGTCTTAAACAAGGTGACAAAAGTGTAGCCTTGCTGTTGGAGATGTAGTCGTCACCCAGTCTTCTGAGTGGAACCGCAACTGCTGGCCTCTTGGAATCGTTGAGCAGCTTATTGAAGGAAGCGATGGTGTAGTTCGTGGTGCACGGTTGCGAGCCGGCCAATCACACCTCGAACGCCCTATCCAGCACCTCTTTCCCCTGGAACTGTCGTGCGACAAAGAGAATGTGCAGAGAGACACGACACCCCTCAACCCTACAGCGCCCAGGCTGTGTTTAGACCTAGACGAGAAGCAGCAGTTGCAGCCAGGTTACGAATGCAGTAAGTAGCTGAGGAGGAGGTCCTGGACTAAACATTGCATAAAGAACCTTTGAAGTGAAAGAACGTTGATACAGATTTCTATTTATTAATTTATTCATTCATTCATTCATTCATTCATTCATTCATTCATTTATTTATTTATTTATTTATTTACTCAAATCCAATTACACAGATGATCAAAACAAATTAGAATAAAAACAAATAATTAAATATATGCACAAGTATAAAAAGGAGATATCTGAGTAATTAGGCCAGTTTATACAGAATTCTAGATTCGTTATTTTAAATAAACTGCCTATGATAAATGCAAAATACATAGAAAACTAACAAAGACAAATTGCAACAACAATAAGTAATCAGGAAACTATAAAAAGGTTATCCTTACTTAAGTTAAATGTGCTAATATAAAACTGATTCACTTTCTTACTAAACAGTGATAATCGATCAATTGTCCTAATAGCTACAGGCAGCCCGTTCCATAATATCACAATGCGATTAAAAATTGACAATTTAACAACATCGGTTCTGAAACGACCCTTGGCAAGTATGGCTTCTGCATTCCTCATATCGTACTTATATGACTTGAAGCTAACATAGGATTGTATGTCAAAGCCAATGTGCCCATTGAGACATTTAAAAAAGAAACATAAATCTAAAACCTTCCTTCTAAACTCGAGAGGCAAAAGACCTAATTTAGCTAAACGTTCTGGATAAGTTAAATCACATTTCAAGATAAATTTGGTGGCACGTCTTCGAACATGCTCAAGGGCCTTAATTTTTTCTTTAGTATAGGGAGACCAGACTTGAGATGCATACTCCAACTGCGGTCGTACCAACGATTTATATAGAATCAACATAGTTTTTTGGTCGCAATCAGTGGTGCACGTTCCGTAGATAATACCCAACATCTTATTTGCTTTACTTATAATTAAGTCGATATGATCCTTCCATGATAAACTCGAAGCAACATGAACGCCAATTGACTTCTCAATAGAAACGACGACGACCTGCGACACGCAAGATTATATGATGTGTGCATACAATTTTTCTTCTTTGTCATCACAAGGTCCTTACACTTATCAGCGTTGAATTTCATGAAATGCTCAGACGACCAACAAGTTAAACTTTGTAAGTCTCTTTGTAGTTGAGCTGCGTCAGCACCACTATCAATAACTCGATAACTCTTCATATCATCCGCATAGAGTTGGACAGTAGTCCTGGCATCTGTCACACTTGGGGCACTGTTTATATATTTTATAAACAGCAAGGGTCCCATGATAGACCCCTGGGGCACACCGGATGAAATAGGTAGTGACGAAGCTGCTCGGCCATCAATTCTCTGTTTTCATGTGACGTCATCATTTTCCAAAACTGAAAATTACGAATCCTTCTGCAGTTCTAGCTTCATCAGATGTAAGACCCTCTAATTACTTGACGTTTTGCAACGTTTCAGCCCGACAGGTCTTCTCAATTTGTTAGAGAGGACGTTTGAATGTCAGTGTTTTTGAGTTGCGTGACAGTAGATGGCAGCACGAGAGGGCTTTAGCATTGGTCAAAAGAGCAGTTATCGCTCACTTTTTAGCAAACTGAACAGTTCTTACAATAGAAAAAGTACTATATTTCATGTGTCGCCACTCTAGAGGAATAATGTTTTGTTTTAAAAAACAAAAACTTACTTTATTCTTTCGCAAACGTAGAATGGCTGCACCTTTCGTCTTCAAATAACCACATGGGAGGTTCTTAGGACGTCTTGTTGAGTCCTACTTTGCGTTTTGCTTCAAAGTGACGGAATTATTTTGCTTTGTTATGAAGTCTTTGTATAACAATTTAGGTAAAGAGTTTCAATCTTCGGCTCGTTTTTGTCCGCCATTTTGTCCGCTATTTTGGTTTTGTCCGCCACTTTTAATTTCACCATTTTGCACTCAATTTCACTTTTTTGCACTAGTGAAATTGTACTGTTCACTGATTTGGGATTAACTGACGTGTTCTCAGCCAATCAAACTGCAGGAAGTGTTGTTTGTATATTATTAAGCTAGATTATTCTATAGCCGACATGCACTTGAGTGGAAAGTTCTAAGCCCTGAGTTTCTTTCACAAGATGGTGTTAAAACGTCATTACAGATGGCAGATCTAGTACGATAACCATGTGTATACCTGACATATTTAAAATATGAACTAAAATATTCAGGACATTGACTTTGGCTAACTTTGCAGATTTTTCTCTGTAACGCGTATAATGTAGCCTAATTTATCAAACAGTTCTACGGAACTATCATTGATGGTGGCGTCCAATATCAATCTCCCACATGTTTTTGTACTTGAAACAACCTTTGAAGGTTTTCAACAGAACAATTGCCCCAAACAGTACAACAGTACTCAAGAATTGGCTTAATGAGAGCATTAAATAACATTTATATCAAGGCATGTTATAGACCAAAAACAGTGGTGAGCCCATCTCTTAGCGCGAGCTTTGCTTGAATACCCGGTAACATACGAGATTATTAAAACAAACAACTGAGTTGGATAAATCTGGCCACAATTGTGGCAAGTTTAATAACATCAAATGTAACAGAATCGCGACACAGCGATCTACACAAAAGTTATTCATGGGTAACTGATAAAAGTGGGGCGACAGAAATTTTGCCAAACTACCTAACAAATATATTAAATAGGAACAAGAAGCAAAATGAAACAGCAATAGTAATCCGTTAGTAGGTGAAGGGAAAGAGGCGGGTAAGATTTTTCTTACAGGTGATCTGTCTTTGTCGATGGCAAGAGAAAGGAGGAGAAATAGAAAAAGACCAAGTACTTACTTATTGGTACTGCAAAAAAAACCCAGTGAAGTAACTAATATACGTTGGAGCTTTCCTTGGACAACGTAAGACTTGAGGAATCAGTTGGAGAAAAACTTCTCGGTGTTGTAATTGATCCTTACCTTTCTTACGACCTACACATTGATTATGTCATAATAAAACTGAACTCTAGGATATGCCTCCTTAACAGGACAAAAGCCTATTTAACTATTGAATGTACAAAAAAACAGCCATTAAGGCATGGCAAAATGTAATTTATGTCAAGTCATGGTGTAGAAGTGATAATCCGTTGGATAGGCTGTACCAGGTACGCGGAACCGAGCTAATGGGATTTGAGGGCATTGCTTCCTCACAAAATCTCAAAAGCGTGGCGGTATATTACGGCTACTTCCGGTGCTAGTAGGTTGCATTTCATTGAGCTTACGCCAACTGTTTGCGTTACCTAGACTCACATTTGGAGTTTGCTGTATGTCATTACAATTGGCACCGCTTAACCAAATAGTTGTGTCGTCAGCATAGATGTCCAAGTCAGTTTCTCTAGAGAAAAGAGGAGAGGGCCTAAAATTGAGCTCTGTGGGACTTCTTTGAGTAAGCATGTAGGACCAGAGAGCACACCAGAGACAGAACAAACTTGGTTACGTTCGGATAAATACGACCTGAACCAGTTCATAGCTGTTAGACTAGTGTGATACTTGGCGAGCTTGGCCGAATGAGAATATCATGACTGACTAGATCAAAGGCCTTACTAAGGTCTATAAAAACTGTTCCCACCAGTTCACTATTGTCCATAGCCTTTAGCCATTTGTCGGAGATGTTCAATAGTGCAGTTTCACAGGAATGATAATAGCGGTAAGCGGACTGATTCTTGTCCTGAGATGTAAAGTAAATGTGCATGATTCGGAATAATTTGATAGAAATTCAGTTGACGATAGCTAGTAACCTGTAAAGGACTGTCTCACACACCGCGAAGGAGGTAGTGCGTCCGTTTTAATCTGTAGAGACAACATGCACATGCAATTCCTATATGAAATTAAAACTAATAAAGATGGCTATCAAAACTGTCAAGCATTCTAATATCGAGAGGTAAAGTTTCAGGCGAGAGTAGACTGTCCTAATGCTATGTCGGGGATGCCGGCCCGCGGTATCTGTCAAATATGCGCACGCATGCCACGTGTATACCTTGTAGATTTGAGAACCGTCATGTTGAAATAATACTGTTGAGTTTGTACTGCGTTGTAGCTTTTCCTCTGACTTAAATCCGCGGAACACAACAGATTGGCGACGAGATTTCAGAACCCACAAAAGAGACGTTCAGGTCTATAACAATATGCCGATTGGAAAGATAGAAGCCTTCGACGAAACTAACGACAGTTTGAATGCCTATGTTGAGCGAGTAGAGGAACACTTTATCACCAACGACATTAAGGAAGACAAGCAAGTGGCAGTGATACTCAGCCTAATGGGAAACAAGACGTATGGGCTATTACGAAACCTCTCTGCTCCAGCAAAACCATCCAACCAGTCTCTCAAAACCATCGTGGAAACTCTACAGAAACCACTGCTTATCGCAGAGCGATATCGCTTTCACTAGAGAAACCAACTGGAAGGTGAAACCGCAAGTACTTACATTGCTGAATTAAAGAAGTTGACACTGTATTGTGAATTTGGAGCGAGCTTAAATGATGCATTGAGGGATAGACTTGTCTGTGGATTACACAATGAACCCATCCAGAAAAGATTGCCCTCCAAATCCGCGTTGACATTAGCAAAAGCGACGGAAATTGCATTAGCCATGGAAGCTGCTGCAAAAGATACCTTAAAGTTACAGGGTGGTGAAGAATCTGAAGTTAACAAAGTGAACACTGAAAACGAAAGAGTACACAATGTGAAACCGAAGCCCCGTGATAATTGATCACCGGAGTGTTACTTCAAGAATAAAACATGCCGGAAATGTGAAAAACTGGGCCACATCCAACGAGTTTGCCGCTCTGGAAGAAATCAGAATTCTACCCGACGAAGAAAGGATGATAAACCGTATCTCCATTCTTTTGAGATGGAAGATGAACGTGATGACGACAGCTTTGTGGCATCACTAGAAGTAAACAATGCTAACCAAGTAACAGCTGGTGAGGGCATCTGGTTTACCCCAAAGATCAATGGACACACCGTGAAAATGGAACTCGATACACGCTCAGCAATATCCACACTTTCATTGCAGAAATACATGGAAATGCTCGCAGACACACCATGCCACTGGGAAACACCAAAGCCATTTTGAAAACAAACTCAGGAGAGAAGATAAAACCGTAGGAAAACTCTTTGTTCGTGTGGAACACAGCAATCAGGTTAAGAACTTAACATTGTATGTTGTGGAGACACAAGGCCCAACCTTGTTCAGAAGAGATTGGCTTCACCAGATACAACTCGACTGGAAACAGATCTGCACTCTTTCAAAGGAGAAACCACCACAAGAAACCCAAAAGAAATTAGAGAAACTCCTGGACGAGTACAGTGAGGTCAGGTTTCAAAACGAAATTGGCACACTCAAGTCCACCAAAACAAAACTAACGCTTAAGGAACACAGTCAAGCCAAGTTTTACAAAGCAAGGCCTGTTTCAAAGGCCATGAAACCCAAAGTTGAAGTTAAGCTGAAACGTCTAGAAGAAGACGGAATACGAAGCAAAGCCAAATTCGTTGGAACAGTAAGGATCTGCGGCGACTATAAGATCACAGTAAACCCCAACGGCAGTCAGAGGAGTAACCTCTCCCTCGCATCGATGACATATTTGCTAAGCTGGCAGGGGGGGAAGAAGTTCACCAAAATCGACCTTAGACAGGCATACTATCAGATGGAGGTGGAGAGTACCTGACAGTCAACACCCATCAAGGATTGTACCAATACAATCGTCTGGTATTTGGGATAACGTCAGCCCCAGCCATTTGGCAGAGATCAATGGATCAAGTCTTAGAAGGAATAGAAGGAACATGCTGCATCTTAGACGATATGATAATCATAAGAAAAGATGACGAAGAGTATCTCGCACACCTGGGGGGAGTACTAAAGAGGTTAAAGGAACATGGCCTAAGAGCAAATCGCGAGTAATGCCAGTTTTTCCAGACAAAGATCACCTACTGCGGACACTAAGTGGATCAACACGGGCTACACAAGACTCAAGAGAAAGTTGACGCCGTTGTCAATACGCCAAGACCATAGAACGTCCAACAAGTCCGTTCATTCTTGGGATTGGTTAACTATTACCATAAGTTCTTAACTAACCTGGCAACCACCTTCAACCCGCTAAACAGGTTCTTAGAACAAGGGAAGCCATGGACATGGTCCGCGCGCAGAATGTGAGGAGGCCTTTGCTTTGGGGAAGAAACTCATAGCATCAGATATGGTCCTTACCCACTATAACCAAGAGACCATGATCTGGATCATGGTCTCTTGCTATAACCCATAACGACCATTGAAACTAGCATGCGACGCCCCACCAGTCGGAATCGGAGCCGTGCTATCGCATGTAATAGGGACCTTCAGATTGGACTACGAGTACGAGATTGAGTACGAGAACGACTTTTCAGTTTTAGTTTGCAGGCTTCACATTATCACGACACAAACCCATCTCATCCCATGAGCTTCCCTCTCTACCTAAACACCAACATGTAGAGCGAAGACTCTAGAAAGGTCACTGGTTTGAAATTCAAAACTCGTACTCGTACTCAATCTCGTACTCGTAGTCCAATTTGAAGGTCCCTAATGGAAGACGGCTCAGAACGACCCATAGCCTTCGCGTCACGGACCCTTATACAAAAGCAGAAAGGAACTACTCACAGATCGCCAAGGAAGCCTTAGCCTTAGTTTGGGGAGTCAATTTTCACCTATACCTGTTCGGCCGCCACTTCACGCTGGTGACAGATCATGAGCCCCTAACCTCAATTCTTAACCCCAAGAAAGGGATACCAGCCATTACAGTCGCTCGCTTACAACGCTACGCATTGTTCCTAGCAGGATTCAAGTACAGTATTGAGTACAAGAACACCACCCAACATGGAAACGCAGATGGATTATCACGCCTACCCTTGAAAAAGGCGTATAGCAAGGAAGTAGCTGATCCAGTGAAAATTATTCAAGTGTCACAGCTCGAAGCGCTGCCAGTCAATGCAGTAATGATTCGTCAGGCAACCCAGAGAGAATGTAATTTCTGACGGTTGAGTGACTAAGGAACGAATTAGTCAGAAATTGCTATTCTGATGGCACGATTGAGAGGTTTTAATATTCTCAAGAGAGAGTTTTGAGTATTTAATGTTTTAGCGGGGAATATTAATCATTCTAGCTCAGTCAGTCTTTCGGTTTGCTGTTGGCAAATTTAGTTAAATTTTCTCCTTTACTCTCGCTTCATCATGGCCGTTGATCCAGTTGTCCAGGACTTCGTTGTTCGCTCTATGGCTGAAAATAACAGATCTTTGATGTCGGAAATTTCTACATTAATCACAAATTTCGTTGAAAGCATTAAGCGATCGAATTCCGAAGCCGTTGAAGATCAACTAAGGGAGATTAAGAAAATCCGAAGTCTTTCAAACGTAAAGGAAATGAAGTACAGTACAAGTTTAATGCCAAAATCCAAGACTCTATTGACGAGGCCAGGTCGTACCTCGAGTCCAACGCTGTCGACAAAGCCAAAGAGTCCCTGAACGAAGGTACGTCTCTGCTTACAGAAAGGCAGAAACTTATTCTCCTAGCAGATAAGTCAGAGTTTGGTTGGAAAACAGTTCAGGAAT
>Ga0126343_10001605_pt1 | contig 10866 bp, 5 predicted proteins | sample Cyp2metagenome_FD_92531 | JGI IMG/M metagenome (GOLD analysis project Ga0126343, IMG submission 92531) | Coral microbial communities from Lord Howe Island, Old Settlement Bay, Australia - Cyphastrea 2 metagenome | ecosystem: Host-associated > Invertebrates > Cnidaria > Coral ... | reverse complement strand
GGCATCAGTTAATCCTGAATTTGGTTCGACTCTGTTACGACGTCTGAATCAAAGTTGTTTTCCTGCCGTGCTACAGTCGAACCTAAAGACAATTTAGTTCGGCACGACAGAAGCACGACGTCTCAACTGGGCCTTAGTTGCAAAGGTAATTTGATCCTTTTTTTTCTCAAGGAGTAAATTCAATTAGAGGTCATGCATCGTCGCTTCTAGTTCTTAGGAAATGTTTTAGAGGAGACTATTTCGATTTGAAAGATGGTCGTACGTCTAAAATTGTAGTGCAGGTAAAGATTGCTTTGTTCTAGTTGCATGCAAATATAGCGAGATATCATTATTTTTTAGTTACAAAGGGTAATTCGACACTCTTGGTATTCACAAGGGAGTAAATTAAATTAGAGGTGACGAATCGTCATCACTTGTTCCCACGAGATGTTTGCTATCTTTTGTTTCAGATGGTAGCTCATTTCTTTTGTTTTTTTGTTTTTCTATATGGGAGTAGATTCAATTACAGCCCTCAAGTTATCATCTATTGTTCCCAGGATATTAAACAACAAGAAGCTTTCATTTCTAAACGATTTCTACGTCTCAGCAGTAGCAGTTTACTTATATTTCTTGAGCATTTCATGACATTCTTTTCAGTCGCATACTTTTAAAGGTAAAGGTATGAAAACTGCTCAATCTTTGAAGACTCGTAGGACCAAGTAAAAGTGCAATTTAATTAAATCAGACTTTCAACATGTCAGAGGTTTTTTTCGCTTTCTTTCTATTTTTGGTAAAGTAATGTGTTGTGTCATGTCGTGATGTCGTTGAAAATGTTTGGGTATTCTGTGCAAAAATTCCTCTTGGGGGCTGGAGGGGCTGTGTGATCGATGAGTGAGGGAGTTATGCTTGTGCGCGTGTCATATCAATCACAGTGTGGGTTGCATCAAAGAACGAATCAAATTGCCTGTTAGAAAATAAGATGATATCTACATTAATCTGGACACATATCAGATTACTGTATGTTGTTCAGTCAAACATTTTATGGTTTACTATTTAGCCATCTTACCATTACCGATGTAACATCGCATGGTCATCATAAATTCCCATTTATTTTTTTGGTATACATTTAACCAAATCATTACTGTAAACAGTTCTACGAATGCTACTATCACAAAAAAATAACTCTTGCACGCTTTGCGTGCCTATGTTTGAAATTTGATGGGAGCAAAGGACTGCCTCCCACCCGGAGTGAAAGTAATTTGAGTCTCAGGCCGGGTCGCTAAGCTAACTTTTGAATCTTCAGCTGAAATCTTCCAGGCAGAAACTTGCAGCAGAAGTTGTTGACTGAACTGAACTAATTAATCTTTTCGATAGATCAACGAATCAACTACTTTTTTTCCGCTGTGTTAACTGTTTTGTGAATTTCTTTACGGACACTTTAAGTTCTCTTGTTTATCACTTGTTCAATCATGTGACCTTTCTGCACGGCTGCACAGCAACATCTCGACGCGCGAATTTTAATTAGCTTCGGCAAGTTCTGTTGTCCTCTGATCATGAGCCCCAATTTGTCAGGTATTTCGCATCCTTTGCGGAGGACGCCCACGTCAGCTGTGCCCCAAGGCATTGTTCAGTATTGGATGTTTTTCATATTCTTTCTTTAGCCCTTGAGTCGCTATGTTTCGCTTCCTTCCCCAGTGCTGGCCGCTCTCTTCGCTTCTCTTTCTTTCTTCTTCGCAACTTCTTTGCCTGTTAAATTCTTGCTTTCTGTTGCTATCTAAATTCTTGCTTCAGTACAACTCTGTTTTAAAAATAGTTAGATCAACCTCCGCTATTAATAAACTTTTTCCTTCAAAATCCCGCCAAGAAAAGAAGGCGTTCTTAACTACAAATTGAGCCTTGTCTTTGTCAAGCTATTGGCTGGAGTATGGCCGCCAAGTTGCGCGACTCCGTCGTCGTCGTCGTCGTCGTCGTCGGTCGTACGCGCCCACGAGCAATACCGCTAGCCATGATAACCATGAGAAAATCAACTCACGGGTTTCCTTTTCTTTCCCGTGATGCCTATGGGGCTCCTTCGGGCCACCGGAGCTCCGCCATAAAAACAATGACATTATGACGCTATCAAATAACACAGTCAACTCCGATAAGGAGTAGCCAAAGTACTTGCAAACCCTCAAAATGTAAAGTCTGGAATTGGCCTTGCCAAGCATATGCTCAAATTGAGTATCCCAATTACATGGGTCTTCATTAAATGTTACTCCTAACATCCCAGCCATCAAAACGGATCATGCAGCCATTTCTACAGAGTTCAGTTTTAGTGAAAAACATGTCAAAGGTCCAGGCCATTGGAAAATGAATTGTTCGCTTTTGGATGATGAAGACTATGTTAGAGATGTAACATCAAAAATACCTATTTGGCTGATAGAAGGTCAAAATGAATTGACAGACGACAGAAGCATCTGGGATTGGACTAAATATAAAATCAGATCCCATGAAATCCAACATTCGAAACGAAAAGCGATGGAAAAAAAAGAAAAGGAAACGAATCTTCAAAAGGAATTTGCTAAAGCTAAGCAATTATTTGATTCCGACCCCAATGCCACCAATGCAAACTCTCTTAATTCGGCGAAAGAGAAATTACAACTTCTTTATGAAGAAAAACTTCGAGCGCGCTGGTGGGAGCACGGCGAGAAAAGTACAAAATACTTTCTTAATTTAGAGAAAAGAAACCAGGTTAAAAAGCATGTGCGGAAACTCAAAACCAGTGGTTCGATTATTACGGACCCCTTTCCGAACAAAAACGCTTTTATCAAGAATTATATAAAAGCCAGATTAAGTAAGGAGACAACACGCAAGTGATAAATTTCTTGAATAACTTAAATATCCCTAGCCTTACAAAACAACGAATGTTATCCTGCGAGGGCAAAATAACTTCAAAAGAATGTGCCAAGGCTCTGGAAATCTTTCAATTCTACAAAGCCCCAGGAAATGACGGAATTCCAATTGAATTTTATAAAAAAAATTTGGTCGCTCATTAGTGATCCTTTCATTAGGTGTGCGAATGAGTGTTTTGAAAAAGGTGAAATGTCAAGTTCCCAGAAGCAGTAATTACTCTTATTGAAAAGAAAGGAAAAGACCGCTTCTTTTTTGGAAAATTGGAGGCCAATCTCTCTTGTTAATGTTGATGCGAAAATTATGTCTAAGGTTTTAGCGACTAGGATAAAAAAGTGTTCTACCAGATATCATCCATCATAACCAAAGTGGCTTTGTTAAGGATCGCTATATAGGAGAAACTGTACGATCCATCTTGGATTTATTGGATTTTACTCTTAAAGAAAACATTCAAGGGCTAATGATTTTTATAGACTTTCATAAGGCATTCGATAGTGTAGAGTGGAATGAATTATCTCGATACCTGCCTGGAGGCTTTTCATTTTGGTCCCGATTTTATCAGATGGGTTAAGACACTTTCCAAGAATATACAAAGTTTTGTTATAAATAATGGTCTTACCATAGGCTATTTTCCTTTGGAACGAGGAGTAAGACAGGGCGATCCCTTGTCTCCTTTTCTATTTGTTTGTGTAGTTGAAACCCTTGCCATATCAATTCGACAAAATACCGAGATAAAAGGCATCTTGATTGGTAAAGAGGAAACAAAGCTTCTCCAATACGCTGATGACACGACAGCAGTTCTATCAGATCGAGATTCGGCGCATGCCCTTGTCAACCTTCTAGATATTTTCAGGAAACTGTCAGATCTTAAGATAAATACATCTAAAACTGAAGAATGTGGGTTGGTTCCTTTAGAAATAATGATTCAAAACCCTTTGGTATTAAATGGAGCGGCGAACTAATCAAAGCCCTTGGGGTATATTATTCCTATGATACTAAATTAGTGCATGAAAAGAATTTTATCGAGAGGCTGGACAGCGTCAAAAAGCTTGTAAATATCTGGTCTTCAAGAGGTCTTTCTGTTTATGGGAGAGTGACAGTTATAAATTAAAGTCTTTAATCATTCCTAAATTTGTTTATATTTTGCCACTTCTGCCAGCTCCGAAGGAAATCGTCCAAGAATTAAACCGAATATTATTTAAATTTCTATGGAAAGGAACAGATAAAGTAACAAGACTGTCCACGATAAATGAATACGAGAACGGCGGACTATCGATCGATCTTGAAAGTATGATTAAATCGCTACGGCTAGCCTGGCTGAAAAGAATCTTTGGAGAAAATGACGGTGCTTGGAAAAGCTACCTACGAGTTTCACTGAAGCGTCACGGAGGTCTTTTTTTATTTTATTGCAATTACGATATCAAAGACTATTTTGTTCCTTCCCTCTTTTATTCCGAGTTACTTTAATGGTGGCGGACGTTCAGGCTGGGTGTTGCTAGCGGAAAATTCAGTAAGATCTGGACGCAGTTTAGGTCGGTTTAATCCAGTTTAGGTTAAATTCTTGAGATTTTGCATCCTGGGCATGACTATACCAAGTTCCTCAGGTTTAGTGTAAAATGGCTTATTTTAGGTCAAGCACAAGATAATTTCAAACTGAAGTTTCAGGGTCATCAGTAAGCATAGTCCAGCCGCCATTTTAATACAGGTAGTCTTGATTAGTTCCTCTGCTGATCGATTAGCTTTTCATAGTATTTTTTGCCACCATCTACCAATGGGAACGACAATGAATCTGTACCGCAAGTCGCCCCAAACAACACATATAAAATATTTGTAGAGAATGTTAGCTTTTAATTTTAAGTTTTTATTCAAGCTGTTATATAGAGTGTCTTACAAGAATTACTCAAGGATGAGTTGTGCAGATCAAAACACCTCTTCAGACTCTTCTGTCCCTTAACCCCTATCATGTTCGCTTCCATACAGAACCATTGCAAATTCTTCTTCCCTTTTAACTCTGGGGTGAAATGAAACTTTGTAGTTCTTGTTGGTGTTTTAGATCTCTCTCACGTGGTTAAGTTGTTATGTTCTCTCTTAACAGGTGTTCCTCTTCTGCACATTAAAAACCGTTACGAATAATAGCTATCTAGCTTAAATAACACTCTATAAAGAGGTATTCCTCTGTTTAAGAAAAAGCAGTTAACATTAATCGCTATTGAATTGCAGCAAAATGGTAAATAAGTCTTAATATCAGAAACAAAGCACTTAAATGTGCGACAAATGAGTAATAGCATACTCATAACAATAAAACAACTATTTGAAATAATTTTATTGTCCTGACTTCATCAGTTAATGAAAGTTTAACTCTTATTTCCTATAGCACATTGCCGTTAATACTACTACTGATATACAAACGAATTATTTCTAAACAGTATGGTGTTTCATAAACATTCTAAAAAAATCTATTTGAAATATTTTCCTTGTTCTGACTTGATCAGTTATTGAACATTTAACTCCTTTCACTAAAGCGAACTGCAGTTAATATCACTACTGCCATATCGAAGTGTCACTAAAACAGCAAGTTGCTTTACAAAAACAGTACAAACTATTCATAAAATATTTCGTTGTTCTGACTTGATCAGTTAATGGAATTTAACCCGTACTCACTAAAGAAAACTGCAGTTAATATTACTACTCACATATCAACGAAGTGTCACTAAAACAGCAAGTTGCTTTACAAAAACTCCACAAACGATTCACGAGTTATTTCCTTGTTCTGACTTGATCAGTTAATGAAATTTAACTCGTACCTATTAACTACTGATATCGACGGAGTGTTAAAACAGGATCGGAGGCTGCTTTAAAAATATCCTACAGACTATTTATGAAATATCGTCTTTGTTCTGACTTGATCAGTTAATGAAAATTTAACTCGTATTTCCCTTAGCAAATTGCAGTTAATATTACTACTGATGTATCAACGAAGTGTTTCTAAAACAGTATGGTGTTTAATAAAACTCTAAAATCTATTTGAAATATTTTCTTTGTTCTGACTTGATCAGCTATTGAAAATTGAACTCCTATTTACTAAAGCAAACTGCAGTTAATATTCCTTCTGAAACATCGAGAAAGTGTCACGAAAACAAAGTTGCTTTACAAAAACTCTGCAAACTATTCATAAAATATTTCCTTGTTCTGACTTGATCAGTTAATGAAATTCAACTCTTACTTACTAAGGCAAACTGCTGTGATATTACTACTGATATATCAACGAAACTACAGAAACTCCACAAACGATTCTTAAAGTATTTTCTTGTTCTGACTTGATCAGTTAATGAAATTTAACTCGTATCTATTAACTACTAATATCGACGGAGTGTCAAAACAGCAAGCTGCTTTTTAAAAATCCTACAGACTATTTATGAAGTATCGTCTTTGTTCTGACTTGATCAGTTAATGAAAATTTAGCTAATGGTTAATAAAAGACTGCAGTTAATAAAGCAGCGTATTAGTACTTAAATTAACTATAACGTCAACAAGCAGCCTGGCATTGTAAAACAAAAACTTGACAAACACACGATTAAATGAGTCCATGGATAAGACTAGTAAATAGCAAAGACAGCCTATGATGCAACCTAACTTGAACCTTTAAGAGCGCCTTCTTTTCGTGACCGAGTGAGACTGAGGTGGCACAAGGACCAAATTATGACTACCCTTATATTTTGCTCTAAGATACCCCATGATGAGTTAATAAACGTGGTATAACTTTTTTGCCTAGATCTATTTTTGTTTTCCAGAAAATTCGCAAAAACTGTTCAAGATTCCGACCACTTCAAATATAGCGGACATTAGAGCGCCGAGTATGAACACAAGAACTTCGCTCCTGAAAAGTGCAAAAGCAAGTTCGCTCTTCTTCTTTTTGTGCATTTGTATGGAAGGTATTGGCAAATCAATTAACCCGAAAACCAGATTTTTTCCTTAAAATTTGAATTCACAGCGAGTGTTTAAAAACCAGCAATATTTCATGCTTTCAAAATCTAATTTTGGAGCATTTTTTCAAGACACGTTTTTCCTACGCGGTATAACTCCGAATCACTTGAGATTTAAGTTGTGATTAGTAGAAATGTTCTTCTTTTCAAGGATATAAAAATTAGTTTGGGGCTTCTAATTACTGCACGGAGAATGCACGCTCAATTTCAGGAAAAATCGCTACCTCGAGATGTCAACAACTACAAATAATCTAATTAGAGTCTCTGCTGTCGAGCCCAAAATTAAATGCAAATCTTAGTTCTTAGCATCCTATAACTCCGCGCTCTAACGTCCGCCATATTTGAAGTGGTCGGCATCTTGTACAATTTTTTGCGAAATTTCTGGAAAACAAAAGTAGATCTAAACAAAACAAATATACCGCGTTTATCAACTCGTCATGGGGTATCTCTGAGCGAAAGATGAGGGTAGTCATTTTTTGGACCATGTGCCACATTTTCGTGTTTTCACGCGGTCTTCAGGGACATTCTCTCTTAACAGGTTCTAAAGTTTACAAGTTCACCTTTACAGGTACTTACTGTTGTCAAGTTTTCTTCGGTACATACATCGACACGGTGTTAATTAAATAAACATTCAGTCCTATCACAACAATCTATATCATAGTTTTCAAAGCTACTCTAACAGATATCTTTTGTAAACTAAACTTTACTTCAAAAGTAGTGGGGCCATCTTACCTCCACGAATTATTTTTGTTTGTAAAATATCTAAAGACAAAGTCGCATACTCCATCATGTTATTCCGACTAAAACTGAAAATGGTTATCTTAAATATAAAAACACCAAAGAGATAATAATAAACCATAAAGGAAAAAAATGGCTAAGGATGAAGACGACTGAGACGGATTACAAATGACTGACAAACTTAAAAAATTTGGGCTGAAATTTGCAAGATCCGCAAACCGAGGCGTACCTCCTTTAAAATAACGAAACTTTCGGCTCATTTTCAGTGCAAAAATTTGTTCAGCTCAATAACTACAAAAAACGAAGAAAGAAAAAGGCTTTAACAATACGCAGCTCTAGAACAAAGAACAAGTTTACAAGGCCTGCTTTAGATTTGTTTGACTACTATACAGTAAAATTTCTAGCGAATAAATTTTCTTTTACTGCATGCTTAAAAGGAAAGTGCCAGATTTAAAGTTAATCTTTCACAAAACGCCTTCAAATTCAATAAACATATTTTACTAGGTGACGTCCTGAAGAGAACGCACACTAAACTAACCATTGCTGGGCATAAAGGCAGTAACAGCCACCAGTAAGTCATACGTTTGCTCTTATTTAACAGACACTTAACCATTTTTCCAATTTCTTTCCAGTGGTGCTTGTTTTGACTTGCTCACTTGGTGGTTCATCTTGAGCTCTAAGATCTTCAACCTTGGAGTATTTCACGCTGTCATATTTCCCCGTGTTGAGCAGTGCCGTGTATGTCTGAAAGGAATAATAATAAGAAATTAGTATTACAAAAAAGTTTGAAATAGCAATTACCAGAATAACCGGGATCGGACAGAGCGATCGAAAAGTTCTGGCTAAAATCCTGCATGTTTGCAATAGACAAATGCTTGCTTTCAAACGTGATAGACAAACAAAGAGGGAGGTCATTTGTAAGCCTATCGTTCAAGAATACAGTTGCGTATTTCTATAATTATAATCGTCATGGTCTTTGATCCAAGTCCATAGAATTCTGTTAACTATTAATTGTCTCATCACTACAAACCTCCTCACGAATGTATGTATCCATTCTTTTTCGTAGGTTTTCTAAAGGAGGACGGAAGTCAGGGTTTAAGTTCCAACACCTTGTCATAACACCATACCTGAAAATATACACGTTAAAATTTAGTAACGTTACAAGTCTGATTTCATACATGCTTTAGTAACTTAATTTTTAGATAGTATTTCCTAGGTAAAAAGTAAATTAGCTTTGAATAATTTTTGCCACATAACAATATAATCAGAACCAGTCAGATTCTCAGATATCACAAACAACATTCTCATTAGCGCATTTGACATTTGCAACGCACTTTAATATAAAACTGTACAATTAAACTGTAAATGCTGTATATAAACTTACAACTGGTCGTCAATATGGTCAGGCTTTGGTATTTGATATCCATCCAGGACTGCCTGAACCACCTTGCCTTCTGACCATCCTTGGTATGGAATTCCTCCTGTAAAGGAATGCAGGTGTTACATGTTTGTTTAAAGAAAACACGCTCTTTCTTATTAGATCAATCTATCCCTCAATGTAATAATAACAACAATACTAATACTAATAACATGAATAACAATCATAATTTTTTTGAAATAATGAAAAACTTTATTAACAAATTCTAAATTTACAAAATATGATCTCCTAGTAATAACAGCATCTCCTAGTAATATATACATTATATCCAAAAGATTCCTGGTGATACCAAAATTCAAGAACTGCAGAAGATCACACTGCTTGGAACGTCCCACATCTGAAGAAAGGCACTATCCATCAAGAAGACTTCAATCTCATTCTAACCTTAGGCCTAGGGACAGGCCCGGTTATTACGACCAATCATAGCATGAATCAAAAAACAACTGATAATTATAATAGCAATAATAATGATAATTAAAAAGTTATTTACAATTTATTTCGACTAAAAAAAGACTTTTTTCGAACACGATTTCAGTAATAACTATTTTTAAAAAACTTTCAAGCAAACTGTTCTTGTGAAGAAATCGACAAAAAACAAATGGCATAAAGATAAAAAAAAGGTGAAACTTAGTCTTTAAAAATAAGGTTCACTTGATTAAAAAGTCAAGAAAAAAAATAAAAATAAATGAATAAAATAAGAATCTCTCAAATGGCCCCTTCTTCAGTATCATTGTCAATGTCCGCGTTCTTGATGTCACGTTGAATTCTTCGTAATGTCCTAGAGCCTCTAAGACAGACGAGTGCAGATCTTAATAGTGCGAATAAAATTCGGCTTCTGATCCATGAAATACCGGTATTTAGTTTTGGCATATTGTTCCCCTTTCTTAATAGCAATCAACTCCGCTAATCGACTATGGTATCTCAAGCATTCTTTGCCCATTCAGCTGGTTGTAGTGAAGACCAAAGATGTAAATGTTCCATGCTCAATGTCGAGAACTCTCCTTGAGTCTCCTTGAGTACAGGCGCTTTCTCTCATTCTCATGCGTATGATAGATCGGTTGCGGCTCCAGGTCCTTATACGTCTCAGCATTGGGGTGGCAAACCCTTGCATCAAAGAATGTCGATCGTTGTTGCTCCCAGGACCCACCTCGCATCTTGTGCTTTGTTGGATCCTCTACTTAAATGTTCTCCAGAGATGTCTAGAGGAACTGAGGAGTTCAGCTTCCAGATCCCTGAGCTCATTGTGGCGCTGAATGACGAAACCTCCTAGTTTACAGATCATGGAGTGGTCAACTGTAAAAACTTCCCGCAGGCACATGTGGAGGGGATATCATCTATTGGCCAGTCATAGCGTAATTTGACAGCTTTGCGGAACTACCTTACATTCAGGTTATAACAATAATAATAATACTGATGATAATAATAATAATAATAATAATAATAATAATAATAATAATAATAATAATAATAGCAATCTTCTAGTCTTGAAGTACATGTAAGGGCGCTCTGATCCGCTGGCTAGTTGTTTGACACTGCACATTTTTAGTTCTGGTTTTCATCGCTGTCCTTACTCATCAAATGTTTAAACTCGCCGATGGTGAAGATCTCATACAAGACAATTCCATAAGACCACCTGTAAATTAGTAAAATAGATCACAGCTGGGTTTAACTAGTGCACTATTTTGAAGAAAAAACTACAAGGAATACAAGAGGATGATAATAGGCCATATTCGTATCCTCGGTATTGGCCTGGAACTAGCTTGCAAGGGAGGCTCATGCGGGGGAATATCATTAAAAAGAGATAAATGTCATTTGCATTTGAAAAGACTCCCCCGCATT
>Ga0126343_10001604_pt1 | contig 10867 bp, 5 predicted proteins | sample Cyp2metagenome_FD_92531 | JGI IMG/M metagenome (GOLD analysis project Ga0126343, IMG submission 92531) | Coral microbial communities from Lord Howe Island, Old Settlement Bay, Australia - Cyphastrea 2 metagenome | ecosystem: Host-associated > Invertebrates > Cnidaria > Coral ... | reverse complement strand
TTTAATGGTCCAATTTACATAATCAACATTTTGAGACAAAAATTTGCGAGCGAAACTTAACATTTCATTCATATCTGGAACTATAAACTGACATTCATCAGACGGAAACTACTTGCGTGGAATTTCACGCACGGAGGAAAAATGAAAACTTGTGTTTCTTCTGCCAAGCATAGCATTTAATCAGCAAAACGTTAAAGTTAAATTTAAAAAAACGCAAAAAATTTACGAGTCTTAAATATTCAAATTGGAGTTAACCATCACTTTGCTAAGATAATGTCAGTAATGACATTTTTTAGGTCTTATATTTGATACATTTGTAAGATTCCTGATTATTGTTTTAATATCGTCCATAGTTTTATATGATGACAATAATTGAGTTGTAACAATTTTGCTGTCTGTCTCCTGGAAGGAGTGAGTAGAAGATAAGTGTTTCCATGAAAGACTTACATTTATGGATGGTCTTTTAGTGAGAGAATGTCAGTTATAACATTTTTGTTTGGCTGTCATACTTGAAAGTGATGATTTGAAGATTCATCATTGCCTCTTTAATATCTTGAACAGTGTTGTTTAATGTTAGTGACTTTGCCTCTAATAACTTTGTTATCTCCTTTGTGAACGCAGAGAGCCACAGGTAAGTGTTTCCATGAAAGACTCATATTTATGGGTGGTCTTTTACTGAGACAATGTCAGTTATAACATTTTTTTGGCTGTCATACTTGAAAGTGATGTTTTGAAGATTCATCATTGCCTCTTCAATGTCTTCAACAGTGTTGTTTAATGTCAGTGACTTTGCCTCTAATAACTTTGTAATCTCCTTTGTGAACGCAGAGAGCCACAGGTCAGTGTTGTTGTGAACTACACATATTCTTACCGAACTCTCACGGGTTAAATGGTTGGTCCTCTGACGTGTTCCGCATTGCTGACATTTTGTTGAGGATGAAGACAGATCAGTCAAGCGTTTGTTGCAAACGATGCAAGGACTAAATAAGGTTAATCTGCTGATAAACTTGAAGTCTGGAACAGTAATCTCTTGCTCTGGAGTGCGGAGTAACTCTGGACCCATTACCTTTTCTAATGATACTGTGGTTTCAGTAGCAGTCGTTAGTGGACTTGCACTTAAGAAGGTTGAACCTTGATAGTATTTCACAGTTAAATTGGTAAACATATACGACTTTCCAGTTTTCAGTTGATTTATGAGAGGGTCCCAAATGTGCAATGTGACTGTTCCAGTGCTGTCTTCTAATATGCAGTCTTCTTTGACATGGGAAGCTGTTTGTGTTGCTTTTATCATAACTTGTTTTGGTTCTTTGTCCCCAAAGGACAATGTGCCAGAAACATTGATTTTCTGGTTTGTAGTAATTGTTGAGAGCTGTTTAATGGTAACTTCTGTCGCTGGCAGCTGTTGGGCTGTTGGCTCAGGTTTGGGTGGAACTTTGCACTCAAAAGGGACATCAGAATTTGAACATGGATATGCAGTTGATTGCTGGTTAAACAGCCAATCGCCTTCATTTTCTTTCACGATGATATTCTTCAGAAGAACAGGAGTTTTTGATTGTTCGTAATGTTGCATATGAGTGTGAAAAGAGGGATTAAAGCTGACAACTCTGCGAATTTTATTGGGAGCTGTTTGTAGCTGGAAGTCATACCACTGGTGTTGTGTTCGTTTGCTCGTCTTCACAGGGCTGACGTTGTGGATGAAACCGTGCTTCTTTTCTACAAAGAAAGAAACAAAAAAGTAAGGGGAAAAAGAGAAATGAAATGAATAATAAAACACTGTTAAGAGGGGATGGACAGTAAAGGGAGTGTTCAGTGTTTAACAGATACACTGAAAAGGAAATGCAGACGAAACTAAACGTGATGCGCGGCTCTGATTAGTATTAACGCTTACCTTTAGATTCTTGGGCAGATGACATGATGGGATGTTAATTTCAAATTCTGAGACAGAGAAAGAGAAAGATATATTTTAATTCTATATCAGTTCAGTAATATAGAACCTATTTCTAGGGTCGTTCACAGCTCGTTGTATGAGATTGTTTATTTTTTTATTCTGTAAATAAGTAGTTTGTTTAAGGAGTATTGAATCATGAATTTTGAATGCTATTTTAATGAAACCTTACGAATAATCAAGTACCTTTCTCATAATACTTTGAAGATTGTTTTGAAGCTGCTTTTATCTGATTTTCTCATATTGAAAAGGAAGTGGGTTTCTTTGATAAACAATGAACTCAAAACGATTAAACTGGCATTTAATGATGTTTTTTTAAAGGATATGGTAATATCTGAGAATTTTGTTGTATTAGATTTTTTGATGTGTAAGAGAAGTAACTTTAAGCTTCATACATGTATCAGTCCATAATTCACTAAATAAAATCTCATGGTTTAAACTGGTATGCTTATTCTAATAGCCTCATGATCTGAGTAGTATACACTGATTACTGAGCAATGGATATTAGCTGTATTGGAATGCCTTGAATAAACATGGTGTAGCAAACTACCAGAAATGAAAGTGGGGCTTTTAACTAGTTGTACGTAATTGTAACGACTCATTACGGCTTCAAGTGGTTTTTTGTCATTTGTGTTAAAGAAGTTTATATTCAGATCTCCAAGAATAATATCAATGGTATGAGATCTAAATAAATAATCAATAGCATTGACAAATTGGAGAAAATTTGAGCCATTTTTGCGATAAATCAAAAGACAAGATAGACTTTGTTTGGTTTTGTCACAAGTAATAACAAATTGAACAGCATTTAAAGAAGGAAAGAATTCCTAATGCACAATGTGAATATTATTCTTGATGCAGATTGCCAAACTGGAAAATTTATCTGAATTGTGATCATATCTGTACAAAGTAAAAGGAGTTAAATTGTTTGCAATATCCATGTCACTGTCACCAGGTAAAAGTTGAGTTTCAGTGAGGGCAAGGATATCAGTTTCGAAAAGATTCACATCTTTCTTAATATCACTGCTGTGCTTTTTAAGAGACCGTATGTTTAAAAGGCACAAAGTTAGAACTGAATTGCAATCAGACATGGTTTGTTCATTCTTACATGCAAGATCTTGTACAACTTTTGACCTTTTTCTTAGTTTATCATATTCATTGTGTACTCTAGAATCTGTTTTGATATGGTCTTTATTTATGGGGTCAAGAATGTGGAGTCCTTGAAGTGAAGTTGCTCTGCTCAGTGCAACATAGACTTGTCCATTGTTGAAGGACTTCTGTTTGTTCAATTTGAAACTGATGACAACATTCTGAAGGGTCAACCCTTGTACTTTGTGAATAGTGCATGCCCAAGCTAGGGCAATAGGAAACTGAATTCTTTGTATTTCTGGAGAAGATGGCTTAAAGGGGTGTACTCTTATTTTTGAAAGTACTGGTTCAATAGGAACTGCACCATTTATTGTTCCTCTTGCTTGTATGGAAGTACTTCCTGCTTTCTTATCATCAAATTTGATATAAATCACAGATGGTTTTTGTGTAACTTTGTTCACATGAATTTTTAATACAGTTCCCATTTGGCCATTTATAAGTGTGTCTGCAATATCGACATTTGTGGTAAGCATTACTCTAGCTCCCTCTTTAACTTTGATTTGAAAATCAAGCCCTCCTAAGTCAGATCTAGATCTTGACAACACTGTATTAATATCTTGTTTTGTAACATTTGGTGGATACTGATCATTGGCTGTAAGTTCAAACAAAGGTGTTTGCAACTGTTCGAGTTGTTTGTTGTTGTGTTCATTAACAGGATCATTTTCTGCCCAAATATGAAGAGCATCTAGAGGGTAATTATAAGCTGATGGGGAGATTAATCGAGCATTGATACAGTTTATATCCTCATCTGTAAATGAACCAGTTCTAAATCTATTCAAAAGTTCAGTGAACTCCTTATCATCTTTTTGTCTCATGATCTGAGTGAGTTCAATCATAGTGAAAACCTGCCATGGATGGTACAAATTGCGCATATTATCTTTGTAGTCTTCAAAAACCGGTTTTCTTTTTATTGGTGGTAGTTGATACAAATCTCCTACAGTAATTGTACTTACACTAGCAAACAGTTGAGAGCTAAATGAGCCAAATATTTCCTTTAACCTTTGGTGTATATGAATAAGAGTAATGTTTGAAACCATAGAAATTTCATCTATAATAATAAGCCTTAGTTCAGACAGGGAAAGCCTGAACTGTGTTTTCTTTTTATCAGACATTTGAAGAAGGTTGTCTCCTGTTTGTTTGGGAATAGCTAAACCAGTATTTACTGTCGTTCCATCAATATTTATGGCAGAGACCCCAGTTGGGGCCATCAACAAAACTGTTGGTAGATCGGGATTACTTGAAACATGTTGAAATGTTTTAACTGCTGTATGGTATATTGTTTTTATAAGATGACTTTTTCCAGATCCAGCACCTCCAGTGATGAAAAGATATATTGGACTGATTTTTTCAGGTTTTAAAGAGCGAATATTTTTCACAGTGGTTCTGCACCAAGAAAGAACAGAATTATAAGCAATACGTTGAATATTGTTTAATGACCTCACAGACTTGCGAAATTCATTGTCTGAAATCTCATTTGGTTGTATATGGCAAGAAACTGTTGGAACAGATGATGAAGATTTAGAAGTGGAGGCAAGATGGCAAGGTACTTGTTCTTTAAATGATTCTTAATCATTTTCATTGGTTTGTTGCACATTCAGTAGCAAGTCTTCATTCTCCTGATCATTTAAAGGATCAAAAGAATAAACAGAATTGTTGCTCTCACTGTTTCTTAAAGCTTCTAGTGCTTCTGTGACAGCATCTGCATCAGGTTCGAAAATTAACTGATTTTGTCTAACAATAGCATTTGTTTCAGGTTCATAGAATTTCGATGCATATGTTTTTTCCTTGCCAATAAGGTTATCTTCACTTCGCCAGGGATAGTACAGCATAAGTAGATGATGAAAATACTTTTCAGGTTCTTTGGTTCTATTTGGTGTATGGTATCGTAATACAGCCTTAGATTTTCTGCATTTCATGACTTCATTCGAGTTCAGTAATTTTATTTTTGGTGGTAATTGGTTAATGATACCATCATTTGTGGTTAATTGTGAATTGGACATGTAGTTCAGCTGCATCGTCTGTGAGAATTTCTGGTTGGGCATCATTTATTACATAAGTAGGCTTATATTCTTTATGGTAGTATGCAGCAAATTCAGCCAGACACATATTATCAACAGTGGGGATTGTATTTGGTCGTATGCTATAGCGTTCTATTATATTTGATTTGTAAACATCTGTACTGTCATCATCTAACTCATCAAGTTCTTGCTGGCTCTTCGCAACTCGAACGCGTTTCTCAGGTAAAGCTGTGCTCACAAAAACTGTTTTTGGAAAAACTTTTCTTAGCCAAAGTTCAGGCATACATCTGTATACACATTCTTGTGCACTCACTTCTCTAGTAGAAAGAAAAGCTGCTCCAATTTTCCTCAAGCTTTCTCTAATGGCTAAATTTGAAGCTTTTGCTTCTTTTGCTGCATTTGCAATAGCTTGTGAACATTCTGTCTCATCCTTTGTAAAGTATGAACAAACATACGTTACACACTTATAATGATTAAAGACAGGTTGCAAGTCAACACTTGCTCTAAAGCCTTTTACCCCAGCAAGAAAATAGTTATTGATAAAACAACTATCAAGTGGTCGCTTAAGGTGCAGTTCAAAGTCAGAATCAACAGAAACTGTCAAAGCCCAGTAGTATTGTTCCTTTGTAACACCTAATGAGCTCAAAAGTTCTTCTTCTGATCTAGTAGGATCATATTCTGGATTATTTGGGTCTAAGACTTTGTCTATTGTTCGTTTGACTAAACTAAGAATTTCATTTCTTCTAGATAACATGCTTCTTTTCACCTCTTCATCTAACTCTTCAGGAAGTGGTTCTGCCACAATTGTCCTTTTGGTAAAAAATTGGCCAAAATTAAATCTGCATGGAACATTTCTGTACTTTCTACAAGTCTTCGAGTGACTGTGCTTTTGATAAGTTGCAACCAACTCAAACAACTCAGAGTCTGTTTTTCTATCTGGTAGGTATGCTTGAACATGAGTGTCTATGAAGTTTATGTATTCTTCTTTGTTTTCACGAGTTAGCTTTGGACAATCACTGGTCCATATCAATGCATGTAAATGAGGTGACCCTCTCATCTGAAATTCAATACGTAGCGCATAATGAACTATTTTTCCTATAGGATTTGCTTTTGTGAGTAACACTTCAGTAAAAAACGTTTCAACTCTATATTGAAAATGCTTCGCAACAACAACAGGGTTAAGGTTGATCATGGAGCACCTTTCATTGTAAGACAATGCTTCTATTTCTTCATCAGTTAAACTGAGGCCTTGTGTTTTGGCAATAATTTGAAACAACTCTGGCCATCTAAGGTCAGCACAAGACAGTGTCATAAACCAAGTGGGAAAACCAAGCTGTTTTACCATTGCAACAACTTCGTACATAAACTTTTGCCAGTAGGGTGGTGTGCCTGGGATTTGTCTTAGAAATAAATAAGCCTGGTCTTGACATATAAGATTTTGTAAACTTTGCAGATTTGATCGTAAATGTGATGCAGTGACAGACTGTCCATGAACTTTGGTGAGAGCTATGTTTATGCTGTCCGATACTTTTTTCTGTTCTATTATGAACTGTGCAAAAAACAAATACTCAGGATTCATTGCAAACTTCCCACTATAATGTAAAAGGCGAGCATTGAAGTATTTTGTAGGTGATAAGTTAACTGCTCTTTCAGCAGTGTAGCCAAACCTGCCCTTTGGAAATAATACTGGAAATGCTAATTCTTCACATTGTTTATCAGTCATAAATGAAACTGGGTGTTTATTTTCACCCGGTGCAATGTTGAAAACTTCATTTCCACTTGAGTTTGTATTCCTATTCTGCTCTTTAGTTATAGGGTAATCTGGCAGAACTGACTGTAAACATGTTTCAGTAGTTGGTGTCCTAAACTCATTCAAGGGATCATCTCTTTCTTCTTCATTTTCATCATCTACTGCATTCTTTTCACAAGACTCATTACTAACTACTGATAATTTAGCATCACTGATTGAAGAAGGTTGCTCCTGTAATTCTGTGAGATTTATATCAATGTTTTTAATATTGACTGTTATGTCACAATATAACGGATTGTTTATCTTCAACCAGTTAAGAGCATTTATTACAATGTTGGGTCGGACAGCTTGAAAGTATACGTGACCTCTAAAAGCAATCTTTCTTTTCAGTTTTAACATTATTATTCCTGACCTTTCAGGAGGTCTAGGCAAAACAGTGCATGTTTTATCACAATCTACAGGCACATTACAAATGGCTCCTTTTATTTTACGTTGTTGTCCTTTTGGCATTATTATTATTTTTTCAAATACGATGCGCTGAGCTATAAGAATCTGCTCAAGTTTTTCTAGACACTCCAGCTCAGAGGGGATTTGATCAACCATTAATTTACATGTATTATAAACAGCTTGGCATGGAACTTGTCCTTTTAACAACTTAGAGTGGCATGTCTTACAAATGTATTCCTTATTGTCAAACGATGTTTTCCCTGTAAAAAGATTCTGTTTGCCATATTTACTTTTATTCAATGCTAAAACTGTCCTTCTATAAAGAACTCTATTACACACAGAGCATACGTAAAATGGACCTTCTCTAATCTTCTTAAGAAAACACCTGATACAGGTATCCAAGGTATTGTGTGTCACAGTTTCTGCTGCAATGTCCTCTTTTTGTTCGCTTTTTACATTTTGATAAGTTTGCCTTCTTCTAGCTAAGAATTGTTGCTTTTCAGTGGTATCCATAGATCGATGATTTTCTGTACAAGCTGTGAGAATGTGTTCTTTGTTATCCTCATAATGCTGTCGAGCCTTATCTAAGCAAATCCTTTTCTTGGCAGGTTCAAGTTCGGCATAAAACTTTCGTTCAATACATGCAATGTCCCTTTTCTCCTTAGAAGTTTTGTGATATTTTAAAATATTCAGTTTTTGAGCTTTAGTTAACTGACATGAACACAGCAAACACTGAATGCAATACTCCGTTTTGTCACAGTTAAGCTTTTTTGTTACAAATTGACAGATTGTCTGGACTAAACAATTTGTGTCATTTGTGCGAAGTACCTCAAGTCCATGACTTTCGAGAGAGAGAAAGAATAATGATGTACTTCGTTTAGTTTTGTGAAAAACACAACCAAAAGTGACACTGGGGAGATAAAACAAAAATCCTGTGTTTGTAACCATATTTTGAGCAATGAATCTGTTAAGGACTAATACACTAGAAGATGAATCACACACAAGGGTCCCTTTGCTACTTAAAGCAAAACTTACATCAATATTACCGCCATATATGTTAAGAGCATGGGGCAGTTCACTAACTTTTGCATTCCCTTTACCAATGTCCTCAAAAAATGCACTTCCACATTCAACAATAGCATGTAATGTATCAGACTTCCAATAACTGCAGGGCTTAAGAACAGAAAAACAAATACCATAAAAAGCTATAGCACAGCTTTTTGTCACAGTGCCAATATTCATAGTATTATCATTACTGGGAATATCTGTCTCTAAACTGCAGAGAGGTAGATTATCAGTCTGAGAGTCTTCCTGGAAAGTTTTGCATTTGGTTAAATTTCTTTGCATAAAAATGTTCACAGAGAGATTATTGGTGTCTTTGTGCAAGGTTTTATAAATGCCTGAATTTGATTGCAACAGTGGGCTATCAAGTTTATGTTCTTTATTACCATCTTGCTGAAAGGGATTGCACATGACTGAATTTGGTACTACAGTATTGTTCACTACAATTGCAGTCTTTTCAAATATGGCAAAAAACCAACCATTACAATGGTTATGCAAAAGATTCTGCAACGAACTGTAACTTTTTACTGAAACACACATATCATCAATATATACCCAATGAGTGTTATCTGTTATAGCCACTGTGAAGTGATGATTCAGAGATCGAACCATGCCTTTTAGTACATAACCTTCACCTAATACATCCATAGTCATTGGGAATAATACTTGATTAATACAATGGGATGACAGTTCTACACTTAAAAATTTTGGGAGTGTCACAAAATGTTGTAGGATTGAAATATCCCCAGAATGCTTTTGACATAAATCACAGTAAAGTCTACAACTATTTGGTAAGATAGCCTCAGAAACATAAGTTTCAAACTGGCTCTGAGGCAAGTTTGCAAAAGTCAAGTAAAGTACAAATACATTTGTTTCCTTTACAAGTGCATTGCTACAGAATGAACAAACTGATTGATTACTCTGTTGTATAAGAAAAAGAGATTTTAATTCTTGTGTCATTGCACCAACTGTATTCAACCTAAATATATCACTAAATACAGCATTTGCAGACATTGATGCAAAAGAATTGCAGCGTTCTCTTAAATGAGCCCAAATTGGTTCTCGAATCAACGGCATATCTGTAAGATCATAGTTTTCTAATTGAAAACAAGCCTCTGATAATTTTTGAAAAAACTCATTACGCTCAATACAGTTTAAAGAGTCTTTAAAAACGGCAAATGTAAGTTCAAGAAAACAGTCTACTGCGCATGAGAACTTTCCTGCATGAGTAAAACAATGGTTCATGAAATGTCTTCGATCTTTAGTTGTCTGTTGTGACTGTTCACTGATAGCTCTGGTCTTATCTTTAGTTACGTTACTGAACATGTTGCCATTTATAATGTGCGCTTCTTTGTTAGTAATGACGTAAGGATTAAAGCTTCCATGTAAGGCATGAGGTATTCTTCTCAACAAATACTTTCCCCTGTATCTCTCAATATGAATACGAAAACATTGGAAATCGTACGCGCATCGATTAGAAATTTTAACAGTAGCGAAATCAATACTCTGGTTTTGTATAACTGTCAAAATGGATATCACATACAGTAAAAGCAACATGGTGAGGATCGACAAAACAGTAGAATATTGTGCGATTCAACAGGGATAGCTTCAACAGAGTGTGTACTTAAACGTTCTAACTCCTGAGTACTTTGACTCAACTTTTCGATATCTGTACTCTCAGTTTCAGTGTGTTAAAATTGCTTAAATATTTATTTGAACAGTTTTTCACAGCAAGTGTACTCGTTCAACAAGTCTACAAGTGGCTACTCACAGCTTTAATTATAAATGAACTCGTTGGTTCGACTAGATATGGTGAACCTGTTGGTTCGACGACTGTGAACTCGCTTCGATTGTAAATGAACTCGTTGGTTCGACTTGAACTCGTTGGTTCGGTGACAAATTATTAACCACAGTTTCAAAAATCACACTCTGTGCAGCTATTCACGTTTAACCACACAATTTCGCAACGAATCAAAATAACAAACCAATTATTCAATGTAAATGTCAAGCACTTACCTCTACTTTATCTCTCTACGCAGTTACCTGGCTTTATTTGCTGACGAAGTAGCTTTTTCCTGCTTGAGTGGTGCAATCCAACCTGACTTGCACGTGATTCGTAGTTGCAGCCAATAAGAATCACACAATTTTTCGGGACGGGCTCGGGATACGGGAAAGTTTAAAAAAACAAGGCAATTTTTGACTCCAAAGGAATGCGCTCCCGAATTTAAGACGCTGGCTGACTACGTCATCCCGCGTAAAAAGCATTCCTTCGTGTAATTTATGTTTATGTCCCAAAGAGGTCAAGGGTCAGGGTCAGTTTAATATGCTTTCGGAGCTAAAAAGTTTGGATTTTAACGTGGCAAATACGAGTCGATGCATTTGTAGAATGTGCGTAGACAAGCTAAAGAAACGAAGAGGATTGATAACACAACTCTTAAACCTTGAGGGTGAGTTAGAACTCCTACATCACGTATATTCATCGAATATTCATCAGCTGAA
>Ga0126343_10001603_pt1 | contig 10870 bp, 4 predicted proteins | sample Cyp2metagenome_FD_92531 | JGI IMG/M metagenome (GOLD analysis project Ga0126343, IMG submission 92531) | Coral microbial communities from Lord Howe Island, Old Settlement Bay, Australia - Cyphastrea 2 metagenome | ecosystem: Host-associated > Invertebrates > Cnidaria > Coral ... | reverse complement strand
GTGATAACAAGAGAAATCAAACGTGTTTCTTGTGTTTAGAGGAAAAAGTACAGCGGGAAAAAGTGGTTGATTCGTTGATCTTTCGAAAAGATTAGTTCAGTTCAGTTTGTCATGGGAAGCTTCTGCCTATAGGATTCAAACTGACGTGAACTGCCAAATTGCGACTTTAAGGACGTTCACGCTAATTGTTTCTGCGCATCCTTACTGCGCACGCAAATTCACGCCACGTCATCGATGAGCGCGCGCGCGCTTTGTATTAAAAGAAGTAAATGAAACGGAGGGTGGCCATTGTTGCAGCTTTGCCTGGATTTAACGATCTTGGACGTTCGGTGACCCCTACTTTTCTCTTCAGAAACAGATTTTATTCACAATTATCTCCACATTGTCCAAAAATGAACAAAAAATCAATGTCAGAAGTTAAAAAAAATTCACAATTTCTGTCCACGGGACATCGAATCCTGCCATCTTGCGGCTGTAAGGCACATGAAACTATGGTCGCTAAATACGAACTGGTTCTTTAAGAAACCCCATCAGTTGACTAATTCCACCTAGCAGGTCTATTTGGACAATATTTGGCAGAGAATATTTCACTTCAAAGGTCCAATTGCATTTTTTTGGGCTTACTGACATTGTGGCCTTATTCGCTAACGAAGCCCGATTTTTCAGATTTATGGCGATCTTTCAGGCTTGTTCTCTCCTAAACGAAGTCGGTGACCCCCCCATTTTTTTTACATTTCTGACATAAGTAACTCATCAACTTTAAGTGGTAAAAGTCTCAGAAAAAATCAATGTTGGAAAATTGTCGCGCGAACGTTCTTAAATACATAGCAACTTTCGCCTTTTCCATGACAAATGTGTGGTTGCTTCGCTCCGGCGAGATAAGCTTGTAGGTTAAACTTTTATATCTTTGATAGGAGTTTTGATATCTCCCTAATTTATCTCATTTGGAACCATGTGAGAGAAATTTAAAAAAACTTCAACCAATAAGACTTGAGTCGTTGAATATAGAGTTGCATATTGTAAACAAATAAGCTTAGATTTCCGTCGTTTTTCGCCGCATACCAATAACTTCACGTCTAAAAGTAATAAAACTGTATTTGGAAATACTGCCAGGAGAATTTTGATGTTTTCTTTAGGTTAGTAGAGAAAGTCGCCTCTTAGACTTCTATAGTTTCTTCTGTTTACCGTTGGAATAACGAAAACCGATTGACTGCTATCTTTGACAGCTTTTGACGCTCGCAAGTCGTCATGCATCTGCGTTTACAAATTACGGAGACTTCGTCGTTTTGTTCGTTTAATTTAATTATTGGGTTTAGTGAGATGCTTTGCTGAATTTCTTAAGGGTTATTGATAAAGGACTGGTAAAGCTAAGGCCGAAAAAAGGACTGCGAAGGCGTTGGTAAAAATAGCACGAGATTTTGCACATTTTCCGGCGTAATTTTGGGATGAAACAGCCGAAACTACAAAATCGTCCAAAATTTGCTTCACAAGTTCGATTACTGTATAATTATTTGCAACATCCAAATAAATAACTGAAGCTATGCTTTTAGGCTTGCCTAAATCTATATATTATTTTCTTATCCCTTTCCTTTTTCTGGGCCCTTTTACTCTCGCTGCCGTTTGCTGTTCAGGTTTTTTTTGCGGGGCTAAAAAGTTGGGTGCTAATTATGGGCAAGGTCTGGAAATGCTTCGGGATCCTATCCCTAAGGGGGGGGGGGGAATTATAGCGACTAAACCGCAGGGATTGAAAAACCGACTGATTAAAGATTGTTTATTTGGCTTTGTGCGACATACCTGTCTTAGATAAGGTAGGTGGAATTTGTATTGAGCTTTCAAATTTCAAAGGCTGTTTCGTCCCGCACAAAGGGCACTATTGTTCTCATAAGATTGTCAATTGAGTCAAATTGACATGAGTGACATCAAACATGGCTCAATGTCTTAGGGTGGCTGGAAACAGTTTCCACTACTTTTCAAGACTTAGAGTTTGATGGGTCATTATAACCACTCTATACTTGTTGACACCAACATCATGGTATCAACAAACTGTACAATCATCGGGGAATAAGTTGCTGTTAATTTTGTGGCATAATAGGTTACCATAGCAGCAATCTGACCAGCTAAAAACACCCTTAATTTTAGCTTTGAGCACTTATAACTCAAAAACGAGCTCGGTGACCCCCATTTTTTATTATCGAATTGTAATCAGCATGAAAAGATGCAACTTTTGCAAAGTTTAAAAAAATTCTGCGACAGGGGTTCAGAGCCACCTTAAATTTTTGAAAATTGTCATCCATACAGAAAGATACAAAGATTTCTAATGAACAAGATACTTTTTTCTCCTTTGCGCTATGAATTGAACGAGCAATATTTGCCGAGATTGCTCCCTAAGGGAACGCAGGGGGTGGGGGCCTCTTAGAGTTTTCAGCTTCAAAACGCCCACGTTGGGAACTTCTACGGTACTTTTTCGGGATTACGGGGTGAAAAGAATTTTAAGCCACCCCACAAAGCAGAATCTTGGTGGCTCTTTGGGTTCTTTTGAACGTTCCCGACCCGGTACCCCCGTCCCTATTATATTTGACTTCCCCTTTTCTGGGATTAATGGCCAATTCTCTCTTTGAAACGTGCCTGCAAGGAACCATTATTGTTGAATTCATTATCTTGGACTAGATAATTGTTTTTGATGAATACAGCTACCATGACTCCCTGCAAGTGACTGACCATTCGTGAGTACTCCTTCTAAGCCTTTCGTGTGGCAAAACTTACACTCCAAGTCATGCATCGATGCGCGCGTTAAGTGGAAAAGGGAACGATGATAGAGCAGATGACCATCGCTACAGCTTTGCCTGGATTTAGCGATCTTGGACCTTTGGTGAGCCCCTTTTTTGATGGATCAGTTTTTCTACCGTTTTCCTATCGATTTTAAGTTTGAAGTTTTTGCAACTGATGCACCGTCGAATTTCGTTCTTTGTATCTCTTAGTTTGTCTGTCCGACGATTTCAAAGATCAACTGCCTCTTGAGGAGTTAAGTTTTGCGAAAGCGTCGCCAGCATTTGGAATTATTTACGCAACACACCCACCTATACAAACATGACTAGATCCTTTGCCTATATTGACTCACCTTCGAGATTTTAAACTATAAATCCCTTTATTTACAAATCAGGGTAGTTTTCAAGACGCTTTATCTTTGAAACGAAGTCGGTGACTCTGAAACTATGTTTGCATTTCTGACACAAGTGACTCATTTTGTAATCGCAGTAAAAATTAAACAAAAAGGTCTATGGACGGAAATTAAAATTTTGCGCAAACGTGCTTAATAATGCCTGTTACGTCTCGACGATATTTCCCAGTGATAATATAGTCCTTGGATGTACCTCCTCGCTCTAAGTCACAGAAATTAATTGGCCACAAAGACCTGGAGAAAAACCTAAAGAAGCCGAGAAAACAAATGTAGAGATTACAAGCCATGCAGCGATGGTTCAAAGCCCGTTAAATGGACATCTGCTCACATTACGAATGGTTGACCCCACTTTACTGCCGACACTAATCACAGTTATCAGTGCAAAGTGTGTTATACGGTTTGCCGTGCTAAATCATAATTTTGTTATCACCAATTAATAAAATGGTGTAAGAACGTGAACGTAAGATGGTGTAAGAACGTGACATGTTTTACAACTGTTCTTTTTTTTTTTTGCTGTGTTGGATTCTAGCAAAATTCCATGCGAGACACGTGACACATTTGAATGAGCCTAAGGTTCCCAGCTTATTTTCAAATCCAGTGCCATATATATTATTAAAGATTGTTCTGTTGGTATTAACTGTGTGTTTTAGGAGGACGCGTTTCGATGGGAAAATCCAAAATTAAATTTTTAAATCCAAAACCCGGATTTTTGTGTATCTTTACAAAACAGTTTGATCCAAAATCACCAGGATCATGGTGAATTAAAGAAAGAGAAGAGTCCAATCTGGACTAGAATGCCGAAACACCATGACCCCAGTGATCTTGGATCAATCTGTGCCCAAAGTAACGCACCATTAGTCTATGCGGTATCGATTAGTGATGTGTTTGTCGCGTTTAATTTACTATGCTGAAAGAACTGGAATTTTCAAAATGACCCAAGCGAAAGTTGACGTTGAACACTCACCATGATGTTCGAAACGTTTCTTGGGAAAAGTCAGATAGGATGTGTTTTGTCAATTTATATAGGCTAAACCTTTCTTACTCTACTAGTTCTTGCTTTCCTTTTCATTCCCATAGTGTGTTATCAAAGGCTGTAACTTAAGCTCAATGGTAGCGTGAATGAGAGAGTATGGTCTCTAGGTATGGCTGTGAGTGAAACCAAGATGGCAGTTTTCTAACCAACAACAACTACTAAATGAATTGAACAATGTTTGAGCTTTTCGCTTATATCACACTGACCAGATACAGTAACGGAATGCAGCGCTTGTGACCTATCAAAATTAGCGCAAATTAACCTATCGTCATGCAAACTGAACACGTGCAAAGAGAAAATGTGTTTCAGCCGGAGCTCTAATTCCACGCTGAATCTGTGCTGAATCTCTGCTGAAACCACTGCATCTGTTGTGTCTTGTTGAGACAAAGTAACCAATCCAATCGCTTCGTGACGGATTAAAATAAGCCGATGGAAAACCTATAAATACAGGAAAATCCCTCTCCTATTGCAATCGATTTTTATATCGTTGAACGCACGTTAGTCCTAACACGGGGAAATTGAGCTAACAGAAATGCAATACATCTCCTCTGTCTTCCTTGTCGCCGTTGTTCTTTTGTTTTTCACACAAACGCACTCGAAGGAAAATCAATCGAATGATTCGACCTCTACATGTAAGGTAGGTAAGGTCAAATTGATTCCGCTACAAAATGAGGTTTTCTTCTACGAAGTTGCTTTTTTTTTTCAACGGGAGCAGATGAGACACTACATAAAATACAGCGACATAAATAGTACTGTAAATTGATTTACTTCCTTTTGGTCAATTCTGTATTACCACTCCACGTGATCAGTAAATAATACTTTTAAGCGTATACACAATCAAACTTTTGATGAAAATCTAATCTTTCAAGGCAGGTACGGGACATTTGTTATTCAGTTGTGAATGCAAACAAGACCGTTAGGCTGAGACTAACCAAAATTTTAAGAACGTATTAAGAACATTTCTCAGGCTATTAATCGACTAACAACGTTTTTATTTTGCTAATCTGCATGTATAATGACAAGCATAGAAAAACGGTAGCATAAAAATCCAATATGAATCGCTAAAAATGAAAATAATTGAGCTGACTAAATAATACACGAACGGCTAACCTTCAGCTCAAAGTTACTGACCGCCGCAAAACACTACTTACTTGAGCAAGGATGAAAACTCTGAAGAGTTAAGCCCGAGACAGACGATGCGACACATCGCGGCAACAAGTCTCCTCGTCTGCACTGATGCTGCGACAAGTCACTGCGATGAGACATTTGTTCGGTGCATGCAATCGATTGTGAAAGAGAGGAAATGTAAACTAGTAAAATTTAACATGGCGAGAAACTAATTCATGCTCCCTGGTCGGTTGATTTAAATTTTGTCGCAGCGACTTGTCGCTCATGCGTACACACGTTGCGACAAACCAGTTTGAATTCGTGCGACAGATCGCAGCGACAATAATTTTCACATGTCACACGGGGCGATTTGTTGCAGCAGCCTGTCGCGGCGACGTGTCGCTGCAATTTATCGCATCGTGTGTATTGGCCTTTGTGTTAAATTTTGTTTCAACAGCCGGATCCTCATGCTGGAATTCCAGGAATGCCCGGCGTGCCAGGGATACCGGGAACTCCGGGTGCTCCGGGTAGAGATGGTTTTAAAGGAGACAAGGGCACCATTGGAAAGCGTGGTTCACAGGGCGCTATAGGAATCCCAGGGAAAATTGTTCCACAAGGCCCTGACGGATCCAAGGGAGACGAAGGGAAGAAAGGAGAAATTGGTAAGACGGGAGCCAAAGGAAGTTCGGGCATTCCTGGAAACATTGGCCCCAGGGGTTTCAAAGGGTCTAAGGGAGAAAATGGCATCGGCGCAAAGGGAGAGAAAGGAGATGCAGCGAACATGGACCCAAGACAGAGAGCTAATTGGAAACAATGCGCATGGCAATCATCTTCGAGCACTGACAACGGTAAAATAAAGATCGGTCATCATATTACACTATTAAACTTCTCGGCTTACTGACTTGTGGTCTATAAGAGGAACTAAAATTTCAATGATCCAATTACAGTGCATCCTGCTTTTTTTCTAGTCCTCTTGATTGTTGTGGCAGTAGAGGTAGGGACATTTGTAGGAGCGCTTATTTCGGTGGTATATCATGGCTAGCGCATAAAAGGTAGAGGCATATCAGATGTTCGAGCTCAATAAATTATACAGAAACAGATGGAAATGACGAAAAACATTAACTACTTGTGCTTTAATTATAACTTCAGAGTACACTGTAAATTAAAATATTATCCTTTTCCTCAGACTAATCGATTGATCGATTGAACGATGTATTCACCGGCTGCTCGGTCGATTGATGGACTGATTAATTGGCTGATAGATTGATTGTTTGACTCATGATTGATAACTTGATATTGATTGACTGATTGATCGATTGATCGTTTGATTGATTGATTGATTGATTGATTGAAAAGATTGTAATCTACCTAGGTAGATTACAATAAGTTCCTCTGTCGCTTAGTTCATAGTGCGTGACGCGAAAGAAAACCGCGAGAAATATGTGTGCCGGATGTGTATGTCTAAGCGTATTACGCGTATGTAATGTTGCTCTTTATTTACTCACTTTATCGTTGCGTAGAGGTAGGAAGCTTGGTAACCACTACAAATGTCTACTTATTTCCGTAGTAGATGATCGCTGTAGAGAATTAGGTCCGAATGCGTTAGAAGATTAAACCAAGTTCGCGGATGTTTGAGCTGTAACTAAGACTACACAAACATATGGAAACGTTCCCAGAGATGGCGAAAAACTAAATTTTGTTTTCTAACCGATCTGTCAGTCTACACTTCAAATGTTAAAACTCGAGTTCTCTTCATAAGGATTACTGATAGATCGATTGATTGATTGATTGATTGATAGGGTTGCACCCTAGCTATGTATTCTACCAGTAGTTCCTCTTACGATTAACCCGCCGTGCGTGAAACGAAAGGAAACCGGGGGCAAAAAGCGGGAATGGAAAGACAATTGACATTTGACCTCTTCAGGCTGAGTGGTTTTACTGTGTGAATTCGTCAGCTTATCTGCTGTATCCAATGGAATTCCTCAACTTGATATGGCTGCTCATTATCGCCCAGCCCCGGATGATGTGTTAAAGAAAATCGCTCTAAACTTCAATGCAAGTAGCGCGGCAAAATCATGGGGCCTTCGTTCTGGCCACGCGAATAACCTGCCCCCAGGCCATGTTGAGCGAAACTACCATAGAAGTTGCGTAGAGAAGAAGTTATCACTGAGATTTCAAACGTAGAATTTCAGCCGATATTTTACATATATTTGAGATATTTACCACCGTTTTCGTTGATACGGAACTTTGGATAACAAAACACCCGCGGAAGCGTTTCCAAAATTTTCGTCAGTCTTACGTGTTATTGACAGACCAGATCGAAATCCACCAATCACAGCCCGCTAGCATGACGTAAGAGAAGGTCAGAAGATCACACTAGTGGCTGTGATTGGTGGATCTCGACTCGATCTGTCAATAACACTTAAGACTGACGAAAATTTTGGAAACGTTTTCGCAGGTGTTTTGTTTTCCAAAGTCGCGTATCAACGAAAACGGTGGTAAACAAACAAGAGTGTACATGTAAAAATGTCGCCTGGTCGGTCGGGTCAAAGAACTTGAATTCTTTTCCGACGAAAAAGTCATTTCTGAATCAAAACCGAGTGTTTGACAAATGTGTCACTAAAATTTGGTTCGCTGTTAAATTAATGTGGTATAGAGGATTCGAAGAGAAAATGAGGATTCGGCATACATGGGTGCGCATAGACATGGAATTTTCTTTCGTCGAGTGAACCCAGTACCAGTGAAGGAGTGAAATATAACGTTGAACACGTTGTTGTACCTACAAGCACCCACGTATTATTTTGTTTATTGAAAAAAATACACGTGACGAAGTTTCTTTAAAATGATTCTCGAAAACGATTCTCCGAACATTCTACAAAACTTGTCTGAAGGCCAGACAAACATTTTCCGAACATTTTCTGAGCATTTCCGAAGATTACTGAAGATTTCCGAAGTCAACCGAAGATTTTCGTTGAAGGTCCTATAGAGTTTGAATCATATGCATGCTCTAACCCATCTAAGTACAGTTTAAGGAATTATCTGACTAACGGTGGTATTTTCACTTGCAAAGTAACATGTTATTTTCACTTGTTAAGATGTTATTTCTTTTCATTTCTTTTTATTTATAAAAGAAAAAAAATAGAAATAATATATTTAACAAAGGAAACTATGAAGCTTGTATTAATTAGGTCTCCTCAGTTATTGTTTTACAAGATGAAATCAATAAAGAAGATAAGAACATGACGATCGACGGATACAATTACAATGTCAAGTGGAAGGATACAATAGAATGAAAAAAAAAAAGCTACGGGAAAGTTCATGATACTTAAACACATATGTATGAAAACTGTTAGTAGTTATTACAGAAAAAAACGCATAAGTGCTTTTTTAAAGGAGACAGGATCGCGAGTTGAGTTTCGCGCGAAGTTAAGGCTCATCTGGCATTTTACCTAAAATGAGTAATTTCTTGTAAGGGCTACAGTGATACATGTGGCCCCAAACGGTATGGTTTATCGGCCGTTTTCGTCATAAATGGGGTATCGATTTTGGCCTTTTCGGTTTATTCTAAGGCATGTTTTTTGTGGTCTAGTCTTAAATTGGGTATGTTCTTTTTTTAAGAATAGCCTATATTTTATCTTTATCGATAAGACCATCAACCAAAGCATCATAATCTATGTTTAGAGCAACTGTGCCAGCCCCAACGGTCATAAATGTAGGACATCCAAAATTTTTTTCAGGTCATAAATAGGGTAGAGAAAATTGCAGAGTTATAAATAGGGTAAGGCTTTTGGGACAAGGGCCGCACACCCCACGTGCACTGCAAACAATTTTTCTGGGAGTACCTCCCGCAGGTTATTTCACTGGTATTTATATGATAAAATGTTATATCTGACGGGTGTGGTTTTCTTACACTGCAAGATCATCCAACTGCGATGACATGTTCGTCGATAACGGAACATTTCAAGTGAATGTCTAGTTTCCCACATTTAGGAAATTCTGCAAATTTAAGCAGGACAAATTCACCGAAGGAGTAAGAAACTTCAGCAATTCGACGTTCCATAACTTATATCTTAGTTTATTTTCTTTTATTTCTTTATTTCATGATCAAAAAGAGAAATTCGTAAGCATAATGATAACAAGTTACTCTTATATGTACTTGTTAACCGACTAGTAGAATAAAAACTATTTGAGTCAGGAAAGTATTAGAAACAATAGAGGAAGATGAACATACCTTACAGGCGGCTTTCGACACGTCTCTGCCACGGAAGAAAATTCGTGTCCCGAGCAGGACTCGAGCCCTTGTCTCCCCGCATACTAGTCGGGCTTGATTTCCACGCTAGATACGTCACAACTGATTGATCTGAGCAGATACAACGCGGCCAGCCCAACGGAAATTTGATTTTCCGATCTCATTTTTCACGTTTCTACCTTCTTCGATGATTTATCAACGACCATGAACCTTTTCGATGTAAAGCCCTACGTGTTCTCTTGTCAACAAATTCTGAAATTCCTCCCACAGGTATCCCTCCGGCGAGAAGCACAACTAACAATGAAACGAATCAAACTTTCCTTTATAACTGGCTGCCGTACATTTAATCGCGACTAAACAACCGGATTTGAGAAAACAGTGGTAATCGAGCCTTTCATACATTCTGGATCGTTCTCTTTCAATCTTTCAAATGGACGGTAGAAAGGCCAAGCTCAGTCAGTTTTCTTTCGCGTCACGATTGATAGAGGGACCATACTCGTACATTGTTTTTCTTGAGGATCTTGCTTTTCCGGCCGAACCTGAATACTCGTATTTTTTCTGCCGGTTTAAGCTAAAAATATTCTCGTAAACATGATTTCTGTTTTCGAATGTATTTGGTGTCTGCGCTGTTGAAGTAATTTTGAAGCCAGCCTGCGGGCATTACAGTCTGATATAAAGCACATAACTTATTTCAGACTGAATGTTAGAAGCATTGAACATACGGCTAGTGATGTTTTTATTGCCTTTTGACAAGTTTTATCGTTCAGAGAAACGAATTTTGCACGGTTTAGTAGAAAACGTATCATTACCTTGTATTCACACAATTTCAGCACACACACACACACAAAAAATCCTTTTAAAATCTCAGCCTAGGCCTTGTTCTTTAATATTTCACAAATTTCAGCTTTGACATTCTTAAAAAAAAATGTATCCTTTTGAAAAGAAAAGTGTAGTTTACTATGAAAGGGGTATTACAACTTTTCTGTAAACATCTCTAACTTATGCATGTTTTTATTCCTTTGTGCGCTGTATCAGCTTAAAAACCCCTTTGGCCGCCATGTTTTTTTCTTTTTCAGGAATGTTCTTTCAACAAGCTGCACGACAATACCGCTCTCAGAGTCTCCTATCAGGGAAACGTTCGAGTCTATTCAAATGTCAAATGCAACAGATGGTATTTTAAGTTCAACGTCAATGAATGTAATGGCCCCTTGCCGATCGAATCAGTCCTTTACAATTCCTGGGCTGGAGGGATTTCTAACATTTACCGTAATCATTTCTTCGAAGGTTTTTGTGAAAACCTCGC
>Ga0126343_10001602_pt1 | contig 10870 bp, 10 predicted proteins | sample Cyp2metagenome_FD_92531 | JGI IMG/M metagenome (GOLD analysis project Ga0126343, IMG submission 92531) | Coral microbial communities from Lord Howe Island, Old Settlement Bay, Australia - Cyphastrea 2 metagenome | ecosystem: Host-associated > Invertebrates > Cnidaria > Coral ... | reverse complement strand
TGTGTTTGTGGTTATTAGCGCTGTCACATTAAGTGGTTAGACACCATCACGGCGTCATTTTCTAGGACACCATCTCGGCATCCACGTGATTAAGCCGTTACAATGTGACACTGTGCTGGCAATGGTTGGAGAAATGGACTCAAACTCCCTGCGCTGGACTCAGGTCCGAACTTCCAAGTTGATGAGGTCCCAGCCTTGGGGCGTTGAAGAATTGAAAGGATGCCGAGATGGTGTCCTTCTAGATGCAATGATTGATCTAAATGGATGCCGAGATGGTGTCCTAGAACGTCAAAGACGCCGTGATGGTGTCTGCATTTTCTCTCGGTCTGGCAATGTCTCACATCGCTGCGCTCAGTCGATGATCGATTTTCTGATGCGTCTCCTGAATTTTCAGGCCAGTTGATTTTCTGGACGACGCTCAGTAATGAAATTAATCAGTCTCCTGAGAGACATCAACCCGCTGGGACAGCAGGCACCCCTACTACAACAGCAGGGAAAGCAATTCAAGGATTCAGGAATGGCACGGTTGGCCACCCCCCAAAATTACTGTCACCTTGTATCCATGAAAGATGTGGAAAAAGCCAGAACCATGTGAGGCACGTCGCTGTAGTTTCAAATCAAAAGGTTGAATTGAGAATTACTTGAACACAAAATTTGCCTACTGTAGTTCCAAAATCAAAAACTTGACAATTTTTCCAAGTTAGCGAAATACCTCGAGCCACGTAACGTGGGATTAAGGATTCTACAGCCGGCTTATCCCAGAATCAGGGATGTTGGCATACCCACAAGTCTTTTGACACGATTCGATGCGAACCAAGATGTAATCAAAAACAAAATTGAAAGCTGCAATCTCGGATATCTGCATGCATTTCATTCAAGTCTTTTGAAATCCAATACAGTTCCATTCTCTTTGACTTGCGCCATCTGCCGACTGTCAATGATAAGGCTACTTCTCCAGCCGACCGGATTCACTCTTCGGCCTCGTCGGCCATATCATCGTCATCATCGTCGTCCTGGATCAGGCCTCCCTGGGTCAGCTTCTTCAGCTTGTTCATGATCTCTTCCTTCTTGGAGCTTTCCTCTGATGTCTTTTGCTTCTTGGAACCATCAGATCCATCATCCTCTCCGGCTGCACGCTTTTTGCTCTTTGACTTGCCAGCAGCCTTACCACCAGCAGCCTTGCCACCAGCCTTGCCACCAGCCTTGCTGCCAGCCTTGCCACCGCCCTTGCCCTTTCCTCTTCCGCCCTTTCCTCTTCCGCTTGCACTTGGCTGAACGGTGTTGCCACTGCCACCACTGCCACCACTGCTACCAAGAGGAAGGGGCGTGCTCGCATTGGGATTGCCACCAAGAGCTTTGAGGAGGGTCTGCCTCAAATGACATCACAACGATTCACGCATGGCCTGTATTTGGAATGATTGAATTATCCGCTTCTTCAAAATAGTTTCTAGGTGTTATGAAATGTGCATGTGTACATATATATATAACATATATATATAACATGTATATATATATACATATATATATTTACACATATATATTAATATACATATATATATACATATACAAATTATATATATATTTATTTATTTATTTATTTATTATTATTCCACTTGTGTCCCAGGCACACTTCAACATTGTAGAGCGGAGAGGATTGGTCCTTGAATTGCTCCCAAACGAAGCGGACAAGGAGCTTCCTCAGCTGCTGGGCATGATACTCTGTGAAGGTAACACCAATGTACGACTTCTTGGCCAAGATTGCCGCCTCAGCGCCCTTGCCATCGATCTCAGTTCCATTCACCATCACGCTGGCTTGAAAGGAGTGCAGCAACTCTGCGAACACCGCCTGTGGCATCACATGGTAGTTCACTGGAATACGATCTTCCCCCAAATCTGGACGATCTGGGCAATCAGGCAGCGCTCCTCCGGACAAGACTCTTCCAGCAGGTCCATAGATCTTATCCTTCTCTTCCTTGCTAATGAGCCAAAAGCCTTGCTCCTCATCAAAAGGAAGAATCTTCACAGGACCAATTGCCGTGCTCAAGCTCGTGCCGGAGAAGATCTTGCGAGGGATGTCCTGCACCAACACGGGCCCAGAGGTGACAATGTGAATTCCCTCATGGGTCGGAATGAGGCCTCGCACCAAGCACCTGCGAGCTCGGATGGACTGCTCGCAGTAATGAATAATCATCTCCTGCCTCTGCTTCTTTTCCCAATGCTGCCCATGGTCCTCGGCATTTGTAATCTTCACACACGCACTGAGAACCATAGGAGCAAGTTGGCGTCCACCATCGAAAAAGATCACCAAGTCGCCCTCTCGTGGCTGTGGTCCACCTCTGCCTCGGACGAATGAGGAGCAAATCTTCTGAAAATGCTCACGGCGAAACTGAGGCCGTCGAATGTGACACTGGGCCGTCGCCTCTCCTGCAACCTTGGAGTCATAGACAAAGATCGCCCTTTTGGCCCCGGTGAGAGACACGCAGTTTTCCATGATCTGGCCCATTGCCTGCACTGAGTCTTGCTCGACCACCAATTTGACAAATTGATCTACGATCTCCTCAGCCTGCTTGGCGAAAGCCATCAGCTGCTGCGCTTTCTCATCTTCATGGTCCAGCTCCAAAGACATTCGGGGCAACAGGTCATGCACGATGACATTCTTCTGGGCTGGAGAATCTTCATCTGACTCATCTTCATTTGCTTCTTTTTCCTCTGCCGCCTTCACCTTCTCAATCTCTTCATGGATAGTTTCCATCATTGTCTTGAAAGGGTCATGGCATAGGATGTCCGCAGGCAAGGTTGACCCCTTCAAGGTGTTGCGAAGCTGGCTGTCATGCCCAGATCGAAAGACGACATTCTTGAGCATGTTGATGATCAAGCGTTCGGCTTCTGTCAGCTGGCCCAGCCATGTCAAGTCAGCCCCATCCTCGAACCTGCGCAATGCAAAGCGAGATGAAAATGGGAAAAAAAAGGAAATATAAAAAGGGATTAAAGGAAATCAAACATCAACAACGTGCAAAGGAAATCAAATACAACCACCCGTCAATAGAAAAAGAATCTGAACTCTTCCGAACAACCTTTTTCGCACTTCACTGTGAGAGATCATCACCTTCTTGATGCCGTTGGCATGTGCGGGCTTCAATCCCCATTTCTGTGACTCTTCCAACACGTACTCAAAAATGCTCTTCTTGGCCAAGAACTCATCCAGGAGCCCTCTGGTCCCTCCTCCAGTGCGGCCGCCTTTCAATGTTCGGCTACTGAAGCATTTGTTGTTGGATTCTCCACGGATCAAGAGATCTTCCATGCTTTCCAAGATCCACAGGAGATCCTCGGACTTCTTGGTCTTGATGCAAATCCCTTCAAGTACGGCCATGTGCTGGAAGCAGCTTTGCTTTCCGTACTTCTGCTCCAAACGAAAGACCACGTCGAAGAGCTTGTCCACGGAAAGAATTCTTTCAAAGACCTTCATGGCGCTGTCGACAAACTCGAAAGCTGTCTTTGGGCAGTCTTCGTCATCAGGCAGGTCACAGCTCTTTCGGACCCACAGATCAGCCAAATCAGATCTCGACAGCTGGGCCGTATGCGTCTCCTCATAAGATGCTTTGACCGCTGCGATCTCGAAGATGGTTTGCAAGGTGCTTCTCGCCGCACTCTCGTAGGTGGACATGTACCGCTGTCGGTACGTCAGAGAGCGGAAGAAGGCATCTTCTTTGGTCTCAATCATCTCACAGCGGAGGCTCACTGAGAGGAACACTGTTCGCCATGCCCTCAGTTGGCATGGTGGTCAGGATTCATCAAAGATTGAGTTGAATGAACTAGACTTTTCCATTCAGCATCATGAGAATCAAACAACTTCACTTCAAAATTCAGAGGCACCGTCACGGCGCCAGATATTCACAAAGCACAAAAGAAGATAGCCAAGTCACAGAAGCTCTTCCTGGGAGGCACCGTCTCCGATCCTCTTAGCCACGTGCATGATCAAGGCGTGGTCGATTTCCTCCGGCGAAATCCGTTGCAAGGCACCTTTCAGGCTCTCAAAGCGCTCAGAGGTGACCATTGAGGTTACGCCTACCACGATTTCCAAGGTCAACTTCTCCGGCCCTTTCTCAAAAAAAGACTTCTGGATTTTCTTCAATGAGGCAGAATTGATGGGAACGGTCGGCGAACACAACTGCCTCACATTCATCCAAAAAAGGTTGCCCTGCGATACATAGGTCTTGGCTGACTTCATCGCGGCATCATACTCTTGGTCATTCCAAGGTGCCTGCCAAAAGGCGGGCACAACCAGTTGATTGTCAAATAATTAAGTTGGCGTTACTGCATTCTTGGCATCGAAGCGTTGTTTTGGACACCATCACGGCATCCCATTGGTGTTTCCGACACCATCACAGCATCGAAGCGTTGTTTTGGACACCATCACGGCATCCCATTGGTTTTTCCGACACCATCACAGCATCGAAGCGTTTTGGACACCATCACGGCATCCCATTGGTTTTTCCGACACCATCACGGCATCGAAGCGATGTTTTGGACATCATCATGGCATCCTTCTGAATGACTACATCTTAAGACGGGAATGCCATCACCAGACATACAACTTGCATTTCCAAGCACATACTAATTTATTAATAAATTAACATGTGAAAGTACATAGTAATAAAATGCAAAAAAAAAACGCACACCATGCGCCAGAAAAATATGGCCATCGCGGATCGTGCGCGGATCGTGCGCGGATCGTGCGCGCATCGTGCGCGGATCGTGCGCGGATCGTGCGCGTCCAGGGTTGTTGAGAACTTGGCTTTGTCAGGGCACAAAAATGAACTAGGTCCAAATTGTGGGGGAATGTCCAGAGGCTACGGTAAACCTACCCTCCTTCCTCAACATACCTGTACGTACAGGGTTGTTGAGGGAGTAGGGTAAGGTAAGGTCACGACCATGCTGAGAACTTAGGGTAAAATTACCCAACCATGTCAGATATAGTGGCAGGATGTATTACCCTAACCTCTCAACAACCCTGTACGTACAGGTATGTTGAGGAAGGAGGGTAAATTTACCCGACCTTCTCGTACAGTAGGGTTGTGGACATCATGAGATTGGAGGGTCTGTAAGATACGTATTATGTTCTCAACAACCCTGGACGCGCACGATCCGTGCACGATCCGCGCACGATCCGTGCACGATCCGCCCACGATCCGCGCACGATCCGTGCACGATCCGCGCACGATCCGTGCACGATCCGCGCACGATCCGCGCACGATCCGTGCACGATCCGCGCACGATCCGCACACGATCCGAGCATGTCCCTTATCTGATGGGTTATCATGAAAGATCACACGCAATAACTCAAATTAAACTGGATAGACATGAAAGATCACACGCTAATCCCGCCTGTGACCCCGCTTCGTTCTGCTCCGCTGCACTGTCAATCGCCTGCGGCGGCATTGACTGCACCGCGTCGAAGATTGGGTGGGACAGCAACACGTTCATGCAATCCTCCAAGGCTTGCAGATGCTTCGCATTTACGGTCTGCACCGAAGCGGCCATCGCTTGTCACGATGCGATGCGAAGGGGATCGAGGATATCGAGGGAGTCAGTCGGGCTTGGGTGATTTCAAGCAAAAAATGCTTCGGAAGGGCCAGAAAAAATCATGACCAAGCCATGAGCCATGACATGCCAGGTAATTCAGAAACTATGTAAATAATTCAGAAAAAATCATGACAAGCCAGTCGCGATTGAGCCACCCGACCGTTCACAAGGAGCCAGGAGTCAACCTCAGGCCAACCGGGAAAGAATCACTGATTCATGAAGATGAAAAATTAACGATGATCAAAACATGTAAAATGAAAGGGAAGTTGAAAAATATCATGAACTGTTGATCGTATTGAAAAGCATTGATCAACTAGGAAAAAATAATGACAAGAACATGAAACAATGAAAAAATAATTTAAATTATATGTATTATATGTATGTACTATGTATCTATGTATGTATGGAGCATGACCTGGATAATATACGGATATCAGATACTGATGAAAACAAAATGAAAACAAAATGAAAAGAAAATGAAAAAAATGAAAAACAGAAAAAAATGAAAAATATCTCTCGAATCATCTCCCGAATGGGAAAGCGTGGCCTCCGGGGAGGGTCGTGGCCTCCGTGGCGCGACAGGGCCACGACGGGGAAGATACAACGGGGGAGACACAACAGGGCCAAACGCAAACTGAGTCGTGCTAACAAGCTAAGTTGCAATTGCAACATTTTTCTCACTTTTTTCACATAAAGTTTGCGAAGTTTCAGGATGGTTTTCATCCGATTCCGATTTTTTTTGAACATCTTAAGACGATGGTCAATTCCATGAAGTTTCAGGATGGTGTTCATCCATTCCAAAATGTTTTGAACATCTTAAGACGATGGACAGGTGACAATGGTCATTTACCACTGTTCAATTCCTGGTGATTCCTCACCATTTCAACTTCTGAGTCTGGGTAAATGTTGGTTTGTCACTAACCTGAAAATGAGATTGAGGTCGCAGTGAGGTTGCTATTGATTTGCTATTGAGTTGCAGTGAGGTTTTACCCAGACGCTAAATTAGAAGCTGCTGTCATTGAAATTGCCGCCACCCACACTTCTTCCAAACAAAGAGCTCCACGGATTCAAAAGTTGCTTCCCTTCGAAATTCGTCCAGCTCATGGGACTCAATCTGCACATACTTCAAAGCCTGGAACCTTTGGAGTCTAGCTGCTTAAGAAAACCAATTTATCAAACATTTGCAGTTGGTGGGTGGGCTGCCATCAAAATAGAAATTCATTTTTTTGGCAGTGACAACATACTCAAGAATAAGACGAGGAGCAAGTGCCATGTCAGTGCAGTGACAAGATGACGGTGACGGGTGTAGGCTGTGAACCCTTCCATGAAAGTTCCATCTGAGAAGGCTGTTGGAAAGGGCTCACCTCTATATGTCACTCTCTTGACCAATGCCCAAAGACAGTGACCAACATCTGGAAGTTCATCTTGACCAAGATGTGCACTTCCGTGATAGGTTTTAAATTGACCTATCTGAAAGAAGTCTTCCGTCTCCTGGTAGATGTCAAGTCGGTCGAGGTGATCCATGTATCTCCTTGCCCTTTTCATGTGGTACAGGCTGTAGGAAGGTAAAGGGGTCTTGTTCAACCGACCTGGGATCAAACAAGCCGGAGACAAAACACAAAACAAAACAAGACAAAACAAAAAAGCAAAACAAAACAAAGCAAAACCAAACAAAACAAAATAAAACCAAGCATCACTCCTTGCATCCACATGCCCAACCGTCCAATGACCACTGCCGTTCTCTCCATTGCGCGGATCCCCACATGTTTGATGGCAATGTCCTGTTGCAGACTGGGCAGTCCATGGCTGGGCCAAAGAAAGAAAGGATCTGGGCTGGGCCGGGATGACGGAATGCCAAAGCGGCTGCAGATGTGAAATAACAAAGTTGACAGATCTGGGCAAATGGAAACAACTTTGATGCTACAGCGGTGAAATGATGTCCAATATTTCCCAGCCTCAAACCATGATCACAGTCAGTGTTGATGTTTGGAATCCTGCCATGAAAGAACCGCAGAGTTGTAAAACTTTTACACATACAGTTTCAATTTGAAGGCCAATTAATGATAAGTCTGAAGGCCAGCTGCACTTTGTTCAAGACACCCTCACGGCATCTAACTTTGTTCAAGACACCCTCACGGCATCTAACTTTGTTCAAGACACCCTTACGGCATCTAACTTTGTTCAAGACACCCTCACGGCATCTAACTTTGTTCAAGACACCCTCACGGCACCTAACTTTGTTCAAGACACCCTCACGGCATCTAACTTTGTTGAAGACACCATCACTGCATCTGACTTTACAGCACCCCGTTGAGCAATTCCATCCTTGGGCCCTGACCCAGCCATCCGTACTGTGCCAGCAGCACCTAAGGGGCAAGCGTTAGTTCCATCTGAGAAAAGGATTGAGCGACTGATCCAGCACAGCAGGTGGAAGTCCAGCCATGCAGCAACGCCACTTTTTCCCTGCTACCCCGGTAGGCAAATCAGAAGCCGCGATTGCAGCAATGAACCCTGCTCACAAACTTGAGAAATGTTTTGCTGGACATGAGATTGTCTTCCTGCATGTTAGCAGCTATTTGCGGAATGGTCAGCCCCAGCACAGCCCACTTGCGGCCAGCTTGCTGGCTCTTAGCAGATGCTTCAGCGAAGGCTTCCCAACCTCCATCAATCATCTTCCACTTCGATCTCTCCTGGCCTGCTGCTGCTTGAATAATTTCACTGGCTTCCGTGTTCGCAGCACGAAAGCTAGGGCACAAGAAAATCTGCCGCTTGATTGCGTACGCCGCATCATAGAGGAAGGCAATTCCTGTTGTTGCCTTATCATGACGGTTTTCAATGATGCCCCGCATGCATGCCAGGTCCAGAACACAACCTCCTCGCACAGAGGCTGCCCAAAGAACTTGTGAAGGCGGTTTCTCCGGGTTGGCCACAACGAAAAACAAAGGCAGCTGCAAGTCCTGGGTCACCTTGCACCTGAAAAATTCAGGGTTCTGGCTCCACTCTGCCATCTCCAGGAAGATCCAGTGGTTCCGCCGATCAAACTGTGGCGGGGATGGGGCCAACAAGGCTTGGAATTTTGAAACTCCCCGTACTCTGGTGGCATCTCTGCGAGTCTCCAATTCAACAAATGCTTGAGCCACATCAACCATCCCATCTGGCACTTCCTTGGCTGTCAAGTGACCACTTAAGTACGATTGGATTGTGTTCTTGAACTGCTTGTTTCTCTGAAATGTCAATTCTGCCTGGACACGCTGACAATCTGCTGGCAGATTCGCACTTGCTTCGAGCCGTACTTCATCATGAGGCAAAAGTTTGACCGGTCCATCCAAACGGCGTCTTTTGGCCAAGAAATCAGCTTCAGAACCCTTCTTGTGCCCTCGTTTGGTACCCAAATCAAGTCTGGATGTTGATCCTTTCCTGGGTTCACCATACCATTCGATCCACAGCTGCTGGGCCATCTCAATGCAGTCAGTGGAAGTGGCCGGGGCGAAGTCGAACATAAATTTCAACTCCAAATTTTTGTTTTCTTCAGTCAGCAATGATCTTTCAGCAGACACAATGCGCACCATCTTCGAAAAGTGCTGCTCCACTCCGGATGTGGTGCATCCATCTAGAGCACCAAAGTGAATGAGAATCCAGTGCAAGTTTGAAGATGGATGGCGAGCTGCTGTTGACTTGCGAGAGCTAGTTTTCTGGACTGCGTATTTCCAAGATTCGAAGCTGCTGCAGTTGGGATTGGTCGAATGGTGATGAAAAGCTATAGCTTTGTGATCCCAGTACTCATCAATGAAGGAATCAGCCGACGCCTCGAACAGTTGGCACAATCTTTCCGAAGAAGTGTGCAACGACTGTATGTAGTCCACGGATTCCTCCCTGTTTGTCCGGGCTACTTCGGATACATCGAAGATTTTCAGGGCGGTCAGAATCTCATATGCAGGAAACTCCGACGCAATCACTTCTGTGCTCAGCCCAACCAGTTTCTTCATAGAAGCAAAGCACCGGGCGATCATGGCTGGAGAAACTTTGTTCGGACCACCCAGAGTCTTCGACTTGCCATCCACATCGAAAGCCTGCAAACATCGAAGGCCAGGGCAGAGGAAACAACAACGGGGGGAAACACAACGCGAAACCAAAAAAGGCACACAGGCACACGTTTAAAAACAGTTCTTTTGGCACTAAACAGGTAAGCATAAAAGCATTGGCATAAGCACTAAAATGATTTTGCCCAGTGACGATTGGGGTTTTCAAGCTCTCCAGCGCAAACATGGTATACCCAGATCTAGTCGCATGCTCATCAATGAAAAGATGCTTCACCCGACTTGCAAATACATCGAGTTCGATGTTGTGCGTGGCAACATCGCCAGCTTCTGAATCCATGAGTCGGATGATGCTTGTCGCTTCATCAGTGAAGTCAGCCACCATTGCTAAAAGCAACACCCGCTCTTCACTGAGAGAGCGCAAGAACAATGCACCTCGTTCACCGTCCCGCAAATTGTGTCTGTAAACTGTCGCATAGATTGCAGTTTTGATGGTCGGACGCAGCCACAGAATCAAACGGCCAGTTGCCTTCTGGTGCGAGTCAAACCTCTGCTTGCACAGCGACATTGACTGAACCCGGTCACCGCCCATGTCTTTGACGTACTGGTTGAACACTTTCCTCAGCACATCACTGCTCTGAATGGTTGCAGGCATTGAAGCGTTGCCCCAGATCAAGGCTTGAAACACATCCCAAATCTCAGCAGACGCTTTGAATGGACGGGAAATGACTCGCCGAGCCGCATGCGCCCGGTCCCGGCACACCTGTTTCACACCTGGGAACAGACCGTCATTGCAGGCCATGAGCCTACCTGCCAGCTGCTCATCTGCTGCAGCATCCATGTTCAGTAGAATGACCTTCTGTTGCAAAGCGGCCATTTGATCTTCATCCCCTTCAACAAATTGTGACAAGATGGCTCTTGTGCCCTGAACAAGCGACTCTGTCATGCTGTCTTGAAGATGGTGTATTCCCAGCAACCCACGCTTGACTTCCAGCTTGTCATTGCACGCCCGGAAACGTACCATCAGAACCAACCTACGTACATCTTGGTGGAGCACGATGCATGTGGATGAAAGAAGGAAAGCCGCATCAATGCGTTGGCAAGCGCCTCCCAAACAGTTCTGCAATCTGGCCAGCTTCCAACGGCCACCTACTGCCTTCATAGATCTCAGTGATCCAGCGGCTTGCCTTTTGGTGGCAAACTCTTCAAACTCTTTCTTCGGCGGCGCCCTGGAATCAACTCCGCCAGCT
>Ga0126343_10001601_pt1 | contig 10872 bp, 10 predicted proteins | sample Cyp2metagenome_FD_92531 | JGI IMG/M metagenome (GOLD analysis project Ga0126343, IMG submission 92531) | Coral microbial communities from Lord Howe Island, Old Settlement Bay, Australia - Cyphastrea 2 metagenome | ecosystem: Host-associated > Invertebrates > Cnidaria > Coral ... | reverse complement strand
CGCACACAACCATGAATAAACAAAAAAAAAATAAAACAAAAAACCAAAGGGAAAAAAAAGGGGAGGGGGGGGGGGGGGTAGACCTAGGACAACATGGAGGAAAACAGCACATAAGAAGAGAGAAAGAGCTGGATGGAAAAGCTGGAGGGGGTGTCCACCGCAGTAACTGGCAGAAATGTTTGGTGACAGAGTGTTGAGGCCTTACGTCCCACTTGGTATTAAGTAGTTACGTGAAGGTGGTGAAATGCATTTCAGGTAAATTATTTCCTTTGTTTCAACGGGCTATAAGTGGCTGTCCCGCTAATTGTGACCTGAGAATACATGTTGGTAGCATTTGATTTTATTGTTATTGTTCGGGACTTTTATGTGGCTGTCCCGCTAACAGCGGTCCGGTCAATTTCGGCTCGGAAAAAAGTTAGCCTTTTTATTTTTTGGACGAAAAGGACTTAGTGTGTATATACTAAAACCAGTATGTTTTGTTGTAATTCCAGCTTTTCTTTTTTGCTGCGCCCCGAAACGATCTCAGCTGTCTGAGTGGAGATTTTTGCTCGATTCGGTAATCAAAATTTGTGACTTTTCCGGATCGCGCTGCCTTAAAACAAGGACGTATTGCTCCATATCGACCAGACCACAGCATTCAGGTACGTCCGAAGTGCCATGCACCAAAATTTGGTTACAATTGGATGAAAATTGGATAAACCTCAAAAAAATGTAAGATACCTCACTGCGTCACTTGTGAAAATGAATAAATAATTGGCTATAAGGAATACTCAAAATATCAAAAGTGGCACCTAAACTAGGATCAAAATGACATTTACAGCAAAGATCTTTCCATACTCTAACAGATTCTGGAATTGGAAATCCAGACAGGAGGGGGGGGGGTCTTGTGCTTCAGGAAATCCAAGTGAGAGGGGGGGTTAAAAAACGACCCCATCCATCGGGGGGGGGGTGGATTTTTTCTGGAATAACCCAATAACAATAAAATCAAATGCTACTAACATGTATTCTCAGGTCACAATTTGTTTTTCCAAGAGAAATGCCAAATGTGCAGTTCACTTACCTCAAATTTGTAGACCAGTGTATAGAGCCCTGCATAGAGAAGTGTTGTCGAAAGAAAGGATTGGGCAAGGAAAGACTTTGTCACTGTTTGATGCATTATTTGCTTGGTCAGTTTGACTGTAAGAAAGCAATACATATTGTATAATTTACAGATAAACCAGTAGCGACATGCGTCAAGTTGCAAGTTGTAGACATGTTTGCTGACATGCTTAACTTGTATAACACAAATTTCCAACAAACTTCCCTGATATGGTCATGGAGATTTCATACAACTGCACAATCTAATCGGACAGCTTGCATCAATTGAGGCCCTTAGTCCAAAATATCACAGCAACACGCAGTAAACTAAATAAATACAAATACAACCATATCTGCTGCCAGGCTATTTGTCACATGTTTAAGGGGGGAGAAACTTAACTAAGTCTGGTGCTGTCTGTTGCTAAGGGAATCTCAAAACCTCCTTTTTCAGGGGTTACTGAAGTCCAGTGAGCATCAAAGTTTACCATGTTTGTTCGATTCACGTTTCCTTCAAAAGTTTCGAACCACGCCCATATTTGGTATGTCATGTGACCACAATAGAAAACGTCTAAAAACTCTGACTGAGTGGATTGTTTTCGAAATATAACAATAAGGTTTGCCAAAACACGGCATTATCTACAACTTGTAGTATGCGTTTGAGGAAATGTATAATATTTCAAAAGTTATAGATCTTTAAGAGGCTATAAAAGCACTTAAAGCTCTATAACTTTCGAAATATTGTACTTTTCCTCAAACGCATACTACAAGTTGTAGATAATGCCGTGTTTTGGCAAACCTTATTGTTATATTTCGAAAACGATCCACTCAGTCCGAGTTTTTAGACGTTTTCTATTGTGGTCATGTGACATACCAAATATGGGCGTGGTTCAAAACTTTTGAAGGAAACGTGAATCGAACAAACACGGCAAACTTTGATGTCCACTGGACTTCAGGAACCAAAAAAAGGAGGTTTTGAGATTTCCTTAGCGACAGAATTGTAGTTAAGTTTCTCCCCCCTTAAGCGCATGTGTTTCGTGGTTATAGCTGGACTAGAAGTAATTCCCTAAGATGTTAAACTTACTTGTCGTAAAGATCACCAAAATCAGATTTGCTGCCTGGAAAACCACAATCACAATAATGCTCTAAAGAAAAAAATTAAAGAATGATTATATTAAAAGTGATTTGTTATTTAAATGACAGCATACAAAGCTCTTAATGATAGGTCCTACCCATAATAATAATTATTAGCTTATTATTTTAACATTGTAAAGCGCATTTGAAAACTGTACAGTTGAATTCGCGCTATAGAAATAAGTGTTATTATTATTATTATTATTATTATTATTATTATTATTATTATTTCAGGACATGTATACCGTAGCTGACAGAAAAGACAGTAATTACTAATAAATTAAGATGATTTCCGCACAATATTCAAGCAATAATGGAAAAAATTAAGTTACCAAAAAACCCTCATAGCATGGTAATATTTTGAAGAAAGGTAAGAAGATACTATCAAGATTAAGCTCACAAGCTGACCCCGCGAGAGTAAATTGAGCTTGAAGTTACACATACATGTATTTCACTTAAAACGGACGTTTCGCATTAGTTGAAAACACAGGCATGAAGCATTCTTCCGACGTTTGAAATTAAATTTCTCAAGAATGCTTGGGATTTTCATCGCGGGGTCACCTTAAGAAATGAACTACATGTACAGTGAGTAGATTTTTAGTAAATAATTTTTGCAGAGGTTGTGTTTTAATATGACCTCTCTCTAGAGATTGCTGCTAAACTGAAATATTATATTGTAAATTATGTTGCATGACAGAGGTTGTGTTTTAACACCTCTCTAGAGATTGTGTTTTAACCTCTGCTCTCAAAACAATAAATCATGTACCATACTAACTGTATTAATGCTAATGATAGTGTCTTCAAAAGCAAAAGACAAATAATTATTAAACTATTACCACTAAATATATGTTTTTTTCCTCTTTTTTGTCATCACCCCTTGACTGCTTTGCAAAAGCCTCAAAAACACTCACAGCAGCAATGTTTAGAATCTGCAGATTAAATCAAGTTAATAATGTTAAACCTTTTCTTGAGGAAGCCAACCTTGCTAAAGTGACATAATTATTTCATTTCTTTCATTTATCTAGCTTATCACATGGTACAGAGACGGTAACAACAAATATAGTTTTATTAGCTGTGTTTTATTCTAACAGGCCAGTAAGAGACATCAAATAATTCATATATACAAAACAACAAGTAAACATGTACAGCAAACTTCATACCTGCCAGAAAACTGTTAGCAGCAAAAGATTGTTTGTAATGCATTTTGGTATCCTGTGATTCCTGGAAATAAAATCTGTTATCATTAGTTTGTATCAGCTTGCTGTTACCAGTCCAGAGGGAATAATAAATCTGAACTGATTAACTACATGCTGTTTTCAGAGAAGAGCACATTTTAACCTTAAATCTAAACAAAATAACATTTCTCATGGATTCAAGTCTATGATAAAATACTAAGGCATTTCAAAAGTATCAGGTAAGTGGCAAAATATCAATTCAAAAATTATGAAGAAAGCTTCAAAATATTGGGCTCACTGTCACCAAAATGTTCTGTTGAAAAACAATTTCCCAACACTTTATCACATGTATCTTCTAAACAGATTCCTCAAGTTTCTGACCCTGTGGTTTTCAAAAAAGTGTGGTGTTTCAAAACTGTACCCCCCCCCACAAAACATTTTGAGGTAAAAATTATACCCCCCTTCCCAGTTTTTGTTTTTGAAAAACGTACCCCCCTCCTGAGGAGGCCATAATTCTCTCTGTCCTTCCTTAGACAGATTTTCTTTTATCTTTTTTTTATTTAATATCTCGTTTATCTCGTTCCCTCCTTTACATGAAATTCTATGTGTATGTAAGTAAATTAAACAACAGTCCACTTGTACAAAATGAATTTATTACAAAATCAATTATAAATATAAAGTTCAAAATTTGTAATTTAACACCGAAAAAATACTCAGCACGTGAATATGCTCCTCAAAAACTTTACAAACTATAAAGTCATTTTAATTGTATTAAATTAATATCAGAAACCTTTCCTCCTCCCCCGTCCCCACGCAATTAAGTTTTATTCATTGTTGTTGTTGTTGTTGTTGTTCTTTTTTTTGTTTATTTTGTATATTAAATTAAGGTTCCCTTTCTCTTTTTTTTTCTTTCTCTCTTTCTTTTTTTTTTCGCATTCTTTTCTTGCTTTTTTATACTGCTTGATTTAATTGTAGCTAATGCGTGTCTTCATAGTCAATTAATTATTTTATTCTATTAGTTTCTCTAATGTACGTAAGTAACACCAGATGTAAATAAGTACTGTACATTGTAGTATCCAAAGAGTAATAGCATAGTACCTTGTAATTTGTGAAAAAAAAAATCTTGTTTATCTTTTCTCTCTTTTCTTGTTTGTATTATTTTACATTGTTTTAAATATTAAAGTTTAGCTGTTTGTGTCTACAAATGAAAGTGCTGTCATTTTTACTTTTTGAAATTTGATATACTTGTAGGTGGTCTAGTTGGGGTATTGTTGATAAGGCCCTGGCCGCTACGGCCTTTCTCCTTTCCCGTTTTACATCCCAGGCTTTGTAGAGTGGCATTTTCGATCTTTTTTCTCAAATACCGTAAAAAGACAGAGCACAAGCTGGCAAGCAGGAGAACTATTTATTAAAGAGGCTTCTGGGTAAATTTCAGGATGGCGGATTGAGAGCCAGGCTCTTGCGCGACCATGTCAAACAACCCTTCCCTCCAGACCTGATATCGCGTCAAATATTTAATTATTCCCTTTCCCCCAACCACCGGATCGAGGATAGATCACTGACATCAAATTCCCTGGGCTGCTGTTGCTGTGTCATAAAATTTGACCCCCCTCACGTTTCTTACCAGTGAAAAATTACCCACCAAAAAGGGGCTTGTTTTAAAAGTGGACCCCCCCACCAAAAACCCCCCCCCCCCCCCCCCCCTGGGATGTAATTAACGATCGGTCCCTAATGACTGGCCTCACAGGAAACAGTAAGTTTTGTTTCCCCTTGACTGTCACTATTCCACTTAGGAGGTAGAGCATCAAGATTACACTGTATGATAAACACTTATTCAATGTTCCCTAAGGCAAAGCCTCGGGGAACATCAAGGGTCTCGGGGAAACAATACTCACTATTTCTCGAGGGGCCAGTCGTTAATTTGCTGCCATGTCAAGGTGCACAACCAGATCATGTGCAAGTTGAAAGTTCAAGTTGTTGTTTCCCTGGAGAGCTAGCAATTTTTAATCACCCCAGGGAGTTAGTGAGTTTTGACCAAAGGCATGTGACATGTTCTCCTACAATCTGAAAAAGTATTTCAGTTGGGAGGCATAACAACCAGGCTTCTCCCCCTTTCCGCAGTACACACCACACCCTTCTGCACCCCTCTTATTTTACCCCTTCATGTACAGCTGAATTGGTTGCTAATTATTTGTCGATCGAAAAAGTTTAATACTGAAGAGTCAAAGAAATAAAAGCATAAAAATTGATTAACTCACCGTCGTCGCCTAGTTAAATTTTCTAACTCCACAGAGTTCATTCCAACTTGTCTGATTAAATCACGCGTTGTATCTAGAGCTGTTAGAAGCTCTTCAAGCTGTTCGTGACTTACGGTGACCACAGCATCGTTCATAGGCCCGTTTCTCACTCTTCTTGAGGGATTTCCTCTTTCCGAGCTAGTCCCGCTAAATCCGTCTGGTTGCAAGCCTAGTTGATCGGCAAGAGCTGTAAGTTGCGAGTCCGTGCTGTCTTCTCGCAGAATTTCATGATCAGGCTCGCCGACGGAGTAAATCTTCTCTCGATCCGTTAGGAGAGGAGTCCTTGTATCTACAGACATCTCAGAAGAATTCCACTACGTTCAAATTGATGCATGAAGCGAGCAAAAATGTCCTAAACCCACAATGTTCGATATATTCAAAATGACTTTCGTTCCGGCGGAAAAGACTGGTGACAATTTAGCGAAGCTCCCATCATGCACTTGGACACGCTTTCACTTTTAAACATGGCGGCTGTGATCTTGGAAGTTTAATATCTTGGAATTTCCATCCTTCCCTCAGCTGATATATTATGCTGATGAGTTCAAAATTCCGGAATTTTTTCTAGACTAACTAAAAGTTTATGATGTTGAGAGCTGTAGGCGCTTTCAGGTCAGTAAATTTGAAGAAATCATCAAAGTTTGACTCGCTCAAGTTCGATCTTATGGCCGTGATTTTAGCGGGGTGGGTTTACAGATGTTTATTATTGTTTGATCCAGGAAACGTAAACAATGGGAGGCTTTATCAATATGATAAACTGGTTTGCTCCATTGGTGACTAAAACCAGTGAATCAGAAATAAAAGTTATAAAGTGATTCACAATGGCCTGAAAACAAGCTGATACATGTCACTTTATGTGTTTAAACTTATTTTACCAATATTGGGTTTGATATTTTTGTACAACTTTAATTCTTCTTTTGTGAATTCGGTGATAGAACGACTAGTAGGGATCAAATCAGTATAAGATAATAGATTCAACCGTAAATGAATTGAGAACAAAGTGATACTGAACTTTACAGTTATAATTTACTCTGAAGGCAAATATTTCCTGTGGTGTATGTTTACAATAAAATAAACCGTAATTCTTTAATTGGAAAGTAAACTGTAGAGGTTTATTTTTTCAAAGATATGATGGCATGATGGGCTATTGATCGCCTATGTAAAGCTTCCGCTATAATTTGTGTATAGAGTGCAAATCAAAACCAAAAATTGTGCAATATTGTACAATTTTGTAACATAGGTACTATTCACCTAAGCCAGATACAATTACAATGCTAGAGATTGGATCTATAATATGATTACATCAGATAAAGCACATCTTCACTGTTTTTTTTGTCTGACCTTGATTTTTGTTTAATTTCCAGCCAGCACTGTGAACAGTGTCTTAAAAGAAATGCTGCAGAAAAGGCTGGAAGATTTCTTTCTAGATCTAGACATGTCACATCTTCTCCATTACTGGCTCACAGCATCAATCATCAGAAATATTATGTTCACACTTTGCTTATTCTACGAAGGAGAAATATTAGAACTTTTATCAGAACTCCACATGGAATGTTCCCTGACGTCACCAGGGTTCTTGTTAACAGAAGTATCAAGGGTGAACGAATGTTCACCACCCAGATTGTTAGAGCTGTAATGCGAGTGGCTAGAGTTAGGTATATTCTTCTTGGTACTGCTGGCGTAGGAGGTATTGCAGCTAAAATGGTGAGTTAAGAGCGAGTTGACTTGTATCCTCTTCTCCAGTCAAGAAATAGGGCAAGGAATTGAGAAAGTAGACCTTCAGCTGGTTCATCCCTGCGTAATGCAATATATTTGTGTGACTATGGATGAAAAGATCTGAGCATGGCTTCATGGCCTCACCTCTCATCCCCATTTTAAAGCTCATGTTCAGTAAAAAATCTGTGTACATGTATATACACACCTGCACATTGAACTTATACTCAGCATGATCACTATGAGGTTTTGTTATTTCTTGTCCTTCTTTCAGACTTATGATTCATGGAAGGACAGGTGGTTGAGATTTCAAGAATCTTTACCTGAATTTGGCTGGTTAAAGGAACTGAAAGAAAGCTTGCCTGATTTGTCCAACACATTTGCAGGAGGTACACCTACAGTGTAATTATCTGTTAAATACTATATCTTTGTGTTGATAGCATAACTCAGAAGCTGACTCTTTGAAATCCAATTGCTATGATGGGACAGTAGAAGGCTTTCAGATTTTTTTTGTGCATATTAAAGTCCATAACAATGTGAAAGCACTAGTGAAATGAATCTGATGATTTTTACCTACATTTGCACAATTTCTCTGAACTTTGAAATTAGTTTCCTTGACTTCCCCTGGGTAATTGTTTTTGGTTTTATTTCATGCACAAATTTTTATCTTGGGCTCTTAGAAATGCAAAAAGGACTGTTAGTATATTCAACGTTACTTTGGTACTGGAGTTTTGTCCACTCAAAACTGAAATTTCTCGATTTCCTATTGGATTTCATCTCAAAGATTTTACATTCTACTACATGTATATATGTTCTTTTGAGTTGAGTTTTTATTTTGATTTGTTTTGTTAAACTTTAGGCTCAGAAGCCACTCGTAGCCTTGTTGACAGTTTCAAAGATTTTGTGGACGAGTTTTGGTCTTCAGGTATTGTAGCTGTGATCTGATCTACAATACCTTGCATCTGAAACTTCAAAAACAGTTGTTCTGTGGCTTCATAAAATTTACTATACATGGAATCATTTCTGTAAATAAATATAACAATTTGCCATAAAACAGTGGATTACAACTGACCTCAATTTTCAGAAAATTGTCTTTTTTGGAAGCTACTTTACAAGACCTTTAGTAACTGGGCAAGTGGAATTAAACGTTCAAACAATTTTTTACTTTTTTCCATTGTCCATTTGGTCAGAAATAATCTGAGCATGTAATTGTCACATGGTAACAACCTTTTTGCTCTTTTGCGTCAGAAGTCAGCCCTCCCATAGTATCTGCTGCTATCAGACAGGACAGTGGTGAGAAGACGTCAGTTCCTAAGAAAACAGCCATGGAAAAGGTGACTGTTTGCCTTTGTCATCCCTTATACCTGGGCCTGCCTCATAATTAGAGTATGAGAATGTGGATTGAGAGTGAGGAAACGTGTAATACATGTACCTTGATTGATGATGTGTTTCAATTTCCTTTAGATGCAAGAGAGACTTGAGAAATCTCAAGAAGAACTGCTTGAGATGCAAGTAAGATTCATTTGTCTTTATATGCACTACATTTACAGTAGATACGCTGCCATCATGTGTTGATAATGGACCTTTTCTTATTCACTTACTAGTGTCACACTTTTCCTATTGTTTTGACATCAGTAAAAAGGTCCGTTATAATTTAAGTTGTTTCAATCTTTTCATCACTTGCCTTGTGGAATTATTCTTTTATTTGATTTAGTACTCTTAAAATCATTTTCATCTGTGCTTTTTGGTCTTCTTGCAGCAACGATACCAAAGAGAAATAGACAAGCTTGAACGTGACAACCGAGAGTTAAGAAAGCAAGTCATTATTCTTAAGGGTGACAGCATGCCGACCCCAAGAAAGATTAAGGTGACTGGAAATGTTTACTTCAAAAATCATGGCTAACCTTAGTACTAGAATGCTCAAATCATTCTATTTTGTGAGTCACAGAATATGCGGGAAAGGTAAAGAATGCGATCCCACTGATGCGTGGGCCAACAAGTCGGCCGACACATCGACCCATGGACCTGAATGTCAACCGACTGTCGGTTATTATAAGTTTCATTATTATTCTTGTATGTGTTTAGCTAAAATAAATACAAAACGCTCTTGACTAATGAGTTATGATGTGACTTTTTATGCTGTTCATTCTTTCTAAGAAATCTTTGATTGACATGTACTCTGATGTTCTGGATCTCCTGTCGGAATACGATGTGAGCTACAACACTACTGATCATCTACCACGGGTATGTTGCTTCTTATAATTATTACTTTGTTTCCGACTTGCTAATGATCCCACTGAATCTATTTTTTCTGTTATTCCTTTATTTACACACTCCTATTGGGCTGAAGTTAAACCTTACAGGTTGGGAATCAGCAGTATATTGATACCTCTACACATAATATATGAGAGATCAAATAAGCGAAGCCTATAAAAAGCAAATATGAACACTGTCACAGGAATTCTTGTAAAATGATATGCCTGGTCAGAAGAAACAGATGTCTGGCTTCATACACTAATTAAAACTGATGTTACCATTTGTTCTGATCTATTTTCATTCAACTGTAGAGACCACTGTTCACCACAGTAGTCTTACTGTTTTGTTGAACATTCTCTTTCATTCTCATGTTTTCCTGATATGTAGGTTGTAGTAGTTGGTGATCAAAGTGCTGGCAAAACAAGTGTGCTGGAAATGATTGCACAAGCAAGAATATTTCCCAGGTTAGTTAGCCCAATCACCCTCTTTTTCCCTATCCGTGTCAATGCTACACTGTATTGCTTTGCCTTCCACTCAGTACCCCAGCAATGAAGATACTTATAGCCCTTCCTCCTTGGCTGTTAGAGTATTCAAAAGCAATTTCCATAGAAATGTTGGACAGAAAAAAGGACTCCTAAAGTTTGCAAGTAGGGGCGAAATCCCATAAATATAGGATGTGGTGATTGTCATACCTTTTAGGGTGTTGAGCCTCAAAAGGTCCCCAGTGGGAGTTATTACAGTACTGTACCTCTTAGGGTACTGAGCTCAAAACATTTCAAGCCACGCCCATAACACAGGATCTTGGTATCCCTTAAAGTGCTACTGCGACCAAAAAAACAATTCTTTTGTTTCGTTGGATTTCAAAACTATGTTAAGTAAACACTAACTCACCCAAGTTTTAAGTTCTGATTTTAAAAAGACACCTGTTTATTTTCACTGGAATTGTCTTATTTATTGGTCCGCCATTACTAACTTTAAAATCTTGAGAGAGCTGGGTTGAAGAGAAAATGACGTCAATGACTCACTAGTTTAAGAATGCAATGCGTGTGTATGCGGCTGAATTAATATGCAGCATGGGAGTTTCGGGCTCTCAGACTTTTAATCCCGTGTTTTGCATATATAATAAATTGCGTTTACACACTGAAATGTTAAGCTAGTGAGTAAATGACGTCATTTTCTCTAGATCCAACCCTCTGATGTCCTATCGGTCACTTTTGAACGTGAGT
>Ga0126343_10001600_pt1 | contig 10873 bp, 7 predicted proteins | sample Cyp2metagenome_FD_92531 | JGI IMG/M metagenome (GOLD analysis project Ga0126343, IMG submission 92531) | Coral microbial communities from Lord Howe Island, Old Settlement Bay, Australia - Cyphastrea 2 metagenome | ecosystem: Host-associated > Invertebrates > Cnidaria > Coral ... | reverse complement strand
TACCGTTCCCTTTATCGGGTTTCAAGATGACTATGTCCCTGTTCCTTCTGAGACTCCTCAAAATGCTGTGTTTTTTGAGATCTGCAGTGGTAGGTCTATACGAGGATACGTAACAGTGAGCAAAGTGAGAAAGATCTGCAACTATTTTGCTGGTGTTTGAGGTGTTATTAGTATCAATTATGAAACCGCAGGCACCTCACCGGGCTCTAGAAGGTCTTCATATTTCTTGGTGAACCAGAAACAACAATGAAAAATGTTTAAAACACGTCACATCGTCGACCCTGGTTAAATGTATAAGCATGATCGTTTCAGTTGTAATGCCTACTTATCCAGCTATTACTTTCTTTCTTTGGTACGTTACGAGTGAACACTAAACTACTCCCCGTACTCTAAAAATGAAAATCAACCACAATATTCCCTAAACCAGATAATATTAAACTAATTCAAAAAATCTCTTCACTGATTTGTTCACTTCACGAGTCTGCTCACAGAGCACTTTGATTAGATTGGATAGCATGCTCAAGCTAAGGGTTTTGTTGTAACAAGAGCTCCGCTTTTAGGATTAGCTAAATCTGTGTACTATTTATTATTTAATGTATGTATGTATAATAACCCAAGTTATTCTCTCATTTTGATTGGTTCTCGCCTATGATCTATTAGAGGACAGATGCACGACTGACGTCATCATTACGAAGTTTTTCCCCTGTGTTTTAAAATAACGGAAAGTTTGGAGAATTTAGATAATATTTTGCGTGATTGGGCAAAAGATAAGTACAAAAAAGTATTGTGGAGGCATTGAACAGGTACAAGAAGCATAGTCTAGCAGAAAGAAGAAAGATAGAGCCTTGTTTTTAGAAAATGGCTCAGAGAAAATACTCAAGCAGTCGGCAGTCGAGCGAGACTACGTAAGCCAAACACAAAATTGGAGACTTGGTAAGCCGAGAACCAATGCTTTATCTCGAATTTAACAAACCTATTAAACAGTAGACAATGACTGCAGGGCTGATACTACATGAAAAACGTTTCGAAACACCAATATGACAAGATCCGATATAGTAGGATCGCAACAGTGGACAGCTGTTTTGTCCTATGTGGGACTCGTCAGCACTGTGTAGCGAAAATACGTGACGCCAGCCCAACAGCCAACGTACATAAATTGCAAAATGACCCGTTCACTATATCAAGTTCCGTACTTTGAACTCACTTGCGCGAGCCCTTAGTCAGCGGTCAACTTCAAAATAACCTGACCTCAATAAGCTCTGAAGCTGAGCCCGAAATATGGTAACGTGATACTGGTCAGCTGATACTTTTAACAGGTGCCAATTGACCATAACATGGATGTCTAGTGTCAATGAAAGATGTACGCTATAATCAGAAGCTGCGTGTCTCGGTCAACATATCAGCTGGAGAATGGGCCCCATGTTCTGCGACGTCGTGGTCACCTTGCGTGCGCGCCCACGAGCAATACTGCTGTCATTTCAATCACAAAAAAAGCGATTCACGGGTTCCTTTAAGTATTGGGCTGCGCTTGAGGGACCTTACGGCCAATCATTTGCTGAAAACGTTATCACCATTCTGGTCCCACAATAGGTTACCACAAGGACAGTCTAACCTGCTCAAAGTACCTTGAATTTTAGCTTTAGCTCTTGATAGCTCGAATTTTGATGAGCAGGCTCAAACGCAAATATGTACATGGTGTTCAATTTGTTCGAAAAGTTAAGGCGGCTCCGTTTTGAAAGTGCTACTGGAAACTATTTTGAGCCACCTAAAGGCCGCGGAAATAAAATAAAGTTAAGTTGTAAGTAAGGTACAAGTTTTAAGGTTCCTTCATAGGGTACTAAAATTTCTTCTTCTGTTACTTCATGTGACTCGGAAATGGCTAGTTCTTTAACATGGCGAAGTTCATGTATTTACCTCCATGTACCAGTATTTTACATGCTCCAGCGTGGGAATTTTGAAATACTGGATAATTCAAATCCCACGGAGGAACATGTACCGATTCTGAACTTATACTTATATGAATGTGTTGAATGACTCGAAAGGCCGTTGTTCTCGCAGCTGAAAGTTTCATTTGAGATTTTGACAATTTAGCGATCTCGCCATCTTCAGAGACCCAGGAGCAGTTAGCACATGCGAGGAAAATTCAAAGCGGCGGGGAAAACCCTGTAAGGAAAAGTTGGAGAGAGAGAGACCCAAGAGCCCCTTCTGACTGCGTCTTACCACGAAGCTTCCAAATATCTCTGTGAATGGTGGCTTTTGATTCGGTTGAGAAAAAAATCCATCTTTGTTATTCTCCCGAATAGCGAAGCGCGCAAGTGACGTTATAATTCAGACAGCCTCGGACTAACAAAACGGAATGGATCCTAAAACAGTTTTTATATCGAAAATTTGTCGTTCATTTGCCTCCTATTCCTCTCAGAACACGCTTATGTTATCCTCCGATAATTTGCATCCTATTTTTAGACTTCGCGCGCTTCGATTCGTTATTGGCAAAACTCGTTCATATTTTATGAGATATATTGGGAGGAGGGTTGGTGGTTTACTTTTTCCTATTGCGTTTCAAAACCTGACATCCCTTTGAAGTCCCCCCGGTGGCGGTAAATCCAAATACGTTGTTGGTAATCTTGACCTGCAGGATATCTTCGCTTCAAAACGAGCTCACATCAAAGGACAAAGAAATGAAGCTTATCAAGGAAAAGTAGGTACCATACCTTCCTTAGTGTTAACATTAACTCCATTGAGCCTACAGTATGCCTCATTTATTCGTGAGCCTCGTAAAAAGCTTTTTTGTCCCAGTCTCCACTCCATCCCACCATTGTATCTCTGAAAGAGTTCACCCAACAGTAATCAAGCATATATGCAGGTGATTATCAGTAAGGTCCATCATCTGCATAAAATATAGTAAAGTTTTCAACTGTACGCTACTAATTAGTTTCAACCAGGATTAAGAAGACAAGAAATTGCTTCATCTGATGTCTTACTATCTCGAAATTATGTAAAATAAGGTAGTAGTTATAATAACAATAATAATAATGATATTAATGTAATAAATATTAATAAAATGTTTATTCATTAAAGAAGTCTTAATAAAAACAGTAGCTAGTGGGGTAATTACACAGACATATTAAGAAAATATATATAGAATGGTTTGTGTGTTGATTCGTTCATTACTTCACTCTTTCCTTTGTTTTTAGCTAAAAACTCTTTCTCTTTTATTTTTTCAAATACTCAGCAAAGAAGAGCAAATTCAAGAATACAATTACAGGTAAGACAAACGGGCATGCAAAAGCAGCTGAACGAGTTTTCAGGTCTCCTGGACTTTAAGTTCTAAAATAATCAAATATACCTCACAGAAACTAACGGAAGAAAGATATTATTCAAACATGGCAGTGATGGCACGTTTCTGTGCCACTGTAATAGTTTTAACAGAGGTACTGACCAGTAAAAGCATTTCAATTTCTATCATGAGACAATCAATTTCCAATTTTTTAGGCCTAGCAAATACGAAAGAAAAAGAAGTGAAATGCACCTCCTATTTTGGTTTAAAATTGTAGAAATTTACGAAAGATAAGTTGACCTACGTTCGCTTTTTGACGAAACAGCCTCACTAGTCCCAGGTCCTACCTCCTCGCGGTTACTCACCCAACTTGAAGGGAGATTTCACATTTTCAGATGCAACGATTACAACGATCAGCAATTTTATTTTCCGATTTTCCATATCAAAATATGTAACCCCTCCTGATAAGCCCTCGTATGTTACGTATATGTGTTCGCACAGGAAGACAATGAATGTAAACCCGTTTGGGCTTTCTACATGACCAAAATCCGCGTTACAAGATTGCCTACTCTTTTGCCTTGGGAATCAGGCCTGTATTAATTTTTGGAAATTAATTATCTTTCTCACCCTTCATCACTGCTCACTTTGTTAGGTTTAATCAACTCAAAGACCAATACGAACAAGCCTCCTCAAAAACAGATCAAGAACTCAAGGAACTAAACTTCAGGTACTCTACTTTCATTAAAACATTGCCATAAAGCTACTGTTGATATAGATTAGTATAAGTGTACTCGCGTTCTATCACGAGTGCCGTCCTATGATTGGCTATGCTACTCCCGCTCTATTTCTGTGATACTGAGATAGTGAGTAGCGTCGCAGCGTGCGCTGGGGGCCGTTTCTTTGTGTTTTCGAAGTGCCTGTGAAGAGGCTAGGTCAGTGAAAGTTTTGAACGACTGGTCGTAGATTTGTACTAAAACAATTACATTGTTCGCTCCAGATTTCTATTGCACGATAGCTGCGCTCTCGTCAACTGTCACATCTAATTGTTTGATATTAGTGCTACAACAATTACTGAAATCGCACAGATGAAAACTGCTATAGTTAATATTTATACTGCGTGATGTAGCCTTGAAGTAGACGTCTCCTGTTTCGTTTACTTCAGCTTGCGAGAGGAAAAGGACTGCGAGACTGAACAGCGAAGTACACTATAGTCACTACACAGAGAACAGTAAGATACGACGCAATGCAATGCTATCCGACTTGCGGAGTGCATAGCAAATAAATTCACGACATAATGTTTTTATTATTGACAATTAACCATTTTGTGAACAATAAACACGACTAAGGAGCTAAGATCGCCTCCAAATTTATCAACATTTTACAGAGGAAAACCAGTACACGGTGTCAGAAGTAAACTGCCCCACAGATTGACGTGATACTAAACGGGATAGAGCCTCACACTTCCTGCATGGCAGCTAAAACTTTCAAAGTACTCGAGCAGACCCCATTTTCGAAGTAATCCCACTCAAGTGATTTCTATATATATCACTCTCGGTGTCGGAGATCCTGTGAGGTTTCTAGGAATAGTCAACCCTATGATGCGACGTCTGCTCCTGTTGACCGTCCTGACCTGATTTTAACAATAAAGTTACTCAAATTAAACGTTCCCTGTGGCAAGCACCCAGACAAACAGACCATTTGTTTGCGATAAACATAGTTTTCTGGAGGCCCTTTAAACAACAGAACATCAGAAGTGTTAAAAATGTACTAAAACTAGGGTGTCTAGAAGATAGTAATGCTGGGGCACATTCTGTTGATAGTGATCTGAACTATGTTTGGACATATACATATCAATCTCCCCTTTAAATGTACCAGATCGCGAAAATCGAATGATGTGGATTTTGTAGGAGCAGTAATCTGAGTTATGTACTGATACGTACTGAATGTCTCTAGAATGCGGACAGACTGCGTCCATCGCGATGTGTGAAAATGCTCATTCATGTTTGTATGAAAAGGATCTGACCGTAGCATATATGAAATTAGCATGCTAATTAGCGTTAGCATGCTTTACGATTTTCGTTTGTTTGAATTACTCTACAAGCTTTAGCAACGACGATTTCTCTTCATTTAATAATTCGGCCAAGGAGGAGAGACTGCCAAGAAATGAAATACTAAGTTTAAAATTAAGATGTCACAATTAATCGTCCAGATGTTTCGAGCAGGAGCTGTGAACGTCAAGCACGATCTTCTTCTCGTTCGTTTTACAGGCAAGCAAAGCATAACCACTAAAATCCACGCGAAAAAGGACGACGCTCGGCGGTGTGACATCCGTCGTGACATCCTCGAATCCTTCGTGGCGCAATGCACTCTTGTAAAAAGTGGCGCAGAGCTCTCTGGTTAAATGCGATGCATTCTAATAAAGTGATGAATTCGAGAATTCTTACTCCCTTCTATATATTCTTTTTAAATCCTGTTTATGTTGCTGCTCGCTCACTACGCTCGTTCCGCAGCAATAACAAATTCAACCTAGCAAATCCTCTGATAAAATATATCATATTTGGTACGAAAGCAGAAATAATACTTTAGAACTTGAAACGACTTGAGCTGTCTCTGTTTATGATGAAAAACTCTATTATTTTAGAAATGCTCAGACAGCACTTAAGCTTACATGTCGTGTAGTTACTCTTGTTTGCTGCGGCTAAGGTCACCTCAGCGAAGTAAAACGTAACGACTACTACGCTTACCAGACGAGTGGTCGATTGAAAGCTTGCTGGAGTATTTTCTCCTGTACCTGGATTAGAACACGTGGAAGCAGTTAAGTCTCTCCAAATTTGTCGCTAGTTCAGGCCATCTTACTGCAAGCCGTAAACAACTGTAGCTTGCGACCCTAAAAGCTGGAATGATGGAACGATGGCACTGCGGAATGATAGAACCACGGAACGGCGGAAAATAACCCCAATCTTAAAACACGGGAATCACGGATATAATCCTAAAAGATGGAATCATGGAACGGCGGAAGAGCAGAAAATCCCCAGAAATCACAAAAGACGGAATAGCGAAAGGTTCTTCTTTTTCCCGCAAATTTCCTATTGAAATAGTGGCAAAACGTAGCAGAGGAGAGATTTGTCTGCATTACACTTCCAGCAGCGAAGGAAATTATTATTTCAAACTGGGAGGGGTCTCACAAGCCCGTGCCTTTTTTTCACTTTCCATTACTCCTTTTCGGATATTTGTTGACTTTTCAGTCATTCCTTCTTCAGGTTAGGATCTCGGGAGATTTTCCGTCACTCCGTCTTTTAGGATTTAGGGGGGTTTTCGGCCGTTCCGCCGTTCCGCGACTCCATGTTTTAGCATTTGGAGTCATTTTCCGCCGTTCCCTGATTCCGCCGTTCCGCCGTTCCTCCGTTCTTCCATTCCATCATTCCGGCTTTTAGTGTCACTCTTAAACAGCTTAGCATTTCGCATAGTTATCGGCAAGCTTTGAGGTAGGTAGGTAAGTAGGTAGGTAGGTAGGTAGGTTTCCTTCATTTAAATCAAAGAAACACGCTAGCCCCAACAACACTCAGCTGGTTTCTATGGAGGGCGTGTTTGTGGAGACATAAAAAGAAGCTAGAACTAATAATACAAGATTAATAACATCGTATTAAGTCTAAAATTTGGTTCGCAATATGTTTTCATGGGCCACAAGGCGACCTTAACCGATACTTATTTTAAGCTAACAAGCAAACTTTGAAGGCATTGTTCTTATCTCGAAGAGCACTCGAAACCGAAGGTTTAGCTGAGGTCCAGTTTGTGATTTACAGCTGTTGTCCATTGAGTCATTCAAATTGTGTAAATAATAACGTTACAAGGATAGTGATTGGCTTACTTTACCGTACTTAATCAGAAAACAGATAAACGCTGATGCCAGTTTTCCTCATTTGGAAAATGATTTGGTTGAAAATATTTGCTGCATAAAACAAGCAAACAAAAACTTAGGAAGCGGTAGAGCACTCAATACTCTAACATACCCTTCTCTCGTGCTCTATCGCTTCTTGCGCAGTTCACATGCAATAGAACAGAATACAGTACAAGCTTCTTTATTTCCTAAATATTAGCGCGTTTCTTCTGAAAAATACACCACTCATAAATTTTTACGAAACAATATAAAAGACCGGCTAGTTATAACAATTATTCCATAAGCGCGCGTTGGATATGGGATGGTAAATAGTCATCGACGCCCGAAGGGCCGAGTTGGCTATAACCAATCTCATATCCAACAAACGTGAATGGAATATATTAATTGTTTTATTAAATTCGTTGCGCTTTTTTCGATTGGAAATTCTAGCTTAAATTTATTGGATTTTAATTTTACAGTCCACATGGCAAAAGCGACAACATTAACAAGTAGATCACATGACATGCGCGCTGTTTGTAGAATTAGTAAATGCAAAATTTGAAAGCGAAGCACTGAGAAGCGAATTTAATTTGCGGAATGAAATTACAATCAAGTAGACCTAAAGGAACGTCTATCAAATGAACGAGATATATCCTTGGTCAGAAAGTTTGAAAAACGTTCAAGTTTGAGGCGAACATTGTGGACTTGCACATTGTCGTTGTGAGAATGCGCGGAAAACTTTGATCGCCATATGTGACACAGAAGTTGTGCAAAATTATTCTCGACAAGACCTCTTTCAGGATTCCCGTACTTCGAAAACCTTGGCATTTCGAGCTGTATGTGTGGAGTATACGAGTTGATCGTTAGCCAGATTCAAAGTCAGGGATCGGAGAGAAACTATCTTAGCTTCAAATTCATCGTCAGAGTTTCCGAGGTCAGAGGCCACCCTGATGCGGTTTTTCTTGGCTGGTAAGAAGACGGCTTACTTCGGTTCAGCTCGAAACACTCAACTCATTGAGGTGTTTTTCGCAATTACAGAGTTGTTAGCCCTGGCTGTCGTTGATTCTCTCGTCCTAATCGGCCAAAAAAGAGACCCAGACAAAAATCGGGTAGTCCTCTGAAGTCTCTCCGGGCTGGGTTTGTTTTGCCCTCAGCCGATCCGAGCACTCTTAGGTCAAACAGCTTCCTCATCTGCTTATTGAATATTGGTTTCCTATGGACTACGCCGGTAATGATGCCTGTTTTCCTGGGACACTTTACAAATACTCTAAGAACTTATTTCCCTGGTCAGAGATAATGGGAAAAGGTTTGTTGTGCAGGGGGCGTGCGAACCTAAGGAAATGATTAATGATCATCAATGGCGGCTCCAAAATTTTGCAACTGACGTGCCATCTTTCTTCTCCGCAGATGTGTAAAAACATTTCAAGCAAACATTCAGTTATTCCTTCGACATTTCATAATTATGTCGGTTTTGAAATTTGGTCGAACTGTAGCTTTCTTGCCAGGTTACTGGGACGGCATTGTCCATAATTTTCTTTATTTCTACTGTAGATAGCTCATTGAAATTGCTTTCATCCATTTTTTCTGTCGACGAAACTTGGCTTTCTGCAAAAAAGGTTATGCCGAGCGACATTAACCGCTTTCATTTTCATGTAAGGTCAAACGCAGGTATAATGGATGGTTATATAGCAAAGCAAAAGGGTCAAACCGGTGGAAAACAAATAATCATGTTATTGACAAATGACGTGCAATAGCAGTCAACATTTCGCGGGTAACAGTGAATTGTTTCCTGTTTGACGTCGTAGTTTTCGCAATGTTACCCGCTAATGGCATTTGGTGGGAAACAGTTTCATTGTTAGATGTCATGTGATAATGAACTAGCCAATGAATGGGCGCGCTGTAGCGGGAAAAACACAAGCTATATGATAAAGATAGCTTTCATTATCCAACTGCACTTCGTAAAATACAAATAACGCTTAAAACGAGTAAAAATATCACGCGGTATTTGTACTCCAGGGACCCGTATCTCGAAAGCCCCGGAAACGTGTCGGGCCCGTAAAGCCAATGCAAAATTTCGAAGCTTACGATTACAAAGGCCAATAGATGAATAGATGAATAGAAGTTCTCTTCGTACAAGAAGTTTCAAGCGTATAAACGTCCCCGTTTTTAGATACATATGGACTAAAAATGGCTTTACGGGCCCGAAAAGCTTCCGGGGCTTTCGAGAAACGGGCACTAGGGCCGAGTTGTTCAAACCCCGATTACGCTAACCAAGGATTAGCGAAAATTTTGATTTCATTTTCGCAGCTTTCAGCAAGGAGCTCTGTTTATATTTTTTCTTGTTCAGTTTTGAGCATGAGTAATCTCAAACGAGACAAAACACAAGGGATGGATAACACTTTTATACAAGAAAAATTGTTACACCTGTTAACTACCTGCTTTGGTGTGTCTTGTAGATGTTTCTTTTTACGAGTTTCGCCGTATTTTGACGAGCCCGTACTAAAATTCACCACTCATCTGTCAAGTTTAGGGATAATTTACACGTCATGAGTACCAGTTTTACTGTACATCACGGCAGGTGAAACGTTCTTTCTCCCAAGTCCCGTAAACGTTAAGCTCTATACCATAGTAAGTTAGTCTCCTCCGCAGCCGTGATTAGAGTCGTCTCCCCTACTAACGGCTGCTTAAACCCGAGCCTCATTTGTTTCCGCGGATTAGCCAATCACAACATCCCTGACATATTCATGAGGCGGTCGCGCCAAGACTAATGGTCCAATCACAACTCGAGTTCTATCATGCTCCACCGATTTACGATGGAACGCCATTAGTCAAAGCACAGGGACCCGACCACTTTATCAGATATGAAAATAAATTTGCTGTTATTTACCTATGTCCTTGAGTCTTGTTTTAGTCGTTTAGAAGGGATTTGAATGAAGAGAAGGCGGTTTACATTTCCGAATATTATCTCCCGTGCCGCTTTGTTATTATGACGCTCCGATTACGTCTCAAGTTTCGAGTAACGTCGTCGTTTCCTTTGTTTTCAAGCTCCCGTAAGCGACCACCTGACAAATAATGGAGCGAAAAGTGCATAATAACGTGTTGTAACATTATCGTATCCCTTGCTAGTATAAGGGTCTCAGTGGACAAACGATAAATGTTTGGCGACCAAACATCATCAAACATACTCTCCTTTGCAGCCATTTTTTGGGATGTCACGCAAAGCTCCCCCAAAGAAACGGCTGCTCACAACCGAGCAACATTCCTTTCTATATTGTGTTTGTGGTTTGCTTGCGGTCTGTTGAACAGACCAATCACATAACAGCAAAGTACGAATGACGTAAGCTTATATGTGACAGACATTGATCATGGAAATTTAATTGGAATAATTTGATACACTGCGAGTGTTTAAGACACGCAAGGTAATCACTGCGGCAAAGCACTCGTGATCGTGAAGGGCACTTGTTGAGTGTTAAGGAGTAATTTTAAGTAACGTTGAGCCGTTAGATCGTGCTGTGGGAAATCTTAATATGTTGTAGCATAGGCCTGAGTGGTTTCTGCTGTTATCTGCAAGTCGCCTCGTAAAGTTTGACACCTCCGATTTGCCATGTGTTTATGCATTGTTCAGGCTCATTTCTATTGCACGATATGCTTTTAAATCTCCACGAATTTGCTTTTCAGGGACAAAATATGAAACTAAACGTGAACACGTTACTAACTTG
>Ga0126343_10001599_pt1 | contig 10874 bp, 3 predicted proteins | sample Cyp2metagenome_FD_92531 | JGI IMG/M metagenome (GOLD analysis project Ga0126343, IMG submission 92531) | Coral microbial communities from Lord Howe Island, Old Settlement Bay, Australia - Cyphastrea 2 metagenome | ecosystem: Host-associated > Invertebrates > Cnidaria > Coral ... | reverse complement strand
GTTTCCTTGATGAAGGGAAACGCCACAGACTGCCATATGTTGCATAGAATGATTAGGGAGATTAAAGTGCCTCGCGATCGGCTTAGATGCGTCTTTGTCGTCTTTCTCTACATCACGAAGGTGCTCTCGAGAACATCTTCGTGATCACCCCTCTATTCATGTCCAGATCTGTTGCATTCCAGCCCCTTTACCTGATCCTAATTGTTGCCTTTTGCCAGTTACCTTCCTCACCCTCCTTCTGCGTGCTGGCTGCTGCTGGCAGACTAATATTTTTCTAAAATCTACTGCCTGCTTTACAGCTTATTACTTAATGCTGAATGTTGCCATCTGCTTGAAATTGTTGACTTTTGATCTAAACTGGGAGGAGTGGGGTGGGGAGGACATTAACTCAGTACTCATTAACAGGGGCTAGTTTTCGACGGTTCCTGACCTAAGCACGTCACCAATTCTTCTCCATAGATTAATTTACTTTTCTGATGATCTTTTGAAAGCAAAATGGTGCCTGCATGTGTCTACAGTTCATTTAGATGAACGGCAACCACACTATATTAGTAGTTAGAGTTAGCTACACGTATTTATTATCACTCCGACAACACCTATTAATAAATAATTTTATTGAAAACGCTGTTCAAAGAAATCGCTCTAAGAACAAGAAATACGGAATATAACTGGCTTATGAACACTCAGGACTTTAGCTCAACAGCAACACAAACACACTACGCGATGAAACCGAGTGCTATGGTAAATTAAGGTCTAACTCCAAACTTAATTACTCATCAGTTTTCAGAGTATATGTTGCAATTTTCATATCTTCATACTGTTACTTATTTACGTATTTATTTCATAAATTTATTTATATATTTATTCATCTAGTATTTATACATATATATATACAGCTAATTGCAGTAACGTTGTCATAGAAAAAAGCAAAAAGCAAAAAACCCCTGAATAGGAATTAATTAGCCAAATCTAAATTTCCATTGTTTTGAGTATCTAAGAGCAATGGAAATCATGTTTCAAATATATCCTTAATTAATTCCTATTTAGGTTTTTGCCTTATGCAAACGTCCCTAGTGGGCTAAAAAGATTTCTTAATGTAATCAAAATAACAAATAAAAACAACAAAATTAATGACGTTAAAAGAAATAGGCACTAAGCCCCTAGTTTTTTACGTAATGGTGTAAAGAAAAAGTGATGTAACGAATCCCAAGTCAAAGCCCTTGAAGAAAGGCGTTGTCTAGCTCACAATACCATTCTTCGTAACAGGATCCGAAAAGAAACGCCTATGAATGATTAATGCCAATTATCGGCCCCTGAACTCAGCAGTGTGTTCTATGACTCTCAGCCCCATAACAAGATTCTTGATTAGTGAGCATTTGAACGATAGATGCAATGAATTATCTTAAAAAGCTAAAAACCTAACTAAAAACCAGAAAAGGAGAATATTTGTGGGTGACATTTTATTTATTTATTTATTCAGTATCTATATACTATTTACTTATCTATCCATTTATTTCATCGCTTACATTTATGTAAATAACTTATGTATTTGTTTTACAAATTTCTACTATTATTTGAGGTGGGAAAATTTAAATAATTTCGTTAATTAAATTAAGCCTCTTTCTAAACAAATTTCTTTACTTTTAACTAATTTATAGGTGATCTCCCAACCAGCTTCATAGTTATTTTTGGTGACCAGCTACTAAATGTAGTTTTATTTAATATTGTGTATTTAATTGCTTAGTTTTACAGTACAAATAAACCTTTACAGTACACATAAACAATGTTGATATAGCCGACTTATATGACTGATAAAGATAATGTATCGTATATATAAAGATATTGTACCTTTTACCTCGAGGTAAAACTGGAATCGTCAGCTTGAAGAAAACACAAAAATTAATTTAAATGTTAAGTGAATAATGTTATCATCTGAGTCATTTGACCAAATATAAGATTCACCTGTTTCAGCGAATGAAAAGTATTTTAAAAAAGGTCTCGTGGTCAACAAGGAACACTCACACAAATCACACTCTCACTCACTCACACAAATAAAACTTGTAGGCAACTATTGTTGGTCTGTGAGCCATTTGACCAAATTCTGTGATTTGCTTTCCAGCGAATCGAAACTATTGTTCACTTTTTCAACTTGTTTTTTCGTCAGAGGTGTCGGGGCTCTAAACCGTACCCGCTTTTCAGCCTCTTTTGACAAGTCTGGTAAGACGCATAAACTCTTTCTTCTAGCCATAGTTGAAGTTACCGGTGCAGATTCCCTGGCATGGCCGGCGGTATTCTTGTTTCTTTCTTTGTCGCTGCAATGTAAGTCTTGTAAAGTTACCTGGTCCGCGGCAAACTGTAGAACCATTTCTCCAAGCTTGATCGAAGGGAACGGTTTTGAATCCTGCAAACTATATAGGAAAAAACAAAAAATAACATCTTTGATTTATATTGATAGGACTGTGCCGAACAATCTTTAGTTCAGTTTGGGCTCAAACACTACGGTATGAAATAGGTAGCCAAAACGAGTCTTCTGGTTTGTTCCTCAGTCAGAAATAAACGTCTATTCTGTTTTGTGCACGGTTAACGCCAAAAAAAGCAAACCTGAAAAACATACAACAAAGAACTTTGCCGAGCTTGATAATCATTCCCCTATACTTTAACTTCTCTTCGTTCCAAAGTCTTGCAATCAATCGGCATATAGCAGTCGCGCAATAATTGTCGTCGCCAAAACCCATCTGCCTATAGTGAAATTATTTATTGGCGAGTCATGGAAGAAACTCAAGGTGTCACGCTTTTTAATATAAAATTGTCAATATTTCAACTGAGCAGTACAGGAAGTTACATTGCTTTAGCTAAGAGCTTAAGTTGGTCATGGCCATTTACCGCTATTTTTAAAGACTAATCCGATAAAATCTATAAGTCACTCTTAGGGCTTAAAGGGTTAAGGGAAATAGTTTTTTAACCCTTTAAACCCTGAAGGGTCTCTCTTTGACGAGTAAAATCGTCTGGCGTTAGAAAGAGTAAAATCTAGAAGTCACTCTTAGGGCTTAAAGGGTTAGTTCAGCCAATCACTTTGAAAGTTGTAGTATAACTCAACTGTGCAAAGTTGTAGCCTTTTAATGGTAATTTTCCCTTTTTTTCATAACTTAGCTATTCTTCTTTTCTCGAAAACTCATGAATTTTTATGATTAATTGGTAATAGCACTTTTTGTCGCCCAATTTCAGTATGTAATCATAACCCTCGTAAGAAACAAATCGGCCGACTACAGCATGTTTTTATGTATTTGATAGCAAACGTTTATTATCTTTGAATAGGAGCTAAAGTTCCAGTCAGCTAACGCATCTGCTGCATTATGTTTTTATACCGAAAGGAATCTTAGCTTCAGTTAATGAGACAAGGATTAAAAAAATTAAATGGCTTAAATAGCTGAGCAGGTCGGAAGCATTTGTTAATGTGCATCATCTACAACTCTCCCCTCCCTCGGGGACATTTCACACACTTCTATTAAGCTTCCTTGGCACTGACTGACACAGGTTTTTCCAACATTCTTGGCCGTAGTCCAAAGTTCCGGTCCAAGTCTTACAAAGTGCAGCGCCACCTTAAGTGCAGTTCAGTTTAAAATAAGTGTGGTGCCGCCTTAAGGGTAGCTCTAGTTTACAATCAAGAGATCGTGAATGATAAATCATAAATAACAATTCTTGGAATTTGGACGCAAAAGAGAACAATGGGAGTCAAATCAGTCCGGAATGGTTTCAGTATTTTTAAAAACGTAAGATATCACTACACTTTTAACACCTAATATTATTGGTCTCTTCGGGGTTTTTACTATTTTCAGCTACCAAAAGATCTCATGGCAGCTTAGTTTAATGGAGGTATTTATTAATAGCATTGTTATTTCTTGTCTTGAAATAACAAAAAGTGGTTTCAAAACAATGAACAATAATCACTGGTTTTGTAGCCTGCAGAACAAGTAGATTAGCGGGCCGAAGCGCTATATAAGTACAAACGCGTTGGCGTTGAAGTTATCAATGAACAATTTGAACCTAGTAACCCGGGCCTAGCAACTAGGTTTACAAGTAACGTATCTCAGATATGTGTGTTAGGGGTGGCCTTGATTTGACTGTGAATGCTGACACAGTTCAGTGACCATAAGAGGAATAATCGCAGTGTTTGTTGAATCAGTGTTTGTTGATCATCATTTGGCGAATAAAACGATGAGGGCTTTGCAAGCTATCAAAGCCTATGCATGGTGACTGGTAACATTTTACTTGACATTGTGAAAAAATGCATGAAGCTTCATATTATTACGTAAATCAATAGACTAAGCTGTGAATCTAGAATAAGTTCTTATCAAATGATTGGCTTGCTACAAGGCTTGATTTGGAAAAAACAGGGATAATGTATCCATTTTGCCACTGATTAAGGGTTTTGATGCAAAGCATAACGGTTTTGAAACCAACTGGTCAGTATGGCTACTCACTTATGCATGTTGCCTTTTACCGCTTTTTTACTACTGTCTCGAAGTAGACATAATGTTTTCTAGGGTAGCTTGCTGCAGAATAAACAAAACTGGTTGGATGGCTGTGAATATATTTGCATTAAACTACTTCTTAAGTTTGCCGGGATAGGAGGAATCGAAGTAGAGGCTGTTCCGAAAACGAGTTAAATGGGCAGAGACTTGTTTTATGCTTTGTAAAGATTTAGGTTCAGTTAGAGTATTTCACACCAGCATACCTTGTTTTTTATGCATGTTCCTGAAAATGTTACTGAGAATAATTTGGAAATTTCCGCCTTCCATGACCTTATTCAAATCGCCTCCCATCATACCAAGCATTCAAAAACGTTCGCTCGTTAGCTGACTTTTAAACCGGCGTCGATATATACAGCTTTCCTGAAGTTCAGTTCTTTCGGTCCTTCCTTCCCTTTTTCCGTTCTTGCTTCCTATGTAAGCTGTTACACCTTATATTTTCTTTTCAGGTGCATTTGCTTGGCTTAGAATAGTTCACTTTCATTGTTCTAAGCTCTTTGTTCGCTGATCTAAACAACAATTTAGTGCAGCGAAGAACATAACAAGTCGAACATATTGTAACTTGTTTCCATTTTGTTTCCTATAATGCCCTTAAAAACCTTTTTTCTTAGTTGTTTCTAAGAAAGTAAGTGAAACCCCAAAATCAATCGACAGAAAGGACCACTAACCTCTTAAGAACTCGATCCTTTGGAAATGCAATTTCATCCACCTGCTCTAACAAAGAGTCAGCAAAGCGCGAATCTCCTTACAACTGGCGCTTGAAAGTCCGACTCCAAGTGTAACAGATCGTTATGGTCGCGGGAAATGTTTAAAAGAACCCGAAAAGACCAGGCTGTCTAGGACTCCGGAAACCCAACGGAAATGACGTACAGGAAGGAACAACATACCTCCAGTGAACCGAACGACCTGGTCAGTGTTTTGCAAATTTTAATAAGCTAAAGCACGAAGAATGTTCAATTTGTAAACGATTGGCTCTTGTCTGATCTTGGGCAAATATTTTCGGCAGAATGGCGTTTAATACAAGTATGAGCATAGTATTCCATCTGTTTGACTGATAGAATCGTCAAAGTTGAATAAATAGAGAGAATCGTCATAGAAAATGTTATTTTTATTTGAGCTTTCTTGGGATAATAAGTAATATAAAATAAAATAAGTATGTACGTAATAAAGATTCTAAACGGCTTCGTCTGTCAAGTTTTGTGAGTAATCCGTTGTAGTTTTGCTTTTGGTTCACAATTTCCGCTTTGGTGAGTCAATTGGGTCTGAAGTCGCAGGATCGGAACGGGCTGATTAACTTGAAAGCTATTTTAGAATCTAGAAAATATAATTTTAGCACTATTACTGTTCTAAGTACTCATGGCTATTAGAAAAGGAAGCCTTTTGTTATGAACCTTGTGGTTTGAAGGGTGATGATCAAATAGGATTTTCATTCTGGGCTGCGTAAAATTGACGATTCTAGTCTGATTTTTCTGGGAGTACCCCCCTGCCCCTGTGCGGGGGGGGGGGAGATAATGATGTCCCTCTGGCACATCCTCTGGGGTAGGAAAAGCCCGAAAACTGCCTTCAAATTTTGTAGAAAATGACTAAAACCCTCTCATTTCTTTCTCGTACAACCGCCTTGGTGCCGGAGTGGTTCTAGCGCAGCCATGTTGGATTCACTCTAAGGATTATGATATGGGTTTTTAAACAGCGTGGAATATCTAACGACTCTTTTCAACCTGGGGTATACATGTAATATTATGTTGGCTGGCTCCGATTGTATCGTTGCAATGTTGCGTTTACTTTTTCAAATGTGCTTCAATTTATAGGAGTCACCCTGGAATAGTTTTGAAGTCCGGCAAACGTCAAAAGACTAAACACATAAAATACCCTAATTTAACATAGAAGGTTTACGACCGCGCAGACAGACTTTTCACGTTTTTTCGCTTCAACGCTATGTACGAATACGTAGCTAAAACGTTACGTTTCTCTTAGCTGGTTCTTCAGTTGGAAGCGTGTTGGAGCACAGTCAAGGTCAAAACGCAAACAAAAACATTGGAGCACAGTCAAGGCCAGAACGCAAACAAAAACATTCAACAAAGCCGGAACTACGATGATCTTCATAACCGTTCCTCGCTATCAGTATGGCTACAAATCACAGCTCTATTAAGTGATAAACGTCACCGAAAACACATGATCAGCGAAAACTGAAATTCAGCCTGAAATGTATTGGCGGATCAGCAAAAGAACCCAAACTGTCAACCTTTTTAACGGCACAGAAAGTTACACCGCTAAACAACTAAAGTTGACCAGGGTGTTTATTAGTCATTAAGGGACCGCTAGTTTTTAAAACTTTTTACCTATATACGTAAACCAAATCTTCAGTTCATAGAATTAAATATTTAAATAATGAAAGATAATTTGGGTTTGTTCTCTGAGGCATAATTTGGGTTTGTTCATTTTGTTTCAAAACACCGGCGTCTTAATCTCCGATTCCTCGATTTTTCTATTTTGTGATTATCCGGTTTGCCTGTCTGGTTTGTCTGTTTTCATGAATTTGAGCAACAACGGATAATTTTTGTCTTTGTTGGAAGTTGGATTGCCAGTCCGCTAACACATCTGGTGCATCACGGTTTACTAGCTAACCGTTCACCTGCTGTTCATAAGACAACGATTTAATAAAGAGATACAAGGTTTCAAAAGTTGAGCAGCTCTCCCGCTGAGTCTGCTGGTTTGTTAATGCACATCATCTCTGACTCTTCCCTCGGCTAGCTCCCTCGGGGACAATTCTAACGTTGCTATAAGGCAGCGTTCAAACACTTCTGTGACCCTACTTGATACAACCATGAAAATGTAAGAAATTCTTAAATAATAAGCCACAGAGTTAACAGGAATTCATATCAGTGCAAAGAAGCTTTTACCTCAGGGGGTGGGGGAGGGCGGGAGGGGGAGCTACTTAACAAAGTTTAATACGGGGAGGCTCCGCCCCAAGGTCCAAGCCCTTAGCCTTTTATATACTGTTTTTACAGAAAATGTACCCCTTTTATATACCTTTTATTTTGAAGAGGTACTTCTTTCACATACCTACTTGTTTTCATTTCCATGTTGTGCGTAATAAATATTAAACTGACACAGCCATAAGGTGCGTCATCCGAAATATTTTAATTAAAGTCCCTTTTGAATGCCTAAATGACCGATTTTCCTACCCTTTTATATATCTCAACTTGTGAAATCCCTACCATTTTATATACCTGAAGCCTGAAAAAGGTACCCCTTTCGGGCGGAGCCTCCCCGTATAGGCCATTATTGGGAGTACCCCCCTCCCCCGGCTTTTTACCCCGGGCATCGAGGATTAAAGTCCGACAAAGCGACAATTTTTTTAAAAAATTGGTTAAAATATGTAATTGGCACGGCCATCAAAGTTTGGCGTTCAGTGTTGTATGCTAATAAGCTAAATTAATTGACCGCTTTTGACATGTTTTGTGGACTGGATTCATTTTTTTAATATTAGTCACCGAGAACTTAAATATCGTCGAGACGACGGGTGTTTCAGTCAAACGCCTTGAACATTTGCCAAATCCTTACAACTTTACTCCATGATCATTTTCTGCGTCCATTTTGCAAGGTAAGTGACTGTTAGAAACTGGCTCACTGACCAGTCAAAACAAACTTATAAATTTGTGATAATTAAGAAGTTTAAACTTCTTCTGAAAAGATTTATCATAACAGAAGCAATAACAGTAGTATTAGCAGCTACTGATTCTTTTGCACGGTGTTAATTGCTCATAAATTAACGCGAAAAATGTTCCAAGTTTCGTATGTCTTTTTTAGGCATCTTTGCTCATGTGTTACGCCACCTTTTTAAATACTCCAATCACAAAATAAAACAGGAAAATGCCAAAATAATTTTATGGTATTTGAGTTCATTCTACTGCGCAAAAGACCCAAACGCCTCCTTAATCTCAGGATTGTTTTAAAGGCACAGCGCCAAGAGCTAGAGGCGGCAAACTGTTTGTTAATAAGAAAAAGACCATTGACCCGACTCTAGTCTAAACAACGGTAATCGAAATCAGTCACCATGTCTTTTTACAGCATCGGGTAAACAAGATTTAGAATGGATAAAGTGGTTTACACAGGCTGATTGCGGTGTTTTCTCGCGAACGTTTATGTCCTTAGGAGCTTTGAATTAGCTAAAATTTATAAAATGTTAACTGAAATTTATAAAATGTCTTTACATATCAAGGTCAACTGAAATGGAAAAACAAAGACAAAATTACGTTAGTTGTCTCAAGTTTTCACTGAGCTGAGTTGGAACGCATTTTTTAATTTCACAGGGATTAGTAGAGCTTAATAAGAGAAAGTGTTTCATCAAGAAATAAATCATTGCAGTAACTAATAGCACATATAATTAATATTTAGGATACTGGATGCAAGAGACATTGTTCTTCATTACCTGACACTGCCGGCCATAATTATCTCGATTTACATTTTCTGATTTACATCAGCTACAGATGACAACTTAAGTAATTAGCTTCAAACTAAAATGTCTCTCCATCTTCTATCTTTTGTTCCCGACTCTAATAATCCTATCAGTGAGGTCTTTAATTGTCATATCGATTGACGCAAACTTGAGATATAGACTAGCTAACAACTTGGATTTGTTCACAATAAGGAATATGTCTATCTTATCCTACGCTTTTCTGAACTCCCTCCCTCCTAAGACCTACATGATTTTTACAAATTTTAATGTTACTTGCGGACAGTTCGCCGGTAGATCACGAGTTCGTTCTTTAGGAGATAGATTTGGAAGAAAATTCATCGCGATCACTGGTAATTCCGGTACACTCTTTCTTTCTTTTTTACAAGAATATGTTTCATAAAAATATCGAGACGGAAATTTGCGAAGTTTCAAGAATATTTTAGGAATGAACCCTAAGTTATCAATCATATCAGGCTAAATACCTTTAGTCTGGCTCCAAAATTACTTCAACGCAATCCAGACACACTACTGAACACATTCTGTCAAAAACAGGCAAGAGCAAGGCTATAATCTGAGAACATCACAAGAGTATGTTCAGGCTAAAATCGGCAGAAAAATAAGAATATTCAGCCTAGGTTTGAATAAGTGTAGTACTGCTAGTCTGTAGATATTTCTCATATCGATTAATTACTTCTTATGTGAAGTTTAATTTGTTTATTTATGGAGACGATTTTGCCTTGTTAAGTAGTTGTTTACTCTTAACATAATCATGGAGCAAGCCTGTATGTATAAAAGGAAAGGAATTACTAGATATCGGCATAACAGATCAGAAAAACATGCTCCTGGAGTGATTGGCCTCTCAGTCCGTTTGATCCTTAAGCCATTCAAACAGCCTTACAGCTGTCGCCTTCTCCTTGTCGAACCACGCATCCGCCTCCTCCAGATATGTTCTCATAGCATTTGCTTTGTCAATTTGGTAAGCGTTCTTAGTTTTGCTTTCTGTGCAAGATCTTGTCTGGTTGGTACGAAAGCAGTGAAACCCAGTGTCGGCTGACCATGGATGTGATTTTCTATGATTTTCGGTTTCTGTTAAGTTGAAGCCGGCGTTTTCTGGTTGATCGATTTTCAGGTTTGCCAGCTTAGCTTGAGTGACCTGCGGTAGTGAGTTAGCTCTCGATGCTTTAGTGTGTCCAACACTGCCTTCCTCTAATATTCCACTTGCTGGAACAGACAGTGGAAAACAGTTTTCCATATATTCTGTTGAGACTGGAAGAGAATTTCTTCTGCAATCTCGCAAATTATTTTTGATTACAGGAAATGTTGATTTTGCGCTTAGGCTGTGAGGTGTTGCATGATTTGTTCCACTCTTTACCCAAGCCCAGCCTTGCAAAGACGTTTGTCTCGTTCCCTCGCTCTCGTCATTATATGAATGTAGTCTTTGCAGTCTCTTAATTTTCTTCCCAGCTGTTGGTTCAAGGGTTACCTGCGCTTCTTGCACCAAAGGAAATTGAGTATTCCTTGGCTCCACCGCATTGTCACCTATTTTAATCGAGCTTCCTTCGACACGCGGCTCTATATAGGATTTAGCCCCAGGAATGATACAAAACTTGGACTCGTCAGTGAAATCCTGCGAAGAGGAGCCTGTGTAAGGTATGTGGGTGCTATGTCGTCTGCCGGCATCAGCTGATAAATGTTTCGATATCTTTGTGTCGAATGAGTTGTTTCTAAACTTCACAAAAGGGGCGCTTATTCCTCTTGTTCCCTCTGGCAACGATGAAGTGCGCTGTCGTGTTTTGAATCGAATCGGCTTTGCCTCATCCATGAGGGCTGCTTATGTCGTTAGTTTGATTGTCATTCCGGCTTTCAAAGTCTTAGGTACAGCTCGC
>Ga0126343_10001598_pt1 | contig 10874 bp, 8 predicted proteins | sample Cyp2metagenome_FD_92531 | JGI IMG/M metagenome (GOLD analysis project Ga0126343, IMG submission 92531) | Coral microbial communities from Lord Howe Island, Old Settlement Bay, Australia - Cyphastrea 2 metagenome | ecosystem: Host-associated > Invertebrates > Cnidaria > Coral ... | reverse complement strand
TTTCATTGTTTCGTCGAGAGTATAACAACTACATATTATCCCGTCTCAGTTGAATGACCAACCAAAGGCATGCAATCACATTAACATTTCGCAGCTTGATTAATTCTGTTCAGAAACCGCCCACGGCTTGTTAAATGATTCAAATTTAGTTGTTCAATTTTCAAAACACATATTTGGAACTCAAATCATCTATCTTGAGAAGTTTGAAAGAAACAACAGCGCTTCCTGTGTATCCTGCATAATCCATAGCGCTGCTTCAGTTGGTTGAGTTTTGTCTCAGGATTTTGTGAAGTTGCAATGCGGTAAGTTTGGACGTGTCAGTTGTCTCTTGATAAACATTTCTAGAATTTAAGTTCTAGAAGCGCAAGGTTAGTCATCTAGAAAAAAAGAAAATCTTTTTCCTCTCAATTCGTAAAACGAATGCAAAATCTGCCCAAAAAGTAACTTTTTGGAAGCCTTTTCAATGCACGTTTGAAATTAATGTTTCAAACATTTCGAAATCAAATCTTTCATGATCAGTCGATTGACATGTAGTTACTTGAGCATGACCAAGGATTCATGAAAGAGGCGAAATGATGGCATTCGGTCAAAGTTTATTAGGAGTCGTGGAACCTCTTTATTTCAAATATGAATCCTTGGGTCGGATAAAGGAAAACTATCGCTACGATTTGAGTACTTCAAGATTACAAGAAAGTCCACTGAAGACGCTGGAAGTTGAGGCAATTGATCTGGCATGACCTCACTCTTTCGCCTCAGTATACCGTAGTTAAAATACTGCTCCCTTACTCTAACTTGGTTTCCAAGTTGGTTTTTCCATTTTCTTTTAAAAGCATGCCCACAAATGAACATATGGAATTACGATGGACTTGGGTTGAATTCCATCGATGCGTTCTGTACATTCCAGAACGACAAATGAAAGTCCGCATTAAACTTTAATTGGCCGAAACAAAATTGAAACAGGAAAAACGAAACAAATTTGGGACAGAAAATGACGTTTGCAGTCATCATTTACCAATTTTTAGCCGGATGACCTCGCCTACCAAAAGTAAGAGAACTGGATTGGCAAGTCTTAAGTATAATACTGTTGTTTGTCAAACGCAAAATATCGCGGCGGTCGTGTGGTCGTACAGTTGGGGCATTGCTGCGGTCATCTCAAGAGCCCTTAAAAACCCGCATATGTATGTGTAAGTTGAAAATATTGTGCTACTCACATACTAACAGCCGCTTTACGAAATAAATCATCACAAATATAGAATAGAAATTATACAAACAACTTCGACGTTATCCTATATGCTTGACTGCGCTACCGCATCGTGAACGCAATCTTCATTCATCCGGGACATTGTCGAAATGAGTCACATAAATAAATAAGACTTCAATGTTCAAGGTTTCGAAAAAAAGATTCCTAGCAGAATTTATTGCGCGGTTTCTGATTGACCATAGCAACACAAAAGTGATAAGTATTGGCCAATGGGAAATTTAAATTCAAGTAAATTGACTGCTAACCTTAAGCAAGGACACTCGAACCGTGAACACTTGACATTTTGTGTACATTTTTTTCGACTATGGAATAAAGGCTCTTCTTATAATGTATAGTGCTAGCATTTTTAAAGTGTAAAAACACTAAGTACTCTTGTCAAAAGGACGGGCCTGCATTCTATGGTCATTAAAAAATGTGCAAACAAATATCAAGTGTTCACGGATGCTTTTCATTATGTCAGAAACTCCAAAAATGTCGGTCGAATATGAAATGGAAAGGTCCCTTTTTCCAAAGTGACCCTTAAGGGAAGGTTAATTTTCCTTTTTTGGCGTGTCATTCACTGTACTACACTGGCTCTTCCTAGCCCCTACTGAAGGTTCCTCTAACACAGATGCTGTTTGGGCTCTTGTGCAAAACGAGCCCAAATAGGGTCTTCTTAGGTGCTGGACTTAAAGCTACTTTGCCTGTCCAGATCTGATAGTTTATTTCTTACTTATAATATTTAAATAAATGACCATGTTGCGTTTTTTTTGGTTTCAAGTTGAGAGAGTTTCAAGATCATACCAAGAATGGGAAATTCACCGTGGTTAACAGCTTTAACTCTTGTATTCCTGACTGGATGTACAGTGGAAGGTAAGAAAAATGTTAAAATTGGCTTTAAGGGGCCTGCCAAAAGTTTCCAGCAATGCAGGGGTGGGGGCAGCAATCGTTGACCTCTTACGGCATACATTTCTTTGTATAAAAAAGGCAAGTTTGATTTGGGGTGGCATATCTTAATGAGTTGATGATATTGTTTGAGATCGGTAACGTGGTCCATTTGTGCTGACTGGATACATAATCGTATCTTTTTGCTACTCTATGGCAGCATATCAGGCTTGTTTGGTATGGTTAGCTAGCTATAAATACATTAAAATATATATGTACCATAAAATATGATATTTAACCGCATGTACCATACCTTACCATTCCGCACTAAACACTTACTTACTGGTCCTTCTAATGGCAACAGTTACATTTTTTCTCTAGAGTCGCTCCCGCTGGGTGATTTAGCCCTTGCCACTTGAATGGAAAATTAACCATTTAGATCGCCATATATATTAGTTATAAGTTTTCGAGTGGTACATCTTGAAATATCCTACAGGTCACCTGTATTTTCTCGGTATACAAACGAAGCCTTTAGGCATCCTCGGAGACCCAGGGACTACTAACCGGGACGATGAGATATTTTCGGGCAAGCGATCAGTTTCGGCGCCGAAGTTTACTTCAAGAGCTGAAGAGCCCTTGGGAAGTTATTGTTACCAAACCAGTTCCAGAAGTGGTCGAATTCCGTCCTGCGGATTGGCCGTAAAAGTATTGTTCGAATTCCGTCCCGCAGATTGGCCAGAAGAAAATTTTGTGCCCAATCAGCGAGACGGAATTCGACTACCTCTGAAACTCGTTCGGTAAGAAAAAGTTCCCAGGCACTTTTTAGCCCTCGAAGTAAACTTTTGCGCCAAAAATATCGCATCGTCCCGGCTAGTAGTATCTGGCTTAAGTGTCTCCAAGGATGGCCCTTAGGCGACTGTACTGTGTATTCCGAAAAGATCTAAGTGACAGGGGAGAGTTGCATAGCTTTTTCATACCTTCAGATGCCATAGGAAATACAGTAACCAATACAATCATTGAGTAAGTCAGTCAATCAGTCAGTCAATCGATTCGTCTGTCAGCTAGTTAATCAGTCAGTGGAGCCATTCAGTCAGTCAGATAGTCAGATAGTCAGACAGTCAGTCACTCATTAATTTAGTTATTCAGTCGTTTAGTCATTCATTCCGTCAGTCGGTCAGTCAGTCAGTCAATCAGTCAGTTAGTTAGTTTGCTAGTGAATAAGTGAGTTAAGTCTCGGTGAAGTAGTGAGGCTAGCAGACTATTTGTCAGCTAGCTAGGTTGTTACTCCATGTATGTTACTTATTACGTTGAACTTTCCTGGTGGGGAGATAATACCTGAAGAATAAATTGATTACTGACTTTTTGTTAAATAGTACGTCATGATAGTATTTTAGTATTTATTAGTTTTCATTTTTTTGTTATAATTTAAATTAAGTACGCATTTTTTATAGTATGTTTTGATAATATTCATTGTATAATTAATTCTTATGGGTATGTCTATATTGTTAGTCGCATTGTCACTCTAAAGTATGGTATGATGTGCACTTTCGAATTTCGTTTACTTTATACAGGAGGGTTTCCTTGCGAAAACTTTGGCGTAGGGATAGGCGACAGAAGTAAGGTTGACGACAGTCAGTTGACCGCCTCCACATTCTTAGGAAACCGCTTTAGAGCCTTCAACGCCCGTTTAGATTCTCCCGGAGACAACGGATGGTGTAGCTCATTTGCTGGAAGAGAGGGCAGCTATCTTGAAATCGACTTGAGAAGAGATTTCGCGTTCTGCGGGATAAGATTACAGGGTGGGGACCATGGACACGTGGATACCTTCCAGCTGAGGTTTGCTGGTGCCAAAGAAGGTCCTTTTACTCTATTTGACACGGTAAGAGAGATGATGGTACAACCAAGCATAGCCTGCCATGCAGAGCGGATCGCTTGATAGAAAAGGTCTTCGTTAGTTTCCGCCCCCTTGGATTGCGGTTGCATGATTGACCGGTAGGGTTACGACAGAGTCAGTGCCCGGGGTTGGGTGGAGGTAGTGAGGTACCTCACTCCTACTCTCTCGGCAAATTTCCCTTTTCCCTTGACAACCCACGCAGTTACCAAATCCAAGATGGCGACCAAACAAGAAAATGTGCACTCGCGCACCAACAACACGTCTGTACTGCAGACTAAACACTGTCAATAAGCGAATAGACGCATGAAGTTATATTTTTTTTTATTGCAAATGGGGTCAGCTTTTTATATATCTGTGCTGTCATTGACGATGATTTTCGTCTTACCATTATCAAAGTAGTCTGCGAATGCACTCGCCTATCACCTTTTAGTATCACCCAACTAGTGGACTAATGCAAATCCTGCATTTTGATTGGCTGCGCAACTAGATGACTTTTAGCAATAGTCATCGAGCAGCGAAATTGGCGCAATCGACTCTTTCGTTTGTTTAATTCCCAAATAACTATTTTTTCAACTTGCTTTTGCTATCTTTATTATTGCATTTTCTGTCCGACTAGTTGGGTGATACTAAAACAATTAGACCCTTCGCCCTCAAGGGCCACGGGTCAATAGTCCATTCGGCTTCGCCTCATGGGCTATTGGTCCGTAGCCCTTTCGGGCTACGGGTCTAATTGTCAAATAGAACGTCAGCTTCTTTAACAATGTTATGACGACATTCGTGATCAAAAATGACGTCAATTTGCTAAGTATTTCCTTGTGAGTTTTAGGTCTTGAGTTCTCTCACTCTTTTTAACGTCTGAAAGGGGCCATTAAGTGCAATGATATTCAACGAAATTTAAAGACCTGTAGTGAAGTTAGTATACAAACCAAGCGGCCCATTAGGCAGAGGCATTAAGTGCCTATGAAATTTTCGTTTTGCCCCTAGATTGGGATGCTGGTCTGTTGCAAGGTATCCCTAGTATTAAGTTTGCTAGTACCCATTTCTACACCTATGTGGGGAGAGGCACTGTGAGAGTAAAGTGTCTTTCCCAAGAACACGAAACAGTGTCCCAGGCCAGGGATCAAACTCGGACCACTCGATCCATGGCCCAGAGACAAGCACACTTACCATGAGGCAGCCCGCTTCCTCCTGACCTGTAGTACAGTGGGTGCTTAATTATAAGATTTAGCCATGAGAGTAATAGCGGAGCTCCTGCGCTCCAAAGTCACGCGAGAGGAGCCCCACAAGTTAGAAAATTTGGCAACCCATCGTTCTCAAAAGGTTGACCGCTGATCATGTACTGGTTTTCTGTTGGATCGCAGATTGTCACTCTTAGGGAGAAGAGGGTAGTAACTGCAAAGACAAAATTTCGGTGCAAATTAACCCTTGGCGCGTTTTTGAGTATACACTGTAGTTAACGGAAAAAATAGCGAAAACACACTAAGAACAATTGCATCCTTTAAATTTCTGATCCTTTAAATTTCTGATCCAAGAAAAACAAATGGTTACTTATTGCAACCAGGTTAAGGTTTGCCTAAATCTGTATATTAGTTGGTTTTGAAAAATCTAAGTAAAAAGCACATTGCTCTTCTGCTTTCGCAAAGCATGCATGTTTCTTGTTCCTCTCATACCTGGAATGTAGCGCACAATTGTTCCTCCGCATACCTGGAACAGCGTGTTTGAGCGCTGTAACATTGACATCGGGGAATCACGATCGAAGTTTCGCGTGCTGACGACTATAGTTGGTGTCGTTCTCGGTACCCCCGAGTTCTCTCCTCGGTCATGCCTGTAAACAGTCAACTTGCCTGCTTTGCGTGAGTTAGTTACTGTAACCACATCTTAAGTTATCTGTTTCAACGTTTGTTTCCCTCGGTCTTGAAAACCTCCACTGGGGAGTGGTCAATCAAGATGATTTATATTTATTTATATGTTTATATACTTATTTACACGCATCTGTATTTTTGCTTAGACTTTTAGCAGGTTTACAGCGGAAGAGCAAAACGAAGAGTTCCATGCTACAACACCATTTCCAGTCGGAAGTGTTGTTCGGTTTTACCCTTTAAGGTTTGATGGTAACGTACCTTGCGCAAGACTGGAACTGTACGGGTTTCCAGGTATGGCACCGTGTAATGCCAGCTATAAAGTAAATAATGATTATAGTACATGAATTTGAATGCTCGTCACTCCGTCTAGCAAAAACCGCAGAGCTAGAGTGGCCTAATCACTACGACGGATATCCCGACCCACGAACGATCGAAATCGTTATACCGTAAGAAGGCTACGCGTAAGCTCGAGGATGGATTCACTCACTAGCAGCCGTACTCGTTACACCAGTTTAAGGGATTATTATAGCGAGAAGACTAAGTGTTTGCTTTAACAAGACAATAGGGTTACATCTAAAATAATACCGTTACTGTTACTGTTACTGTTACTGTTACTGTTACTGTTACTGTTACTGTTACTGTTACTGTTGCTGTTACTGTTACTGTTACTGTCACTATTGCTGTTACTGTCACTGTTTCTCTTACTCGTACTGATACTCTTACCGCTCTTGCTGGTGTTACTGTTGCCGTTACTGTTACTGTTACTAGCTCACTCATTCATAAATTAAAATATATATATATGCTTAAGCACTATACAGTCCCCGAGCTTTTGCGCGCTTCCTCTGTAACAAAATATGACGTAGAAGTTGCAAAGTGCTTCTTATTATTTTTCTGCGAGTTCTCATCACCTAGGTAATGACACAATGTTTCCCTACCTCGGTCACCTTTACTGGGGTTGCCCCTTTTCCCTGTACCATCTTCCCACATCATTTAATTGTAGGATTGTGTGCTGCTGTTTGAGTCACACTCAAAATATTAATTTGCTTTGTTTCCAGGGCCAACGGTCACGTGTTCGCCACAGTATATCATTGCTGAATTCAAAAAAAGCTTTTATCCGGATCTTGAATCCTCAGAAATGCATCTTAAAGATACAAGTTGCTTGGCAGACTCTGAAAACGACACTTACATCACTTTCCACATTCCTTTCCGAAATTGTGGTACTGTCAGGGTACAGACACCTGACCACGTGGAGTACAGGAATGAGGTGATCCGTCGCATAACGCGGGGGATAATCACGCAAAAACTGGATATGAGTTTTCCCATAACCTGCAGGTACAACCGAAGTGCTACTTTGAACGACCTGGATATTGAACTCGAAGAAGAGGTAGAGGAAACTACTGGTACGTACACTTCCGTTTTTATGAGTCAGCAATTAAATCCCTGAAGTTTGCTGCCGCTTAAAGAGATGTGTCGGCGTTTTACTTCCTCTCATTAGGCATGAGTAGCCTGATGAGGTTACCGTCGGTAGCCATTTTTGAGTCAAGACGGTCCATCTAATAAAATGAGCCTTAATATAACTCGTGAAAAGAGCTATTTCAGATTAACTAGGTGTCTTGCTCAGAAACCGAAAGTTGCAAAACTAACGAAAAGAGTACTTCAAAGACAAGGTTATTATTTCCATTGGTCAAAGCTGGATATAAGTGTTTGGAAGTCGTGACATGCGAACTTGGTATATACTCGAGAAATGTAGAAAACACTCGCCTGCGGCTCGTGTTTTCTACATTTCCCTCGTGTTCCCAAATGCCCGTCGTGTTTTATCACAGTGTAATACCCGGTTTAGGCTTCTTTATTTGTTTAATAAATTTTATTTATTATTTTATTTAACTCATTAATTTTGTTAGTTCTTATTTCCGGGTAGCTAGAGATATATATTGTTATTCTTCTTGATCGGCTTTCTGTAACATTTTTAACGTGGGTGTGATGTGTAACGACTTTACCGACAAAATCAAATCTAGATGTAGAAGGAGTGTAGGTAGATGCAGAGCATTAAAAAAAGAGCTGTCTATTCGGCTATTCGGGAATAACTTAACTTTGTAACTAGCTTATACACGGCTTGTTGTCTCTTCCTTGTGTTCTATTCCCCAAAGGCAAAAAAATAAACCAACACTACCTGAGACGTTTAAGCGAGGTCCAAACAATAGCCCGGATCATATCGCTAGATAGCGATTCCATGTTGTCTTTCTCATTCTACATCTCCATTCAGTTCATCTCATATACCACAAAGAAAATAATTATCCACATTGGTGAAATTTATTAGATTAATCCCATGGTCTCCCTTTAGGTGATTCGCTAAGTTACTTTCTCTCAAACTACGTTAAATTTTTTATCCGCAGCAGCACCAGCCGATTCAGGTCGACTTCAGCCATTGAATTGGTTACTGGTTACCCTGTGGTTATCTGGAGGTTTTCTCTACCGGACATTAGTTGCTGGACGCGGGCAGGTCTGATGATATCTCTAGTTCTTGCAATGGTCGGCTTTCCAGGTACAAATAGTCTGTGTCTTAGTTCCTCTTGAATGGTAATAGTTTAGGACGGAATCCACCAGAAGTTCGAGTAACAAGTGGCAAAAACCTAGTACCAAGATTATTTACATCGTATTGCAAACAACTGTTTCAAATATCTTCTCCAAAAACTCGATCATTCCTAGAAAAACCAAAAGTCAAAAACGAATGTTGAACTCTACATGAAAAACTTGAAAGTACTGGTGAAATGAAACCAATTATGAAATTTTACCCTCTTAACTTTGAAATTCATTTTCTCTCGTTCCCATAGGAATTTGTTTGCGGACCAACATTTATGTATCTAGCTTTACGAAAATGTCAAAATGACTGTAAAATACTTAACCAGACTGTTGACCACTCACTAAAACCTGAAATTGTTCGATTTTCTGTTGGATTTCGTTTTAACTTATTTACTCCCTCTCGTGCTTAGATTTACCTGACCACCATGCATATGATGTAAAATGTTCTCACTATATTCCAGTTTAAAAAATTATGTACGTGGGGTTCAGGGCCACCTTAAAATTTCGAAATTTTAAGGTGGCTCTGAGCCCCTTGTAGAGATTTTTTAAAACTTTTCAAGCGTTGCATCTCATCCTGCTTATCAAAATGCAATATTAAGAAAAAATTTCACCATGCCGTTATTGAAATATAAGGGCTTAAAGCTGACATTAAGGGTGTTTTTAGCAGGTCATACTGTTCCTATGGTAACATACAGTGTGATAAAAATGATAACTACGTGTTTACCAATGATTCGGCAGGTTTGTGATACCATGATTGTAGAATCAATTGATAACGAGTGTTGCTATGGTGACAAATTGTGTCACGACAATGACACCAATGATACCAATGATTGGGCATTTTTGGATACCATGATTGCAGCATCAATTTATAAAGAGTGGTAATAATGAACCATCAAAATCTACGTCTTGGAAAGTACTGGAAAGTGTTTTGAGCCACCTGAAAACAAAGTGTCAAGAGACTGTTATGTTGATTGAATGCTCTTGGCTTGATACTTCAGTTAAGACAGTCTGATCGAACAATGTGAAACAATACAAACAACAACAAATACAAATACTTTATTTCACATTTCCTTATTACATGCAGTAAAAAAGGATATTTATTTTCAAGGGAGTCTCGAAAATCCAAAACCAAAAGAATTACTTACCAATTAGACTGCTTGGCCAATCGCAAACCATAGTAACACTAAAACCAAAACTAATCGCCTGACTACTTTCGACCCTCAATTGATAAACGCACTACTCCTTTATTAGCATTTATTTGTAAACTTAACACCACACTTGTGTTGGCACCCACTCAATATTTTTTTTCTTTCTTGTAGGCCAGTGGCACCCCCGGAAAAATTTAGAAATGTCGGGAAATTAGCAAGAAATATCCGAGATATCTTATAATCTAGCTGTTAAGATAGGATTACACAAAACGTAGCAAAATTAAAACAGTTTTTTAAATCGTTAGTGTCTTATTGCATATTGCATACATGTCTGTAAAATATTACGCATTATAATCCATCAAATATTTTCGCTCGCGCGCGATTGGTCTAAACGCGTCACGAGGGCGAATATTTCCCAGCTTTGCGGAATGAATATTCCCCAATTTTCAAAACTGCGCGCGTTGCGAAAAAGATTTGAAGGATAATAAACACAATAGGCTACATTTAGGGCGAAAAATATCTTCGGATATTTGTCCTTGGACATTATCTGTTCCTCGTAGCTCACAGTTTTCCTCGAGCTACGCTCACGGAAAACTGCTCGCTACTCGAAACAGATAATGTCCAAGGACAAATATCCTAGCTTATAATCCATCAAATATTTTCGCTCGCGCGCGATTGGTCTAAACGCGTCACGTGGGCAGATATTCCCCAGCTAAAACTGGGGAATATCCGAGGATATTCCCCAATTTTCAAAACCGCGCGTGTTGCGTAAAAGATTTGAAGGATAATAAACACAATAGCCTCCATTTGGGGCGAAAATATATTCGGATATTTGTCCTTGGACATTATCTGTTCCTCGTAGCTCACAGTTTTCCTCGCGCTACGCTCTCGGTAAACTGTTCGTTACTCGGAACAGATAATGTCCGCGGACAAATATCCTAGCATATTTTCGCGCCAAATGGAGGCTATTGTTTATTTATAATCCATCAACTATTTTCACTCGCGCGCGATTGGTCTAAACGCGTCACGTGGGCAAATATTCCCCAGCTAAAACTGGGGAATATCCGAGGATATTCCCCAATTTTCAAAACCGCGCGCTTTGCGAAAAAGATTTGAAGGATAATAACCACAATAGCCTCCACTTGGGGCGAAAATATGTTCGGATATTTGTCCTTGGACATTATCTGTTCCTCGTAGCTCACAGTTTTCCTCGAGCTACGCTCTCGGAAAACTGTTCGCTACTCGGAACAGATAATGTCCGCGGA
>Ga0126343_10001597_pt1 | contig 10874 bp, 24 predicted proteins | sample Cyp2metagenome_FD_92531 | JGI IMG/M metagenome (GOLD analysis project Ga0126343, IMG submission 92531) | Coral microbial communities from Lord Howe Island, Old Settlement Bay, Australia - Cyphastrea 2 metagenome | ecosystem: Host-associated > Invertebrates > Cnidaria > Coral ... | reverse complement strand
CTCAGCAATCGTTTGCTGACAACAAACTGAAATGAGTTTCCTTTTCTTTAAAAATCCCGTCAAGAAAGGATTCTTCCGCTCCCCTGTTAGGGTTACTGCAAGACTCCCCTACCCTCCCCCATAGTCTGTACGGACGGACGAACGGACGGACGTTCGTACGTACGGTGACGTCATTACCAAATTTTCTCGGCTTGATGGGTTACCAATTTTTCTTACCCATGGTGCTTCGCTACAAATTACAAAACATACTTGGACGCAAACAACCTGTACGGCTGGGCGATGGGCCTGCCGCTGCCAGAGAGCGGCTTCAAGTGGAAGCGAGTGATGCCCACAGAAGAGCAGATGATGAAAATAAAAGAAACTTCGAAGAAGAGGTGGATTCTTGAGGTAGACCTCGACTGCCCAGAAGAGCTGCACGCGGCGCACAACATCTACCCTCTAGCGCCAGAGAAAAAGGTTGTAAATTCCGAGCAGGTGTCGAGATACCAAAAGAGTCTGATGGCAGATCTGAATCTAGGAACGCAGAAAAGCGAGAGGCTGGTGTTGACTCTGGAGGACAAAGTAAAATATGTAGCCCACTTCAGGAACCTGCAGAAGTACTTCAGACTAGGGCTGCGTCTGAAAAAGGTGCACTGGGATATCGAGCTCGATCAAGAGCCTTGGATGGGGCCGTACATCCGGATGATCACCGAGTTCAGTAAGCAGGCGAAAAGCGAATTCGAGACAAACTCTTACAAGCTGATGAGCAACTCTGTCTTCGGCAAAACGATGGAAAACCCGAGGAGCCACATGGATCTGAAGATTGTACGGAGCTTGGAAGTTGGCCAGCCCCTCTTTTGCCAGGTACGACGTACATGTATTTGGAAACGAACTGGCAGGCATCCACATGCACAAAACCAAGCTATTCCTGAACAAACCCATGTGCACAGGCATTACGATTCTCAAGAACAGCAAGCAGCTGATGTATGACTTCTTTTATAACCACTTGAAGTACGGGTCCAGGTGCGAACGCATTTACACAGACACAGAAAGCCTTCTCTTAGAGATCCAGACAGAAGACATTTACGAAGACATGGCGAAAGGCATCCATCTGTACGACCCAAGCAACTATCCCACAGAGCACCAGCTGTACAGCGGAACAAATAAAAGTGCTTGGAAAGATGAAAGACGAATGCGAGGGGCAGCCGATCAGGGAAGTAGTCGCGCTGCGCCCCAAAATGTACTCGGTGAAAGAAGCGAAAAAAAAATATCAGGAAAGCTAAGGGACTAAAATTGAACGTGGTTGAAAAAGTGTTCATACACGATCACTACAAACAACCGCTTTTTGAGAAGAAGCAGTTTTGGCATGGAATGAACATGCTTCGCAGCGAGGGCTACGAGATATACGGCTTGCATGTGAACAAAGTCTCGCCGTCTCCATTTGATACAAAGCGCTGGATCTCAGAAGACGGCGTGCACACAATGGCATACGGACACAAAGCTACTGGGCATTGACAGGCGGAGGCTGTGTGGTTGGCGGCACAACCAACAGCTCCTCACGAACGAAGCCCCGTTTTGGCCCATCAGCCAAATAATAGAGCACGGGCTAATCTGGTTTGGTAAAATTTCTTTCAATCTGGTAGACTTCCAAAGCCCAGATGGGATCTGTGGCTCTTTTTGCGCCCCCTTCAAGTTCACTGGGCTGATACAAATATCTTACACTTACGAGAGGAGAGATTTTTTTTCTTTTAAGCCCACAGGTCTGGAATACTTTGCGGGTTTGGAGGCAACAGCCTTTTTTTTGCTCACGAGAGCAGGTTTTTCTCCCAATAACATTTGTTACCTCATTTTTTAGAGCAGCAACAACGTCGAGAAGCCTTTTGACTCATTCCGTCGACCGCTGGCCGGCAGGCAAAAGCATTGCTACGGTATACTCATGGCGATCGTGCGGTTGAAACGCTCTACAATGGCCTGGTCTCTGTGAATCTCAGTGCGCCTACGCCGACTGTTTTATGTTTTTCCATTTCTTGTGTCACGCTTCCCATGAACTAACGGCCCGGGTCTACCTGCACAATTTGAAGCCAAGTCAAAGGGCTGCGCTTGTAAATAGACTGAAAGGCCTTCGCAACTCCAGCAGAGGCTTTCGAGATCAGAGGCTCAGCTTCTTTCAAACGGCTAGCAATGTCGACAACGGTCAGCGCGTACTTGAAAACTTTTGGCCCACGCGGGAGTTTCCCATGTAGTAAAAAAAAGAAGGTCTGCGTGATGTACCGAATTAGGCACCGAATCGTCAAATTTTGGTCGGGGAATGTACCGTGGAGACGGGACATAGATCTGCCCGAGAGCCTGTTTGATAAGCCACTGCTTGGCGGTGTCCTCAGGAGCTTTGGCGGCTTCAGCCAGTTTTTTTATGGCAGAGGGCCCTTTCCAGTAGACTTGCGGGCTGTAGTAGACTTTGCTCAGCTTGGCATCCATCCATATTTTACTTTTGCAAAACTTTAAAGAAAACGAAATGCGGCAGAGGCGAGCACAATTGCACCACTGCCAACAAAAAGAAGCTCGCCTTGTTTCTGCTTCTCGTTGGTCTGATAGAAGTCAGAGAGCTTGGGTTCTTTGGGCAGGGTCATTTGTCTGTTAGGGTGCGCCTCGTTGTATAGGTTTGAATGCGTAATCGGTGTTCGTGTAGTTCTACTTGGCCTATGCTTTGATATTCCGGTTGGTTTCAATCCAGTCAAGAAGCTTTGTGCGTTCTTATGCGTTACGAGCTTGCGTGGCCTCATAAGCCTCAAGAGCTTTGTCGTGCCTCAGTTTTTCATCTAGTGCGGCTTTGCCATTGTCACCAAAGAGGTATTTTGCGAGATAGTTGCCACCGGTAAATGCGGTGGCATTAAGAATCGCTCCACCAGCCATAATTGCAACGCTAGCCATCGTGTATATTTATAAAATCTAAACCTGCTTCAATTAAGCCATCAACAATAAACCCAACAGGGTTTAATTGTCAGGTAGGATTTTTTCTTTCTCAAGATAGTTTTTGAGATAGATGCTGCCGGTCATGACAGCGGTGAACTTGACAAAGTTCATGAAAACGTTGCTCGGGTCTTCTGTCAGTTTCTGTTTGAGCACCTTTTCTGAAACCAAGCCAATGCCGGCGGTCAAGCTGGTGAGAGTGGATGCATCCATGATCGTCTTCACGGGCTTGTTGTCAGACATGATATGTTAATCGCCTTTTCTTTTCCAATAAAAAATTAGTCAGCCGCCTCCCAAGTCTCGCATAAGATCTGTTCTCCTCCAGGCCCCTGTCGTCAGAAAAACTTACAAAACAACCCTGACACATAAACCTTTCTTCTACAAGAGGCTCTTTCCAAGAGACATGCTTTTCTTGGCTGAAGGGTACAGAACTGACAGAGCAGACCGTGGTGAAAACCTTTGTGTTGAAATTAAACCACAAATATCCTATTCGGAAAATGGCAGCAGTGCTGATGAACACTTGCTGGACCTCAACTTTCATTTTGGTATATTTTAAAAGTTAACTTTTTTAATTCATAGAGCGTATATCTTTCATTGACCGGCTTTTGTCCACAGGGAAAGCTTGTCGACTGACGTCGACTGGAGGGGTGATCTTAGGCTCTCGCGCGGTGAGCATCTTTTTTATGTCTTTGCGCTTGTAAAAAAATTCCAAGCAATGAAACGACAATGCTGGCGATGGTCAGCCACCGGTTTATAGTAATACCTCTTTCGGCAGGCGGTGCTTCGACAAGCGGAGCTTTGACAGGTGGTTCTTGAACAGCTGCTTTTTTCTGCCTGTCGTTTTCTATTATAACACCAGCTTCAGGTGCGGCTTTTTTTGCGCCTCGAGCGCTTGTCTCGTCCTCTCAGCGACAGCCTTGCCAGGGGCCACGCGTTTTGGGTTTTTCACCGGCTGGGTTATCGTATTTGTTCAAGTCACTTGTCTACTGGCGTTTACAGGCTGGGTGTCAACAGTAGGTTGAGTCTGGTTGTCAGCCTGGGTGTCTGTGGCGTCTAACATTGCGATATTTGGTGAGCAGAAGTATTTAATTAAGAAATTAGTCTGCAATGCTGGCCAGTTGTTCAGCAGTTGTTTACGGAACCTCATCAATGCCACTGAGCGGGTAACCGTCTGCATCTCGGCCCGGCGCAGCAGAAAAATCGACATGTTTTGTTGTGATCAGCGCCGTGTTGGCCATCATGAGCAGCTCTCCGCACCGCAGCGTGAGGTTTCCTACAAGGGTGGACAGCTCTTTGGTGATGACGTAGTCTCTTTTGAGGTCACTTTGTAGGGCTTGAACAGCTTTAATTGGCACAAACGTCCCCACCACGCGGGTGTACAGCGAGAGGCAGGAATTTACGAACATTCAGTTGTCTATCCACCTACAGAAGTCACGTAACGTTTGTAGTACTTTTCAACATCTTTTACCTCCAAACGCTTCACATTATCGTGTGTCAGCTGCACGCCAATGCCTTCTTTGTATTTGCCTGTTGAAACCAGAATGGCAAGCTTTTCACGAAGGGCGGGAATGTCAGGCCCTGGCTGCGAAGAGACCCCATTTTCAGCTTCTAACATGTCAATGACTTCAGCCATCACGATTTCTTCACTTTGAGCCATCGTATAGCTAGCCGTTTATTTTAATTCAAATAAGAAGGGGTGGCGCAGCGAGAACACCAGGTGAGAGAACTTGCGTTCTTTCAGCCTTACAATCAGCTGGTTCAGTTCTTCTTGTGACAGATCGCCAGTGTATTCTTAAAAAATCGCCTTCGTTGTCTTCCCCGAGGGTGTGTAAAAAGTCACGAGCGTGGGTACGTTCTCTCGGAAACGTTTTGTGATGCTGGAGAGCTCCTGGGTTAGCAGACACGCGCTGAGGCCTGCATGGTGCGCAGAAAGGCCGAGATTAACTAGCTGCCCTGTGTGCCCTTTCACATCTTTCGAGGCTGCACAGTCATCCAGGATGATCAGGGCGTTGGTGCCTTTAAGAAACATGGATACCAATTTAAGCCAGGCTTCGGCATGGTACTGTTCGCAGATTATGACTGCAGGTCTCTCTCAGCGAATCGATACAGCGTCTTGTTGTATGTAAACGTCGGGCTGATCGGGGCGACGCAGTCGAATTTGCCGCAAAAAGGGCCACATAGCTGGTTCACAAGGAACTGCCACTTGGCCGAGTTGGTGGGTCCAACGATGAGCGCATTGAGGGGCAGGTTAAACGGGGCCATATTTTAAACCCGCGGCTTTTTCAAAACTCCACAGCTTGAACTTGGCGTTCTAGTATATTGAACTGAGAATCGGAGACCACGAAGAACTGGCAGTTGAGATTCCCCGAGCTGGTGCCGGTCCGCTCAAGCTCCAGCTGGATGCCGTCCGTGGTGTTCACCAAGCACGTGCTGCTGCGTGCATTGTCCGGTCGGCCATGGAGCAGCCCAAACTTGTCCCCGCTCAGGAAGAGCTTCAGATTCATATGATCTGTTTTATTTTTTTCTTTCACGAAAAAGCGGCTGGCCTCCACCCAGAGGTCGGTGCTGACGATGCCTTCCTTGTAAAGCATGCTGGGTGAGCCGTTGATTGTGACGCAGACTTTGGTCAGGTTGGGCAAGACGTATTTTTCTGAATCGCGTGCGCTTGGCGAATGCTGCTCCATGAACAAAACGAGAATGGCTTTCATCGACCGCCTTTGGGAGTTCACTTTTACGTTCAGGCGCGTGTCAGTGTCTGTTTTAAAGGGGACAGTTTTCTCAAGGTGCGCGTGGTCATTCGCGAACTCTTTGCGCTGGACTACGCGCTGCGTGCCTCGTCGGCTAGCATCTGACAGCGGATCATCTCATATTCGAGCTGAATGTTGGTCAGCTTATATGTCAGCTTCGTGGTATCTGACCCTTTGACCACCTGCGAAGTCAACGCCAGCGTGACTTCAAACACAAGGTCGTTGTACAGCGCCTGAGGGTAGAAAATATCGTGGTCGGTCAAGATCTCGTGATCCAGCCTGATGCGGTACTTGGTGCTGTCGATCGCGTTCAGTTTCTTTTCAGCGTCGACTCCCGAGGTTTTCTTGTCTCCCGCGTTGGAACGGATCTTACACAAATCTTCGCTTTGAATCCTCTCCAGCAGCATGTTCTCACGCTGCTCCTGCAAGAGGAACAGGTCTTTAAAGATTTTGAAGATGTCGTAACCGATCGTGTCTTGCAAGATAGTCCCTGCAAATTTTACCACCAGCTTGCTGACGAAAGCCCGTGTGACATTGTGCACGAGGAAGTTTTTGGCATGGCCGTCAGAAAGGCCGATGTCAAATCGTAGTGCCAGCGAGCCGGGGACAAGGACCTTGTTCTCGTTCAGCTTTGGCAGTGGACGTACAGCGTCTCGCCTGGGTTGGCATCCGATCTTTCAAAGGTGATGCGTTTGACCGCACGGGGGGCTTTCATGGCACCCAAAGTCTTAATTGTATGCGTGGGGTGGAGTGAGTCGGGCACTTCAGACATTGTTGTATTCTTTTTGCATTATTTTTTTAATTTAAAAGACGCGCGAGAACGCTTCAGTCGTCTCACACGATTTGAAAACCCCTGTTATAGGAAGACATACTATGGCGGAAGGCGGCGAGTTTGATTACGATGATCCTTGTACAGATCATGGCATTGACCATGACGGCGACGACGCTGACGAACAGGAAGTCAACAGGACCCAACTTTTTCAGCCGGGCGCGGCGTCCACCCTTTATCATGGAGGAGAGCAGGTGCAGACGATGCAGCGCTACCAGACTGGGCTGCCAGACACTCTTTATAATGAATGGACACCATTTATAGCTAGCACTTCAGAAATAGAAGAAAGGTTGCATTTATTGAAAGACAGTGTGACAAGCATTTAGGTTTTTCCTGAGGTTCCGCATGTTTAAAATTCTCTTAATTTTAATGAACAAAAGAACCAGATCCAAAAAGTCATAGATTTTATTAACAAAAGGTACCCAAATGTCGATTTATCGAAAACTGGTTATCCTTTACGGCCAAAAACCTGGCAATATCATGCGGACTGTCTGGGTGGGGAGCAAACAAGGTGAGATCCTTATCATGTTAAAAGATGGAAAAGATTTTACGCAAAGGTTTTTAGACCAAACCTACATTAAAGAAGCTCTCGGATTGTCTGCTAAATTAGAAATGGAACTGATTGAAATAGCCTTAGCGACGAGCGTCGCAAGTTAAGACAAAAAAGGCTTGAAAAACAACGTCTACAAAAAGAAACTGAAGAACAAAAAAGACCAAAAATATTTTAGAACAAAAAATCCAGCAGACTGTAGCAGAAAATGAAGCTGCCGTGCAGCAGTTTCAAAAACAGCTAGAAGCTTTGAATACTGAGAATGCAAATCTTCTGAAAGAACTAAAAAAAAACAGAAGTGATGCACAAAAGTCTAAAAGCTCATGGAAACAATGAAACAGGGCGAAAAAGAAAAGAAAGAAAAAAGCAAGCTTTTGCAAGTGTCCAACTTGAATCTAAGATTGACAAAGAAAGCAAGCGAAAGGGCGCGATTTCTTCGGGGCTGATCTAAACACAATATTTGAATGAGCTAAATGAAGCAGAGCAGCATTTAACGACAGCAGGATCAAGAAGATCAGGCTGTTATCGATGATGTTAACTCCCATCCATCGGACAGAGAAGCTGCAGAAGACCGGATAGCGGCGCGAAATGAAGAACTCGCTCGCGTACAGACCGAGATTGGAGAAAGAGAAGTGGCCATGCCTCTCCGAGAAAGGATCAAAGAAATCTTCAAAAGAGAAGGTATGGCGCAGAGGGCCATCGTCCTGGGCGCAGGCGTCACGATCGGGGCAGTTGTTAGTGCCATTACCAAAGCTTTGAAAGCGACCAGCCAAGCGATGACGGCCGGTCTGAAGGACCTCGGGGCGAAGCTGGGCCTTCTGCTGCCCGGACTGATTGGCCAGATCGAGCACTTCCTTTTTAACACTGCCTCAAAAGCCTTCGGCTTCCTCGCAAAACACACCTGGCTCCTGATTCTGGGAGCCATGGTATTCGTGACTGAGAAATATCTGAAAAAACGCATAAAAAGCAAAGCCGTGACTGCTGTCATTCTAATGATTACCGCTCTTTTGTTTGTTTGATGTGTGGTTCTTTTTCAAGAGAGGCGACGTCAACCAGAGGCTTCATCTTGTGCTGCGCTTTAACTGGTGACTTCATTTTTTGCTGCGCTTCAACCGGCAGCTAAATGTTTTGCTGTGCGTCATGGTGGACCGGGTTAGAAGGGTGGCTGTTTGGGGAGTTGATTCTTGAAGGCCCTCTTGCCATTAGCTTCAGCGCGGTCTTTTTTAGTCCGTGTTCACCCCGTTGTTGACCCCCAGCTTCATCCCGAGCACCGCCTTTTTCAGCTTCTTGTGGTAGCCAACCGCGCCTGCCGTGTTTATTATCATGTTCGCCGGCATTAGCTACGCCATGGGGGCCATGGCCAAGTTCAGATGCTGCTTCTTACATTTACCTGCGCGCCTAAGACGCAGTGAACAAAAGCTTCGATTGACTGATTTGTTCTTGAAAGCCCGGCTTGTGTTAATCCTTGGGCGGTTTTGGGCAACAACCAGTCGTACTGCCTGTCGGCGGAGGGTCTGGCTGGATGTGAGAGCGTGCCACTCGGGGTAATGGGCCCATTCTGCCTTGTCGACGGTGTTCCATTTTACCTCTCCGCCTTTTAGCTCATAATCGTTCAGGTAAATCATGCCCAAGCCGTTGTTCAGCCCGCTTGTGAATCTGAAGTCACTTGAAGGGGCTATTCCGAACTCGCGGCATATTGTTTCTTACGCGGCCTTGTCTTGCAAATTGTGGAACTGTTTGAACGATGGGTCGCCGGGCAAAGCGCTTATGCCATGGATTCCGCCTAGCTGGAAAAATATTCGCCTGACTGTGAAACAAACGTGGAATTTGTAGAAGGTTCGTATTTGCGGTTGCAGAGACACTCTGGTGTCAAAGATGTCTCGCGAAACACCACACGCCTGCGACGCCCAGAAAACCGCGAAGCTCAGCTGCTGTGGCTAATATTTCATTTCGGACCGGCAGGCAAGCTTTGGATTCTGTCTCATCAGTGTTTTAGACTAGTTTGTTGAAATATGTCACGGAATTTCGTCACAAAGAATTGGTCAGGCGTCGCGTAGATTTTAAAATCACCGCTGAAGAGGTTTTTCAGGGTGGGGGCAGGTTCTGTAAAATTAATTGGTGGTATAGGCGGCGCTATTTTTCTTTTCGGCACGAGCAGCTTGTAAGGAAAGCCCCTAACTTGGGCTACCCCTAGCGCGGCTTTCATACCCTGGCTCCAGTATCCTCTTTCAGAACCGGACACGCTTGTTGATAAGCCAGAACTGTGTTTGAAAAATATTTCAGCGCTTGCCGTGTGATTTTTGGCAAATTCTACGTTGGCGACAAACTTGCTTCTGTCTGCGTTTGGAAACTGTTGGGCGAACTTATTCCAGGCTTTGTCTTTTGCGGCGGCCGCTTTTTTTTGCACCTCTGGCGACGCCATCGATTTCAGCATAGCATCCATAATTGAAAAGGCTATATTTGTACAATATAATGGTTGCCCTAAAAAATGCCGCGCCAAAACCCGGAGAGACTGTTTACTTTGAGGAGCCGATCCCTCAAGCTTATTTCATGAGATTCGTCTCGTGCAGCTTGTTCAATTCGTGGTATAATCTAAAATGTGTGGGGCAATTAATTTTACAAGGTACTGGTGAAACGCTTGCCTCAATTCCTGGGGGGCATTACATGGTTGATGGTCTCGTAAACGAGCTATCTTCAAATTTGACCCAAAATAAGAATAAGGCAATAATAAAACTTCACATAAACACCGCTGGTTCTATTTTAAAAGTAATTTCAGAACAAGGGGTTTCAGTCAGCCACGCTTTGGCTGCTTTGCTTGGCACCGGCACGAGATTAGATTTAACGTCTTACTTCAAAAAACTTAACACCCCCTCGGCTTACTTTATTCACTGTGATCTTATTGACACAACCAAAAACTTTTTACATGGAAAAACGTCAGACGTTTTGGCTAAATTTGACATAAAAGGCTTAGCTTATGAAAAAGTAAGCTATTACTCTCCCCCACAAGACGTTTTGCGTGAGTGTTCGACGGACCAACATATCAATAGCATTACTCTGAGCATCAAAGATGAAAGCGGCGAGCTCTTTGATTTCAACGGCTTGCCGCTTGAATTTGTTCTAAAAATAAATGGAGATTAATATACCATGTCATCTGCGAATGTTTCGACGCCAACCGCTCCTAACGAGAGCCACCTTTACCCCCAACAGCGCGACTTTCGGTTGCCAAATATCAATGAGATTTTAGCCGCTCTGAACATTGAGGTCTCTCACTATCGAGCGGCTGCCAAAAATTATAACCAGGCTAAAAAGTTTGTTGACTTGGGCGCTGCTGAATCAAGTGTTCTTTCGGCGGTGTTTTCTAGCGCTAGTTTTGGCTCGGCTCTGTCTGTTATCAGCTTGCCTGCTACAATTCCACTTGGTGGTGTTGGCCGGGCTTTCGCCCTCGCTTTATATCACAGCACGAAATCGCAAATTTACGTGACATTACGAGATACGTAAAGCTGCGTAAAGCTCAACTGACTGCTTTAAGGAGAGTTGATAAAATCACGTAATGCTGCGTAAAGTTGAGGGTTCTAATTATTGAGACAAACAATGAAGTTAAATGTGCAAACAGAAATTCATTAATCTTTGAAGGGAATGCACTGAGTACATGCATTTCTATTGCACATTTTGTCTTATGAGTAATTTTTGCCATTGGTGTTAGAACCAAACAGAACTATTTTGTGCTTTTGAAGCAAAGCCTTGTCAGCAGTCCATGTACTTGTACTTTGCTGTTCCCGTATGTGCATACCTGCTGCAGCGG